>ENA-OQJX01000695-OQJX01000695.1-human-gut-metagenome-genome-assembly--contig:-NODE-695-length-14223-cov-1.399830_pt1 | contig 14223 bp, 19 predicted proteins | sample MGYA00242615_ERZ504782 | MGnify/ENA primary metagenome ERZ504782 (study PRJEB26092, sample SAMD00036354) | human gut metagenome | host: Homo sapiens | study: EMG produced TPA metagenomics assembly of... | reverse complement strand
GTTTTTTTGAAATTGCTCCTTGTGTCTCAGAGTGAAATGGCAGGTCTCGACGACCTCTTTCTTAAACGGTGTTCAAAAGCCAGTTTCTCGGTATTAAGCCAAATTTATGCAAAAATGTGGAAAGCCATTTTCACAAAATTTTTCTTACTACTCGAAACTAAGCGTCTTTTTCACAACCTCTGGTTCACGGTGTTCTAGAAGTAGCTTCTTTGAAATAAGCTGAAATTTCACAAAAATTTAAGAAGCAATTTTCGTCAATTCCTTCTTATTTCTTGAAGCTGACCACTTCTGTCACAACCTCTTTCTTACTTCTTACGTTCATATTTCATATGATAGATTAGTAATAGAAGCAAGAACCACACAGGTGTCAGTAATAAAGCGATTCTCGTATCTTTTCCTAGGAACAAGACGACACACACAAAGGCCATATAAAGAAAGACCAAATAATTACTCAATGGATACAGCGGCATTTTAAATGAATGTGCTTTTTTGCCGATGATACTTTTACGATATTTCATATGCGTGTAGACAAGCATACTCCAAATAAACAAGAAACAAGTAGTGGCAATACTGCTTACAAGTGTGAATACTTCACTAGGCATCACGTAATTCAAGATAACCGAAATGAAAATGACGATCGTAGAAAATGTCAAAGCATTCCCTGGAACATTGATGTGTTGTTAACTTTTTGAATTTTTTAGGAGCACTTCCTTCTTGTGCTAAAGAACGAAGCATACGTCCTGTACTGTATATGGCGCTGTTGCAGGCAGAAGCTGCTGCACTTAATACGACTAGATTGATCAAGGATGCAGCAATCGTGATCCCAATTTCCGAAAATACCTCTACAAATGGACTATTATCTGGATTCAAACTATTCCATGGATAGATGGCCATAATGACAAAAAGAGAACCTAAGTAAAATAAGATGATCCTGATAGGAATATTATTGATAGCTTCCGGCAATACTTTTTCAGGATTTTCTGTTTCCCCAGCGACTAATCCAACTAATTCGATCCCAGCAAAAGCAAAGGTCACCATTTGGAAAGCCAAGATGAATCCTTTGGCACCAGTCGGAAAGAATCCGCCATGAGACCATAGATTCGTGATGCTGGCTGTGCCAATATCTGTCGTATAGTGGGTAAGGATCATATAAGCACCTACGAGGATAAAGGCAATGATCGCTACAACTTGATCAAGGCAAACCAAAACTCTAACTCACCAAACAACGAGACAGCCACCATATTTAAGCAAAGAAGAAGACCTAATGCAATCAGTTCAGGAAGCCACTGAGGAACACCAGGCGCCCAGTAGCGAACATACATCCCGATGGCTGTTAAATCTGCCATTGCAATCGATACCCAGCAGAACCAATACGTCCAACCAGTAATGAAAGCCGCTTTTTTACCAAGATATTCTGCAACAAAATCCAGAAAAGAATGGTTATTAGTGTTTGATAACAGAAGTTCGCCTAACGCACGCATAATGAAAAAACAGATGCATCCAGTGATGAGATAGGCGAGCAATATCGAAGGGCCAGCTAGCTGGATAGACTTTCCGGAACCTAAAAACAGCCCCGTTCCAATCGCTCCGCCAATAGAAATCAGTTGGACATGTCTATTTTTCAGTCCACGCTGCAGTTCTTGCTCTTCATTCATTTTTAAATCATCCTAACTAAAAAAGTTTATATTACTTCCATATTAAGAGAGTTTTCTGAAAAACACAACTAAGATTCCAAAAATTTCAGAAATTTACCTTTTACGAGTAGGCGCAAAAAAAGAACTGCGGTAAACACCGCAGCTCTCTGTCCCAATCAGCGATTGATCCTAAGCATTTAAAATACGTGAAAGGAACTCTTTTGTACGTTCTTCTTTCGGATGGACGAAGATATCTTCTGGTGTACCTTCTTCTGCAATCACACCTTTATCCATAAAATGACACGGTCAGATACATCTTTTGCAAATTCCATCTCATGCGTCACGATAAGCATCGTCAAGCCAGTATGTGCTAAGTCTTTGATCGTATTAAGCACTTCGCCAACCATTTCAGGTCTAACGCCGAAGTAGGTTCATCGAATAACAATACATCTGGATTCATCGATAATGCCCGAGCAATTGCGACACGCTGCTTCTGCCCACCAGACAATTGTGCTGGTTTAGCTTCGACATAACGATCCATACCAACTTTTTCCAGATTTTCGATTGCTTACTTTTTTTGGCAGTTTCTTTATCTTCGTTTCAGGACAGTTGTTTGTCCAGACATACAGTTTTCCAAGACGTTCATATTATTGAAGAGATTGAAGGATTGGAAAACCATACCTAGATTCGTTCGATATTTAGGTAAATTATATTTAGGAGCTAATACATTTTCTCCATTTATAAATGATCTCGCCGCCTGTTGGTTTTTCTAGTAAATTGATACAGCGCAAGAAAGTAGATTTACCAGAACCAGAAGAACCGATGATCGTCACAACTTCACCTTTGTTGACTGTCACGCTGATATCTTTCAATACTTCATTTTCACCGAAGCTTTTTCTTAGATGGTTGATTTCAATAATTTTTTCACTCATGATTCTTCCTCCTTATTCCTGCAAATTTGAATTGTCGATTTCTTCAAGCTTTGTGTAAGCAGAAGGTCCATCGATTTTCTTTTCTACCGCACGCAGGATTCTGGTGATCGTAAAGGTCATGACTAAGTAGATGATCCCGACGATCGTAAATGTTTGGAAGAATTGGAAATTCGCACCGGAAGCAGAGTTCCCTTGGAAGAACAAATCAGCTACGCCGATTACACTTAAAACGGCTGTATCTTTGATATTGATAACAAATTCATTCCCCGTTGCCGGCAAGATATTCCGTAAAACTTGTGGAATAACAACTTTTCTCATCGTTTGGCCATGGGTCATACCAATGGCTTGCGCAGCTCGAACTGTCCTTCATCTACTGCAAAAATCCCCCCGCGGACGATCTCTGTCATGTAAGCTCCAGTATTGAGAGAGACGATAAACAAAGCGGCAATCGTTCGATTCAACGAAATACCAAAAGCGAGTGCCAGACCGTAGAAGATGACCATTGCTTGTACCATCATCGGTGTTCCGCGGAATATTTCGACATAGATAGAAAGAAGTGCATTTCCGATTTTTTGGAAGAAGCGAGTCAGTGCATTTCCTGATTCAGGTACCGAACGGAAGACACCAATCAGTAATCCAAGTGTGGTACCGACAACTGTCCCGATCAATGCGATGAACAAGGTAAGTCCAGCACCTCGTAAGAACATATTGCCGTATTGTTTCCAAATCGTAGTGAAGTCAGAAATGATGCCGGGTTTTTCTTCACTATCAGTTGCAGCAGGCTGATCTTTGACTGCTTGGTCCATGATTTTGTTCGTTCATCGTTAGAGATGCCAGAAAGAATCTGGTTTACTTTTTGGATATCCGGGTCGCCTTTACGCATACCAACAGAAATCTGAACATCTTCCGGGTTTGTCTGGAAGCCATCTGCACCGCTGAATTCGAGCATTTCCAAGTCTTTGTTCACACTAGTTGCCGTTACACCTTCCGGACGTTCGCTGACATAACCATCAATCATTCCAGAAGCTAACGCTGTTCTCATAGCTGAGAAATTATCCATTGCTTGTTGTTTCTGCACATCCGGTATCTGATCGATCACAGTATAATGGAAGGTATTTAACTGAGCAGTGATCTTTGCTCCAGAAAGATCTGCTAAACTTTTTGCCTTTGCGTATTTGCCATCTTTCTGGACTACTACTACTAATTGTGATTCATAATATGGATCGGTAAAATCAATTTCTTTTCGTCGTTCAGCAGTAGGGCTCATTCCGGCGATGATCGCATCGATCTTGCCTGATTGAAGGGCAGGAGCCAGACCATCCCATTTTGTTTGGACGATGACTAATTTTTTCCCTTAAACCATCTGCTACTTTTTTAGCGATTGAACATCATAACCGCCGGCGTAACTATTTTGGCCTTGGATTGGCAAGGCGTTATTCTCATCTGTTTGTTGAGACCAGTTGAAGGGTGCATACCCAGCCTCCATACCTACGCGAAACTCATCGCTCGGTGTTTTTCATCTGCATTTGCCAGAGATCCCACACTGAATAGTGAGAAGACAAAAGCAAATAGTACGGAAACTGAACCATATTTTTTTCATTTTTTTTCTCCCTTTCTGATTATATGATACACGAGCGGTCTAGATGAAATGCGGTAAAGCTTTATCTGAAAAAATAAAAAGCGACCGATTTATAGATATAAAAAGGCCGCTAAAATTCCATAAGGTGATAAACCTCTCACAAAACATAGCGCAACTTAGCATCACTGCTAAGACAGTCCGCAAGCTCTTAACTTGCGTCCCAACATACACTTCAAGCAAAAAAGTGTACATTTCGGCGATCCTCCCTATTCCTGCTTCTCCATGTTTGCTTCACTCCACAGGGTTAATGATTCTCGCGACCTCTACCTCATTGATTGAGGCATCTCGTATTCAGTTATTTATACAAAAAAAGTTTACGATACTCGAGAGGCTTTGTCAATCTATAACTGCTGTTTTTTGAAAAAATACTGATAAATATAGAAAACTTTACTTTTACCGAAAAAACAATCACAATGTGAATCATCTATCCATTGCAAACGATAGTATAATTATACACAAAAATGTATGTAACACAATAAAAAAAGAACTGAAACAGAAAATTTCCTGCATCCAGTTCCACCTCGATTATTTAAGCAGCCGCTTTCTTTGGCTCGCGTCCTAGGATCGCTTGCAAAAGAACAACGACACCGTAAATGGCTAATATTAGATAAATCAAACTTGAGTATTGGGTGATTCCCCAGCCCCATGTTCGATAAACGGCTAATGTAATGGCTAAAACAATGGCGGCAATCACGTTGAATAAAGCAAAAGCCCAAAGATTTCCGTTTTCTTTGCGTAACAAGGTAAAAAACAGAGAAATAAACACTTAACGCTAACCAGGCGATGCAAGCCAGAATAACGCCCCAGTAAATAAAGAATGGTAACATATCGATTCACCTCACTTTTATACAGCAGTATTGTAACACGTTTTCATTCTTTTGTCAGTGAGGATTGTGATAAATTGTTCAAATGTACCTCACACTTTTTTATTCCTATTTTTCACACTTTTCAACAATAAATTTGTTGGAGTATGGGCTATAATGGAAAGTGAGGTGACAAAACATGAAACAAGGAACAGTAGACGAAGCAGCAAAAGAGATATTGACTCATCAGAAAATCACGTTTTTGACCGGTGCTGGGGTATCCACACCTTCTGGAGTGCCAGATTATCGATCACTGACAGGAATCTACCACGGAATGGAACAGCCGGAATACTTGCTGAGTCATCAAGCAATGGTAAATGAACCAGATAAATTCTATCAATTTGTCAAAAAGATTTATCATCCTGAAGCAAAACCAAATATTATTCATTTAGAAATGGCACGTCTAGCGAAAGAAAAAAATGTCTGGGTCGTTTCGCAAAATATCGATGGGTTGCACGCAAAAGCTAAAAGCCCGCAACTCGTCAATTTTCATGGAAGTTTGTATCAATGTCATTGTCGAAAATGTAAGCAAACAGTAGACTGGAAAGAATATCTTCACAGCGACAAACATCAAGCATGCGGCGGACAAATACGCCCAAACATCATGTTATATGGTGAAGGATTCCAAGATGAAGTCATTGAGCAGGCGGCTTACGCCGTCAGCCAAGCAGAGCTGGTCGTCATTGTTGGAACGAGTTTTCAAGTTCATCCATTTTGTGATCTGGTACAATTTCGCCAACCGTCAGCCAAAATTTTAGTAATCAATCAAACGCCTGTTTATTTAGCGGAACCTTATACGTTTATTCAGGAAGACGGAGCGGTTGTTTTCAAAAAAATACAAGAATTAGGAGTAGACTATGACTGAATTCAAAACAGAAAAAGAAAAAATGATTGCAGGCGAGCTTTATTTTGCCAATGATCCTGAGCTGGTTGCCGACCGTATGTTTGCAAGAAGTCAAAGCCAAATCATCAACCAAGCCGAATCAGCGGAACTGCGATCCCAATTGTTGAAAGAGACATTTGGTCGTACAGGAAAAAAAATCTATATGGAGCCAGTTATCAATTTTGATTACGGATATAATATATTTGTCGGTGAGAATTTTTATGCAAATTTCAACTGTACATTTTTAGATGTCAGCACAATCGAAATCGGTGATAACTGCATGTTCGCTCCCAATGTCCAGCTGTATACGGCAACACATCCATTACATCCAGTGAAACGTAACAGTGGTTTGGAGTACGCAAAACCCATAAAAATCGGTGATAATGTTTGGTTAGGCGGAGGCGTTATCGTCACGCCGGGTGTCACGCTAGGAAACAATGTAGTGGTCGGCGCAGGTTCGGTTGTGACCAAATCTTTCCCCGACAATGTAGTGATTGCAGGAAATCCTGCTCGTATCATCAAGACAGTAGAGGAAGAACCGTTAGAAGAGTCTCTTGAAACATTACGTCAAAAGATCGATACGATCGATCGAGAATTAGTTGCTTTATTAGAAAAAAGAATGGATACAGTAACTAAAATAGGACAAGTAAAAAAAGAAGGAAACCAAGCAGTTTATGATGAAAAAAGAGAGCAGCAAGTATTGGATAAAGTTGCTAAACTGCTGAAAAATAAGGGATACAAGGAAACAATAACAGACACATATGTTGATTTGATGAAACACTCGCGCGAATACCAAAACAAAATGAAGGAGGAATAAGTGTGATCGAAGGAGAGGCACGGCGAAAACAAATCATGCAAACCTTGGCAAATACAGAAAAACCAGTGAGTGCTAGCAAGTTTGCGAAAACTTTTGGAGTCAGCCGTCAGATTATTGTCGGTGATGTTGCTTTACTACGAGCGGCAGGTAAAAGTATTGTGGCAACAGCAAGAGGTTATATCCTTGAAACAGAAGAAACCAATACTGGACATATCAGTAAAATCGCGGTCCAGCATGGAAAAGATCAAACAGAAGAAGAGTTGAGACTCATCGTTGAAAATGGCGGTGAAATCATTGATGTGATCGTAGAACATCCGCTTTACGGTGAATTAACAGGCACGTTGCACATTAAAACGCCACAAGACATCGATTCATTTATGAGACGTTATCAAAAAAGCAATGCTTCTTTATTATCCGAACTCACAGGAGGAATCCATCTGCATACGATCCGCTACCCAGAAAAGCATATGCTGAAAACAATCAAGCAAGAACTAGCTGAAGCAGGTATCTTATACGAAGGATAACAAGCTCCATAAAAAAATAACACCGAAGAACTGGACGGAATTTAAACGCCAGTTTTTTTATTTTCAAGAAAAAGCAGTTCTTTTTGTTTAAGTAAACTGTTCTATACTTTTTAACAAGTCAGAAAAAAGGAGATGTTCAAGATGGACACTGATAAACAGAAAGAACAAAAAATCAGCTTATATATTGACAAAGGATTGGAATTTGATCAGTACAAAGAAAAACATTACACTAATTATTTAACTGCTATAACAGATACTGTGTTTAAGCATGCACCACAGATTTCTGATAAGAACATTCAACAGCAATTCTTTGAAAACTTTACGGCATATCTTTCCCCTGAAACAAAAGAATGGGCTTTATGGGAGGATTTCCAAAAGGTTAGCAGAAAGTTTGAAGAACTTAAATTAGAGAATATCTGTAAAAATCTGAATATAACTTTTGATAGTGAATCAATCGATTCTGAAAAAAAAATTCGATGATTATTTGTACAACTTGAGAGGACAAATAGCCGTGGAAGTAGCAAAAACAAGCCCAGTGGTTGAGTTGAACCTTTACTATGATCCAGAATTTTTACATGCAATGGATGCAGCTGATGGTGGTGTGGATGCTACTGAATTAATAATGATAGTAGAAGATTGGCAAGAAAGTGTGTACGAGATGGAATGTAACATTGCTAATGGAGTGGAAGGAAGCTACTCTAGTCAAGTACTCCGATATGTATATCACAACAATGAAGGATTAGAGGGGAAGAATTTATTATATTAACGAAGCAAAAAAGAGTTCGTTGAAAAGATGCCTTGGGAAAGAGACGAAGATCTTGCTACGGTGTGGCAAGAGGAATGTCAAACAACGTGTCTTACACTAGCTCCAACTCAAGTAGCTAAGAAGGAACCCACCCAACAACTAAAAGACCTATCCAATGAGCAAAAGCATTCAGTGATCACTCGGCAACAAGAGGCTTCTGATACAAAGGCAGAACGTGAGACTCCGCTGGAAAACATCAATTTTGCTACATCAGAACAGACAAAGCCTTTCTCGAAAGAAAGAGATGAAAGCATAGACAAGAAAGATGATAAAAAGATGTATATGGATAGGAACCCTGAATTATGGAAAATATCTGTCAACGACTTTGGCATGGACCTAAGACCAGTGGGACAGTCGACTCAGTCAAAAGGGTTACATCCAAACAAGTCAGCGCAACTAACTGATTTAGCTTCTCGCCATCACCAAAAGCCGCTGTCAGATTTCATAACAGCAGCTAATGTACAACATAAAGCGGATGATCAATTAAACAATCGGCAACCAAATAGTCCAACAAAACAAAACGTGCGTATGAATACACGAACAGAAAAACCGTTGGTAAAAGTAGATTCTTGGGAAAACAGAGAGGGATTGAAGCAAGAGACCGATAAAAATCAAGGGAAGAAGCGAGTGGGACAGTTAATAAAGTCATGGGAAAATCGGCAAGACAGTAACTCAGGACAGGTTCTAGACAATCGCACCCAAACAACGGGCATAGCAACACTAAATTCAAGAAACAGAGGTTAAACCAACTCCAAGAAGGCGCAACGAAACATAAAGCTATCTTTTAGGAGATAAAAACATATAATCCCCAATAAAAATTTATCTCTATCCAAGACACAGCCGTATGCTGAATTTTGATTTTAGTAATTTTGATTTCAGTCAGTGACAAAACATAAAAAGGGAAGTGACGATTTTCTGTCACTTCCCTTTTATAAAGCTTTCTTATGCCATAGAATCGAAGGATCAATCCAAGTCTCTACTCGATCACCAATACGCCTTCTTTTAATGCAAATGGATTTTGATCGTTGATGTGGTCATAGAACATCACACCGTTGATATGGTCGATTTCATGTTGAACGACGATCGATTCATAATTCTTCAAACGAATCTTGTGTTTTTCACCATTCATATCATAATAAGACACAGTGATTTTGGCATGGCGAACGACATATCCTGGTACTTCTCGGTCAACAGATAAACAGCCTTCACCTTCCCCTAAACAAGCATCTTGAACAGAATGGCTCAAAATTTTAGGATTATACATAACAGTACTTAGAGAAGGTTCATCTACCTCTGGGTCTGCACTTGGTACGTGAACAGCAATGATTCTTTTAGAAATATCTAATTGAGGTGCAGCTAAGCCAACACCGCCTCGTAAGTGCAATTCTTCAGCTTTGATTGGATCTTGGCTGTTTTTTAAGAACTCAAGCATCTCTTTTCCTAAAGAGATATCTTCTTCGCTTAATGGAAGAGAAACTTCTTCTGCTACTTCGCGTAAGGTCGGATTTCCTTCACGAATGATATCATCCATTGTAATCATGGAATATGTACCCCTTTCTTAAAAGACTATATTCAAGTCTATTTTCGCATTATAGTTTACCACAAAAATGGAAAAGTAGTAGTAAGATTGTTTGAAAACTACTTTTTCTTAATGATTAACCACTTGATTTCCAGCCCGGTTTCAGGTAAAGTATAGCTGTGTGCTCTAGGCGCACGGCCTGCCACTTGGTTAAGCGAATCACCAACGTTTTACTCAGTCGCAGGGGAATAATCGAAAGAGGTGAAAGAAATGGCAATTTCAAAAGAACGCAAGAATGAAATCATCAACGAATATGCTCGCCATGAAGGGGATACTGGTTCTCCAGAAGTACAAATCGCTGTATTAACTGAAGAAATCAACCACTTGAATGAACATGCACGCGTGCACAAAAAAGACCATCATTCATACCGCGGCCTAATGAAAAAAGTTGGTCACCGTCGTAACTTGTTAGCTTACTTACGTAAAACTGACGTTCAACGTTACCGCGAATTGATCAAACGTTTAGGCTTGCGTCGTTAATTTTAGTCAAAAAGAGTGGGATTCACATGAATCTCACTTTTTTTACTCGTATATCAATTAAGCAAAATTCCGTGATCAAGCTAGATGGACTCCTACTAACCAAATGAAAGCTGCTCAAAAAACGGCTTTCAGCAGTTTTCATTTGTTTAGTAGCGTCTTGCTTTCACGAGAAGGAAAAGGAGAAGTTATGTCAGAAAAACAAGTATTCAAAACGACATGGGGCGGCCGTCCCTTACAAATCGAAGTCGGTCAGCTAGCAAAACAAGCAAACGGAGCCGTTTTAGTCCGTTATGGAGATACAGTGGTCTTAAGTGCAGCTGTGGCCTCTAAAGAAGCAAAAGATACAGACTTTTTCCCATTAACGATCAATTATGAAGAAAAAATGTATGCAGCAGGGAAAATCCCTGGAGGTTTCATCAAACGAGAAGGTCGTCCAAGTACGGAAGCAACATTGACTGCCCGTTTGATCGACCGTCCGATTCGCCCGATGTTTGCGGAAGGCTTCCGTAATGAAGTCCAAGTAACGAACATCGTGATGAGTGTAGAAACTGACTGTTCACCAGCTATGGCAGCGATGTTAGGTTCTTCTTTAGCATTATCGATCTCAGATATCCCATTTGATGGTCCGATTGCAGGTGTAGAAGTTGGTCGTGTAAATGGTGAGTATGTCTTGAATCCAACGGTAGAGCAAGCAGAAACAAACAGATATCGAATTGACTGTTGCTGGTACGAAACAAGCGATCAACATGGTTGAAAGTGGCGCGAAAGAAGTTTCAGAAGAAGACATGCTTGGTGCATTGCTGTTTGGTTTTGACGCTATCAAAGAATTAGTTGCTTTCCAAGAAGAAATCGTTCAAGCAGTAGGAAAAGAAAAAATGGAAGTCACTTTACTGCAAGTTGATGAAGTATTGAAAAAAGAAATCTTTGATGCTTCTTACGCTACAATGAAAGCAGCAGTAATGACCGAAGAAAAACTTGCTCGCGAAGAGAACATTGAGCAAGTGAAACTCGATATTCGTGAAGCTTACGCTGAGAAATTTGCAGGTCACGAAGATGAAGATCACTTATTGAAAGAAGTCAAACAAATCACGGAAGATTTGGAAAAAGATGTCGTACGTGAATTGATTACCATCGATAAAATCCGTCCTGACGGGCGTAAATTGGATGAAATCCGTCCATTGTCATCAGAAGTCAGCTTATTGCCACGTGTACATGGTTCAGGATTGTTCACACGAGGACAAACACAAGCTTTATCTGCTTGTACACTCGCACCTTTAGGAGAGCACCAAATCATTGACGGTTTAGGGGTTGAAGTCAGCAAACGATTCATCCACCACTACAATTTCCCTCAATTTTCTGTTGGTTCTACAGGACGTGCAGGATCTCCAGGTCGTCGGGAAATCGGACATGGCGCATTAGGAGAACGTGCATTGGCACAAGTAATCCCTTCAGAAGAAGAATTTCCTTATACGATCCGCTTGGTAGCAGAAGTATTGGAATCAAATGGTTCTTCTTCCCAAGCAAGTATCTGTGCTGGCACGTTAGCATTGATGGATGCAGGAGTACCAATCAAAGCACCTGTTGCCGGTATTGCGATGGGACTTGTTTCTGATGGTGAGAACTATACGATCTTAACAGATATCCAAGGGTTGGAAGATCATCTTGGCGATATGGACTTTAAGGTTGCCGGTACAAAAGATGGGATCACTGCTTTGCAGATGGATATCAAGATCCAAGGAATCACAGAACAAATCCTAACTGAAGCATTGACTCAAGCAAAACAAGCACGTATGGAAATCTTAGAAGAATTGACTTCAACGATTGCTGCTCCACGTGAAGAATTAAGCCAATATGCACCAAAAATCGAAATGATCCAGATTGAACCTGCTAAAATCAAAGACGTCATCGGTAAAGGCGGAGACACGATCAATGGAATCATCGATGAAACGGGTGTAAAAATCGATATCGATCAAGATGGAAAAGTAAGTATTGCTTCTGCTGATGCAGAAATGAATCAAAAAAGCCATCAAGATCATCGAAGATCTGACAAAAGAAGTCAAAGTCGGTGAAGTTTATCTAGGGAAAGTTGTCCGTATCGAAAAATTCGGTGCATTCGTCAACTTGATCAAAGGAAAAGATGGACTTGTCCATATTTCTCAATTGGCAAACGATCGTGTCAATAAAGTCGAAGATGTTGTTAAACTAGGTGATGAGATCCTTGTGAAAGTAACTGAAATCGATAAACAAGGACGCGTAAATCTGTCAAGAAAAGCAATGTTGAATGAAGATGATTCAATGAAAAACGAAGCAAAATAATTTTAATTCTTATGAATATTGTGTCTTGTGATCAAGAAATTGGCAGGAGAACAACAATTATTCGAAAAAAGGGGACTGTGACAGTTTTTTGTCACAGTCCTTTTTTTGCGAATAAACGGTGTTCAAAAGCTTGCATCTGCGGTAATCAGTCCAGCCAAGTTAAAAACATTAGGAGCTGTTTTTACTTGGCTGTTCTTATTACTTGATGCAGAACAGCTTTTTTACAACCTCTCCAATAAACGGTGTTCAATCAGCTGTCCCTCGATATTAGCTCAAAAAACGGCAAAATATGAGGAACTATTTTTCCGTTTGTTTCTCTAATACTCAGGTCAAACCGCTGATTTCACAACCTCTGATTCACGGTGTTCCAGAAGCAGCTTCTACGGAAATAAGCTGAACACTTTTGTCACAACTTCTTTTTTTCTGGAGTTTCTTGGTGCATATTTTTGGAGTCCTTCTAAATAAAGCGTAAAATAAAAAGTGAGATAAAGGGACGAAGGAGGGGAAGGCTATGCTGAACTTTTTATGGTCGTTGTTTATCGGCGGTGTGTTAGGTTTGATAGCTGGTGCCATTTTGGGAAAGGAAGTCCCAGGTGGTGTATCTGGAAATATCATTATCGGCTTTTTAGGCAGCTGGCTTGGCGAATTTTTACTAGGACCGCTTGGACCGGAACTTGGCGGTTTTTATTTGATCCCAGCATTATTGGGTGCAATTTTTTGCCTTGCTCTTTATTCATTTGTGGCAAGACGCATCAGGGAACGACCAAAGAAAGAATAATTTTATTCAAATAAGTTGACACTTCAGTGTGTTACTTGGATAATTAGAAGCAATTTAGGAAAGCGGGTGTCATGGATAAGAAGATCGTCTATCATTCAAGCTTACCTAAAGGACATCCATATAACAAGAAATGAGGGAAAAACGTGGCAACAACGCACAATACCAAAAAGATATCAATGGCTGGCCTGCTTGTAGCGATGGGAGTCGTCTACGGAGACATCGGGACAAGTCCGCTTTACGTGATGAAATCGATTGTTGAAGATAATGGCGGATTGACAGGAATCAATCCTGATTTTGTTATCGGATCAGTCTCATTGATTTTTTGGACATTGACTCTACTAACAACGATCAAATATGTCGTGATTGCATTGAATGCAGATAACCATGGGGAAGGTGGAATTTTCTCACTCTACACACTTGTCCGAAAAGGTGGGAAATATTTGATCATTCCTGCAATGATCGGAGGAGCTGCCTTATTAGCAGATGGGGTATTGACCCCTGCTGTGACAGTAACGACTGCGATTGAAGGATTGCGGGGAATTCCGCAGTTTTTTGACCGGTTCGGTAATAACCAGAACGTGATCGTCATTATCACTTTAGTTATTATTTTTGTCTTATTCATGGTCCAACGCTTTGGGACAGATATTGTCGGAAAAGCATTCGGACCAATCATGTTCGCTTGGTTTACTTTTTTAGGAGTAATGGGGTTGCTGAATTTTAGCCAGGATTGGACAGTTATCCGTGCATTGAACCCTTATTACGCAATCCAGCTGCTTTTTAGTGCAGATAACAAACTAGGCTTGTTCATTCTTGGAAATATTTTCTTGGCTACGACAGGTGCAGAGGCGCTTTATTCCGATCTTGGACATGTCGGCAAACGAAATATTCGTTTGAGCTGGCCTTATCGTCAAATTTGTTTAGGTTTATTCAATTATTTTGGCAGGCTGTCATGGTTATTGAATATTATCAAACC
>ENA-OQJX01000694-OQJX01000694.1-human-gut-metagenome-genome-assembly--contig:-NODE-694-length-14228-cov-2.850720_pt1 | contig 14228 bp, 15 predicted proteins | sample MGYA00242615_ERZ504782 | MGnify/ENA primary metagenome ERZ504782 (study PRJEB26092, sample SAMD00036354) | human gut metagenome | host: Homo sapiens | study: EMG produced TPA metagenomics assembly of... | reverse complement strand
GTGGAATTTGACGGTCAGCGCATTCTGGATGCTGAACCTCGACATCCATGACAAAGAGTTCGTAACGCTGCTGGTCCTTCCGGCTGCGGCAAGACCACCACCCTGCGTCTGATTGCAGTTTTCTGGAACCCAATTCCGGCAAAGTGCTGCTGAAAGGTGAGGACATTACCGGCGTGCCGCCCTATAAGCGCCCGGTGAACACCGTTTTTCAGAAATACGCACTGTTCCCGCACCTGAACGTGTTCGAGAACGTGGCCTTCGGTCTGCGGCTCAAAAAGATGGACGAAGAGACCATCCGCCGCAAGGTGCGCAACATGCTGGAAGTTGTTGGCCTGAAAGGCTTCGAGCGCCGCAGCATCAGCCAGATGTCCGGCGGCCAGCAGCAGCGCGTGGCCATCGCCCGCAGTCTGGTGAACGAGCCGGAGATCCTTCTGCTGGACGAACCCCTTGGCGCACTGGACCTCAAGCTGCGCAAGGAGATGCAGCTGGAGCTGAAGCGCCTGCAGCGCGAAATGAACATTACCTTTATTTATGTTACCCACGATCAGGAGGAAGCCCTTACCATGTCCGATACCGTCGTGGTCATGAACGGCGGCAAGGTGCAGCAGATCGGCACGCCGGAGGATATTTACAATGAGCCGAAGAATGCCTTTGTTGCAGACTTCATTGGCGATTCCAACATCGTGGACGGCGTGATGCACCGGGATTTTCTGGTGTCCTTCTCCGGTGTGGACTTCCCCTGTGTGGACCGCGGCTTTGCCCGCGAGCAGAGCGTGCAGGTAGTGGTGCGCCCCGAGGATATCGAGGTGGTCTCTCCTGTGGAAGGCCAGCTTGTCGGCGTTGTGAACGATGTCATCTTCAAGGGTGTCCACTTTGAAATGCATGTGGAGTGCGAGGGCCGCGAATGGCTGATCCATTCCACCCGCGCCTGCACCCCCGGTGAGACCATTGGTATGCGCATCGGCCCCAACGAGATTCACATTATGGCGCGTTCAGAGGGGTGAGCCGCAATGATGAAGATTTACGATAAAAAGCTGGCCTATCCGTACTTTGTATGGATGACGCTGTTCACAGTGGTGCCTTTGATCATCGTGGTGTACTATGCATTTACGGATGCAAACGGAGCTTTCACGCTGGATAACCTCACCTCCATCAGCGGCTACGGCTCGGTGTTTGCCCGCAGCCTGCTGCTGGCCCTCATTGCCACGGTCATTTGTCTGGTCATTGCGTTCCCGGTGGGCTATTTTCTTTCCCGCCTGCGGGTGAACAAGCAGCACATCATGCTCATGCTGGTTATGCTGCCCATGTGGATGAACTTCCTGCTGCGCACCTATGCATGGATGGGCCTGCTCAGCATCAACGGCCCGGTGAACGCTGTTCTGGGCGTGTTCGGCCTTGGCCCCTTCAATATACTCAACACCTCCGGCGCGGTGGTGCTGGGCATGGTGTATAACTATGTGCCCTATATGATCCTGCCGCTGTACACCAGCATGACCAAGATCGACCAGAGCCTGGTGGAAGCTGCGCAGGATCTGGGCGCTTCCACCACCAAGACCCTTCTCCGGGTGCTCATTCCCATGAGCGTGCCCGGCATCAGCACCGGCATCACCATGGTGTTCGTCCCGGCGGTGTCCACCTTTGTTATCAGCCGTATGCTGGGCGGCGGCTCCAACCTGCTCATTGGCGATCTGATCGAGATGCAGTTCCTTGGCAACAGCTACAACCTGAACGTGGGTTCTGCCATGAGCCTTGTGCTGATGATCATTGTGCTGCTGTGCATGAGCTTCACCTCCAGCTTTGATGAAGATGAAATGGAGGGCGTGTCCTGATGAAAACGAAACATCTGCGCCTGATGCAGCGCGTCTATATCGTGCTGTTTTTCTGCTTCATGTACCTGCCCATTGCATACATGATCGTATTCAGCTTCAACCAGTCCAAGGGCTATTCGCTCTTCACCGGCTTTACCCTCAAGTGGTACTCCAGCCTGCTGCACAACTCCTCCATCCTGCATGCGCTGCTGGTCTCGCTGGAAGTGGCTCTGATCTCTGCGGTCATTGCCACTGTGCTGGGTACAGCGGCAAGTCTGGGCATTGCGTCCATGGGCCGCGGGAGCCGCCTTGTCGTCACCAACATCACCTATATCCCGGTGGTCAACCCGGAGATCATCACCGGCATCTCGCTCATGCTGCTGTTCGTGGCCTACCAGCGCTTTGCCGGGGGTGTCTCCTGGCTGCCGGATACCATCATGGGCTTCCCGACGCTGCTCATTGCGCATATCGCGTTCAATGTGCCGTATGTCATCTTCAACGTCACGCCCAAGCTCAAGCAATTGGATATCAAGCTGTATGAGGCAGCGCTCGACCTTGGCTGCGACCCCAAGCAGGCCTTCTTCAAGGTCATCCTGCCGGAGATCAGCCCGGCCATCCTGTCGGCATTCCTCATCTGCCTGACCTATTCCATCGACGACTTCATGATCTCCTATTTCAACTGCGGCACGGTGGAAACGCTGCCCATCGCCATCTACTCCATGACCCGTAAAAAGGTCAGCCCGGAGATCTATGCGCTGTCCACCATCATGTTCGTGGTCATTCTGTGCATCATTCTGATCTCCAACGCAATGGAGAGCCGCAGCTACCGCCGCGACCAGAAGGCGCTGAGAGGGGAGGGCGTGTGATGAAACGTTTTGCTGTGTTGCTGCTGGCGCTGGCAATGGCGGTCTGCTGTGCAATGCCCGCCTTTGCCGCCGGCACCATCGAAGTCACCGAGGATGTCTCGGTATCGGACGATTACGACTGGACCCGCTTCAAGGGCCAGAACGTGGCCATCAATGTCTATAACTGGGGCGAGTACATCTCCAACGGCTCGGACGACAGCGTGGACGTGGTGGCGGCTTTTGAAAAGCTCACCGGCATCAAGGTGAACTACACCACCTTCGACTCCAACGAGTCCATGTACGCAAAGCTCAAGTCCGGTGCAGCCAACTACGATGTGGTCATTCCGTCGGATTACATGGTGGCAAAAATGATCGCCGAGGGGATGCTCAAGCCTCTGAACTACGACAATATCCCGAACTTCAAAAAGATCAATCAGGAATACGTGAATCCGGATTACGATCCGCAGAATGCCTACACCGTGCCCTATATGCTCTGCACCACCGGCATCATTTATAACACCACCATGGTGGACAAAGCGCCCACCAGCTGGGCCGACCTGTGGGACGAGCAGTACGCAGGCAATATCCTGATGTTCAACAACAGCCGCGATGCTTACGCCATTGCTGCTTTTAAGAGCGGCCACGATATCAACCCGCAGTCCACCGAAGAGGCGGATGAGGTGGTGGAAGAGCTGAAGGCTCAGAAGCCGCTGGTGCAGGCCTACGTCATGGACGAGATTTTTGATAAGATGATCGGCGGCGAGGCAGCCGTCGGTGTGTACTACTCCGGCGATGCCATCACCATGATCGACGATAATCCCGACCTTGCATGGGTGTTCCCGGAAGAAGGCAGCGTGCTTTCCGTGGACTGCATGACCATTCCTGCTGCCAGCGAACATCAGGAAGCTGCGGAAATGTTCATTAACTTCATGTGTGAGACGGACATCGGCAAGGCAAACGCCGAGTACATCGGCTACACCACCCCCATGCAGGATGTGTGGGAGGTGCTGGACGAGGATCTGAAGGAGAGCGAGATCGCTTATCCGTCCGAAGAGAAAGCCGCCAAGGAAAAGGTGTTCACTGCCCTGAGCGACGATGTGAACAGCGAGCTGGACGTGAAGTGGAGCGAAATGAAGAGCTACGACGAGGGTGGCAGCAGTCTGCTGTTCCTTGCGCTGCTGGCAGCCATGGTGGCGCTGGCCTGCTTCAACATCTGGCGCAAGGTCCGCAGGCGCAACCGCAATCAGTATTAAACGCAAAGGAGGCTGCTGCACAGAACAACGTGCAGTGGTCTCTTTTTATAGAAAGGAAAAACCATGGAACAGTTCTTTTACACCGAGACCATGACAGTCATGAACGCAGATGCCGACTTCCGCAGCCTGCTCAAGCCCAGCGCCCTGCTGCGCTATGTGGAGCAGATTTCGACAGACCACGCCCGCGCCTTTGGTATGGATGACCAGTTCTTCAAAGATCGCGGTGTGACCTTTCTGGTGGGCAAGCAGGCCCTGAAATTTGACCGTGTGCCCCAGCGTGCCGAAACGCTGACCCTTACCTCCCGGGCGCAGGTCAGCAAACACGGTTCCGTCAAACGCATCACCACCCTGACCGATGCCGAGGGCAAAGAGGTGGCTATGGTGGACTGCCGCTGGATCGTGGCAAGCCTTGCCGAGGGCCGTATCCTGCGGGAGCCGGGCTGGACGGTGGAGAATTTCTGGAACGATACGGTGGAGGGCGAGCTGCCTTTGCAGCTGCACAAGTGCAAGGATGGTCTGACCAGCGCAGGGGAGTGGACGGCGCGTTATTCCCAGTGCGATCTGAACGGCCATTTGAACAACGCATTCTATTTGGACCTTGTCTGCGATGCGCTGCCGCTGGAAGTGATGCGCAAAGGCCCCGTGACCTTTGCTTCTATCAACTACCACCGCGAGATCCCGATGGGAGAAACGGCAGAGGTGTTTTATGCTCCTTCGGCGGATGGCTGGTATGTGGTCGGAAAGCACAACGGCCAGACCAGCTTTGAGTGCTATCTGGAGGTGGGAAAGACAAACGTGTAAATCGTTGATTTCTCAAGAGAACTGCTGTGCCGCTTTTAGCTGAAAATAAGCGAGCAATGCAAAAAGCATCACCCGTGCAGAAAAAACGGCGCATTTTGAGAATTGCATCCTCTGAGGAACAGGGAGTACTCTTTTATTAGAAGGATCTTCTGGTTGTCCAAAGGAGGATAAAACAAATGAAAAAACATCTCCGAGTCCTTGCGGCCGTTCTGGTACTGTGCTTCAGTCTGCTGTGCCCGGCGGCATCTGCCGCCAGTGTACAGACTGCGGCCTGCAAGCCGTCCACTGCAGCCGTTCAGACCATTTCTGCCGGCAAAAAGACGGAGCAGATGGTCTGGGTCCCAACGCACGGCGGCAAAAAATATCACAGCAAGTCTACCTGCAGCAATATGAAAGACCCGGAAAAGGTTACATTATCGACAGCAAAAGCGGAAGGCTTCACTGCTTGCAAAAAGTGCTATTAAGAAAATAAAGAATGATCTGCAAAGCCCTTGCCGGAAATTTTCTGGCAGGGGTTTTATATGTGTCTACAAAAAGTTAACAAAAGAAATTACAGAAAAATTACAAAACCCTATTGCAAAATGGTTTCAAAAGAGTTACAATATGGTTACAGCAAGGGCACAAGCCCTGCTGAGTGTGAAATCTTTTTCTTCTTGTTTTTTGGGATATCGGGCACAGGTTCTCCTCCTCCGGCTGTTCTCCTTCACAGTCGTGATCCATGTGCCGCACAGGCGGTATCCCGCTTCGTGTGCAAAAAAGCTCGTCCGTTCTGGACGAGCTTTTTTGCATCCATAAATTACGCAAAAACCGGCTTCTCATGCGGGAAAGTATGACCTTACGCCATTTTGGTGGGCAATTTGCCTGTTTTTCTGCAAAGGACATTTACAAAGTTTGGCGCGGCGGGGGTTTGTATTCCGGCTGGCTTTGTGGTACAGTATATACAATCAATTTATAGGTTGCAAACATGAATCCGATTGATGTTGATGCGTTAAGAGAAAAGGAGTTTGAACATGGCTTATTTCTATAAAGAACCTTCCCGCACTTTCGGTGAATATCTGCTGATCCCCGGCTATTCCTCTGCAGAGAATATCCCCACGGCTGTCAGCCTCAAGACCCCGCTGGTCAAGTACCGCAAGGGCGAGGAGGAGTGCCCTCTGCAGATGAATATTCCCATGATCAGCGCTATCATGCAGGCGGTCTCTGGCGATAAGCTGGCCATTGCACTGGCCCGTCAGGGCGGCGTGTCCTTCATCTACGGCTCTCAGAGCATTGAGAACGAGGCTGCATGGTGCGCCGCGTCAAGAGCTTCAAGGCTGGTTATGTCGTGTCCGATTCCAACCTGGCCCCCACTGCCACCCTGCACGATGTGCTGGAGCTGAAGGCACGCACCGGCCACTCCACCATTGCCATCACTGCCGATGGCACTCCGAGCGGCAAGCTGCTGGGCATCGTGGCCTCCCGCGATTACCGCATCAACCACACCCCGGATGATGCCCCTGTCACCACCTTCATGACTCCCATTGAAAAGCTGGTCACTGCACCGGAGAACACCTCCCTGCACGACTGCAACAACATCATCTGGGATAACAAGATCAACACCCTGCCTCTGGTGGATGCCGAGGGCAACCTGAAGTATATGGTGTTCCGTAAGGACTACGACTCCCACAAGAAGAACGCCAACGAACTGCTGGATAAGAACAAGAGCTATGTGGTGGGCGCCGGCATCAACACCCGCGATTACGCTGAGCGCGTGCCCGCACTGGTGGATGCCGGTGTGGATGTGCTGTGCATCGACTCTTCCGAGGGTTACTCCGAGTGCAGAGCCGCACCATCGGCTGGATCCGTGAGCACTACGGCGATACCGTCAAGGTGGGCGCAGGCAACGTTGTGGATGCCGAGGGCTTCCGCTTCCTGGCCGAGGCTGGTGCAGACTTCGTGAAGATCGGCATTGGCGGCGGTTCTATCTGCATTACCCGCGAGACCAAGGGCATTGGCCGTGGTCAGGCTACCGCTGTCATCGAGGTGGCAAAGGCCCGCGATGAGTACTATAAGGAAACCGGCATCTACGTGCCCATCTGCTCCGACGGCGGCATCGTCCACGATTACCACATCACGCTGGCACTGGCCATGGGTGCGGATTTTGTGATGCTGGGCCGCTACTTTGCCCGCTTTGACGAAAGCCCCACGAATAAGGTGCGCATCAACGGCCAGTATATGAAGGAGTACTGGGGCGAAGGCTCCAACCGTGCCCGCAACTGGCAGCGCTACGATCTGGGCGGTTCCAGCAAGCTGAGCTTTGAGGAAGGCGTGGACAGCTACGTGCCTATGCCGGCCCTCTGGCTGACGGTGTGCAGACCACTCTGTACAAGGTCAAGAGCACCATGTGCAACTGCGGCGCTCTGTCCATCCCGGAGCTGCAGCAGAAAGCAAAGCTGACCGTGGTTTCCTCTACCTCCATCGTTGAGGGCGGCAGCCACGACGTTGTGCTGAAGAATGCTACCCCCAATATCATCAACGGTTAACACGTTTGTTCTGAAAGCCGCCCGTGCTGTTTGTGTATGGGCGGCTTTTTCTTACCGGAAATTGACCGGGATTTTCCAAAAATGCTTGCACCGCTCTGCGTTTGGTGATATCATGATAGAAACGCACTGTCAAGACAGGCAGGCGCGCAAACCTTCCCACAGGTCAGAACGGCAGGGGACAGCAAGGAGCCTTTGCCGGGTGTAAAGAAGAGAGGATACTATTCATGGACGAAATCAAGGTTGTGCCTTATATTCCAGATGAGGACTACGACAACCCCGCAATGGTCGTGGATTTTTATGAATTTACAATGGCAAACTGCCTGTTCCTGCACGGATTCAAGAACACCACGCTGGTGTTTGATATGTTCTTCCGCAAGAACCCGGATGCTCAGGGCTACTCCATCAGTGCCGGCCAGCGCAAGCTGACCCGTTTTCTGCTGAATTATCATTTCAATGCACAGGATATCTGGTGGCTGCGCACCAAGGGCATGAGTGAGGAATTCTGCGAGTATCTGCGCACCTATCAGTGGAAGGGCGACATGTACGCTCTGCCGAGGCACGGTGGCATACCCGCATGTGCAGATGGTGCGCATCGAGTGCGACCTCGTGGGCGCAATTCTGATCGAGACCTACCTGCTGCAGACCATGAACTTCCACAGTCTGATCGCCACCAAGGCTACCCGCGTCACCGGCCTGAACACCCACACGCCCGCAGCGTGATGGAATTCGGCACCCGCCGTGCGCAGGGCGAAAGCGCTGGCAACGATGGTGCATATGCTGCTGTTCTGGGCGGCTGCGTGGGCACTGCCAACTGTTTGGCCGAGATGAAGTTCGGCGCGGAGGTCAAGGCTGTGGGCACCGTAGCGCACAGCTTCATCGAGTTCTTCCCCACGGAGTTTGATGCCTTCAAGGCCTTTGCCGATACCTACCCGGATTCGGTCAGTCTGCTGCTGGATACCTATAATATCATGGAGAGCGGTCTGCCCAACCTCATTAAACTGGACGATTACCTCATCGAAAAATACCCCAACGACCCGAACCGCCGCGTCAAGAGCGCCCGTATCGACTCCGGCGACCTGGCCCGCGGCTCCAAGCGCCTGCGCAAGGCACTGGATGCGGCCGGTAAGCCTTACATCAAGCTGGTGGCTTCCAATGGTCTGGACGAAAAGAAGATCGCCAACATGGAGCTGTATGAGCACGCTCATTTTGACTCCTACGGCGTGGGCGAAAACCTGATCACCTCTGCTTCCGACCCCGTGTTCGGCGGGGTGTACAAGCTGGTGGCGGTCAAGCAGCCGGACGGCAGCTACACTCCCAGGATGAAGTGCTCGGATTCCGCCAGCAAGGCCATCATTCCAGGCAAGAAGATGCCGTGGCGTCTCTACGATGAAAATGGTCAGGCCCAGTGTGACCTGATCGCCATGGATGATGAAGTCATCGAGGCGGGCAAGCCCGTCACGATGGTCAATCTGGACTCCGATGCCATCGAGCGCACCGTCACCATTACCCCCACCAAGGTCAAAAAGCTGCTGGTGCCGCATGTGCTGAATGGTCAGCTGGCCATTGAGCTGCCTTCGATCGCAGAGAAGAAGGCCTACATTGCAAAGCAGCTCACCGAGGAGACCTGGGAGAGCGAGCTGCGTCTGGAGTGCCCGCATAAGCACTATGTGAACATGACCCCGGCTGTGGCCGAGTGCCGTTCCAAGATGTATGCAGAGCTGCACGGCGGCAAGGTGTAAAATAAGCAAATAAAAAGCCCCTCAAGCGTAAGCTTGGGGGGTCTTTTTATGCCGCCGACGGGGGTCGAACCCGTACTCTGTCTCCAGAAAGGATTTTAAGTCCCTCGTGTCTGCCAATTTCACCACAGCGGCATACAACGCTAATAATAATACAATAGAATGGCTTCTTTGTCAAGAAAAAGCACAGAGCCCGTCTCTTCATCCTCCATTCACGATTCATTTGTAAAAAGTGCTTTTTCTTTCCGTGGTTTCATGGTATAATAACCTTCAGATACGGCTTTCCGGGCCGTGGCCGCGTGCTTTGACAGCGCGGCAGAAGAGGGCAGAGCGGGCAGCGTACTGCTCTGCTGGGGCAGTGCCCGCAAGATAGGGCGGGCGGGAAATACAAAAAGAGAGGCGAATCGAGATGTTGGATATGATCAAGTGCAGCACCGGCGGCGCATACTATGCCCGCGGCGAATGGGTGCCTGCAGACGGCGAAGCAAGCGCCGCACTGGCAGCAAAGGGCTTTGATGCCGCAGCCATCGAGAACGCAAAGACCGGCACCATGGCCTACAGCATTCTGCAGGCCCACAACACCAGCGGCGATGCCGAAAACCTGAAGATCAAGTTCGATGCCATGGCCAGCCATGACATCACCTTTGTGGGCATCATCCAGACGGCCCGTGCGTCCGGTCTGGAGAAATTCCCCATTCCGTATGTGCTCACCAACTGCCACAACAGCCTTTGCGCCGTGGGCGGCACCATCAATGAGGACGACCACCGCTTCGGCCTGTCCGCCGCCAAAAAATACGGCGGCATTTTTGTGCCCCCGCATCTGGCGGTCATCCACCAGTACATGCGCGAAAAGTTTGCGGGCTGCGGCAAGATGATCCTTGGCTCGGACTCCCACACCCGCTACGGTGCTCTGGGCACCATGGCCATTGGTGAGGGCGGCGGCGAGCTGGCAAAGCAGCTGCTGGGCCGCACCTACGATGTGGCCCGTCCGGGTGTTGTTGCAATTTATCTCACCGGCTCTCTGCCTGCAGGCTGCGGCCCGCACGATGTGGCCATTGCGCTGGTGGGCAAGCTGTTCAAGAGCGGCTATGTCAAGAACAAGGTGATGGAGTTTGTCGGCCCCGGCGTTGCGTCTCTGCGTCAGGATACCCGCAACGCCATCGATGCCATGACCACCGAGACCACCTGCCTGTCCTCCATCTGGGAAACCGACGAAACGACGCAGAAATTCCTTGCGGTGCATGGCCGTGCCGCCGACTATAAGAAGCTGGCTCCGGCCGACCTTGCTTATTACGACGGTGTGGTAGAGGTAGACCTTTCTGCCATCCGCCCCATGATCGCACTGCCCATGCATCCCTCCAATGCATTTACCATTGAAGAGCTGAACGCAAACCTTGAGGATATTCTCCATGCCTGCGAGCAGGATGTGCAGAAGTTGATCGGCCGCAAGGATGTCAGCCTTGACCTGTGCAGCAAGATCGAGAACGGTAAACTGCGTGTGGATCAGGGCGTGATCGCAGGCTGCGCAGGCGGTCTGTACGACAGCATTTATGAAGCTGCCTCCATCCTCAAAGGCCACACCGGCGGCTGCGGTGACTACGCCCTGAGCGTGTATCCCGGCAGCCAGCCCATCATGATGGAACTGGTGCGCACCGGAGTCATCCACGACCTGATGGCCAGCGGTGCCACCGTCCGCACTGCGTTCTGCGGCCCCTGCTTCGGCGCAGGCGACGTGCCCGCCAACGGCGCGCTGTCTATCCGCCATACCACCCGCAACTTCCCCAGCCGCGAAGGCTCCAAGCCCGGCAACGGCCAGCTTTCCGGTGTGGCACTGATGGATGCCCGCAGCATTGCGGCCACCACGGCCAACGGCGGCATTCTGACCCCGGCTACCGATATCGACTATGATCCCACTGTGCCGGAGTATCAGTACGATCCTTCCAGCTACGATACCCGCGTGTATCAGGGCTTTGGCAAGGGCGATTACGATGCCCTGCTCAAGCTTGGCCCCAACATCAAGGACTGGCCCGAAATTGCACCGCTGGGCGATAACCTGCTGCTGAAGGTGGCATCTTACATCACCGACCCTGTCACCACCACCGACGAGCTGATCCCCTCCGGTGAGACTTCGTCTTACCGTTCCAATCCTCTGGGTCTGGCCGAGTTTACCCTCAGCCGCAAGGACCCGGAGTATGTGGGCCGTGCCAAGGCCGTGCAGGCCGAAGAAAAGGCCCGCCGTGCAGGCGAGGGCAGCGCCGAGGTGCTGGCCCAGCTGCACAAGGTGCCCGGCTGCGAAAACCTGACTTGGAACGATGTGCAGATCGCATCCACCATCTTTGCCGTCAAGCCCGGCGATGGCTCTGCCGTGAGCAGGCGGCCAGCTGCCAGCGTGTGCTGGGTGCCGGTGCCAACATCGTTACCGAGTACGCCACCAAGCGCTACCGCTCCAACCTCATCAACTGGGGTATGCTGCCGTTGCAGCTGGTGGGCGCAACGCCGTTCGGTCTGGGCGACTATGTCTTTATCCCGAATGTCCGCGAGGCCCTCAAGGGTGACCTGCAGGACATCAAGGCCTATGTGCTGGGCGACACCGCAAAGGAGTTCAGCCTGTACATGGCCCCGCTGACCGCCGACGAGCGCAAGATCCTGGCCGACGGCTGCCTGATCAATTTCTATAAGCACTGATATGATAGAAGGCTTCCTCTTTGGGGGAAGCCTTTCTCTGGTTTTCTTGGGAGGTTCATTTTCCATGCCCGGCGATCTTCACAACCATTCCACCTGTTCCGATGGCTCTGTGCCCATCCACCGCCTGCCGCTCATGGCGGCGCGGGCGGGGCTGGACACCATGGCCATTTCCGACCACGACACCCTGCTCAGCGTAAACTACTGCTATGAGCACCCTGTGCAGGACGGCGTGCGCCTGCTTCCGGCCACCGAGCTGACCGGCTATGACCATGAGCATAAGCATCGCGTGCACCTGCTGTGCTACTTCCCGGACCCGGAAAGCCGGGAACTGAAGGAGCATTGCGACATCCTGCGACAGCGCCGCAACGAGTGCGGCCTGCAAAGCGCAAAGGAGATCGAAGCGCTGTACCCGCAGTTCCGCACGGAACAGGCGCTGGAATACGCAAAGGACAGCGGTGTGCTGTTCAAAAGCGGCATTATGGAAGCGTTGCACCAGCTGGGGCTGTGCGATGCTGTGTACGGCAAGCTGTACAGTTATCTCTTTGGCTGGGAGCCGCGCGGCGTGGTGCTGCATCAGGTAAAATATCCCTCGGTGCAGGAAGTAATCGCCACGGCGAAAGCTGCCGGTGCGGTGCTGGTATTTGCACACCCGACCGTTTACAAGAGCATGCCGCTGGTGCGTCAGCTGGCCAAAGAGGGCATCATCGACGGCATTGAGGTGGAGCACCCCCGCAACAGCCCGGAGGACAGGGCCGAGTGTGCTGCTCTGTGTGAGCAGTATGGGCTGATCCATACCGGCGGTACGGACTTCCACGGTGCAAACCACAAGGTGCCGCACCCGGTGGGTACCTGTACCACGGCGGACGATCAGGTGGCCCGCATTCTGGAGCTGGCCCACAAGCGCCGCGGTATTGATGTGTGACCCGGTCACATTGACATTCCGGCACGCTGCTCTATAATAGAAGCAGACGATCTTCGTCGGGATTTCTGTCAAAAAGAGAGGATTTTGAACTATGAGCAAGGAATTCAGCTTCCCGAACAGCGGCACCTGTTCCAAGCAGACCAACTTTGTGCTGAACGATGACCACACCATTGCGTCCATGGAGGTCATTGGCGGCTGCAACGGCAACCTGAAGGGCATCTGCCGTCTGGTCAAGGGCATGAAGGCCGAAGATGTGATCGACCGCATGGAGGGCACGCTCTGCGGTTTCCGCAATACCAGCTGCCCGGATCAGATCGCCAAGAACCTGAAAAAGGCTCTGGCCGAAATGGACTGAAAAAATCAAACAGCGAAGGGGAGATGCCTGCGGGTATCTCCTTTTTGTTTTCCCATCCCGACAGAAAGAGATGTTTTTTTTCTGTGCTTCGGGGCTATACTTCTTGTGAAAACGAATTTCATCAGCAAGGAGCGGGCAAATGAGTATTTGGGAAAAACTTGGCTTTGGCGGGTACAAGGGCTTTTCGCACGAGTCGGATCAGCTGCTGCGCAGTGCGGTGGAGCTTGCCGGGAACCTTGGCTGCGAAAAAGCCGATACCGGCCACCTGCTGCTGGCGATCCTGCAGCAGGATCACGGGGCGGCAGCACGGTTTCTGGAGGGCAAGCAGATCCGGGAACCGGAGGTGCGCCGTCAGCTGGCCGAGAGCCGCCGCGCACCGGCTTTGCATCTGGATCGCTACGCTCTTGCGCCGGACCTCAAGCGCACCATGGATTACGCCATCATCGGGGCACAGAACGCGCACCTGAACCGGGCCGAGCCGGAACATCTGCTCTGCGCCATGCTGGAGGATGACGGCTGCACAGCAGGCATCCTGCTGGCATCCATGGGCGTGCAGCTCACAGATGCCGTGCGGGAATGCCGCCAGCTGTCTGGGCAGTTCGTACTGCCGTATCAGATGCGGACCACGGTCAGTGCGCCGCGCGGCAGCCGCGCCAGTGATAAGTACTGCCGGGATCTGACCCGCCGTGCTGCGGAACGGGAACTGGACCCGGTGTTCTGCCGGGAAGCAGAGCTGGACCGCATGGTGGAGATCTTATGCCGCCGTCAGAAGAACAACCCCTGCCTTGTGGGGGAGCCGGGCGTGGGCAAAACGGCCCTTGCCGAGGGCCTTGCCCAGCGCATCGCCAGCCGGAATGTGCCCCGGATGCTGCAGGGGCGGCGGCTGCTGGCGCTGGATATGGCCAGTCTTGTGGCGGGCACCAAGTACCGGGGCGACTTTGAGGAGCGGTTCAAGACCCTTCTGGAGGAGCTTGTGCGGGACGCAGCGCCATCCTGTTTGTGGACGAGTTCCACACCATCGTAGGAGCCGGCGCGGCAGAGGGAGCCATTGATGCCGCCAGCATCCTGAAGCCCGTGCTGGCCCGGGGGAGCTGCAGCTCATCGGGGCCACCACCGATCAGGAGTTCCGCACCCATATCCAGAAAGATGCCGCACTGGAGCGCCGCTTTGGCCGGGTGCAGATCGAGGAGCCTACCCCGGCACAGGCCGCGGCGATCCTGGAGGGCCTTGCCCCCCGCTACGAGCGCTACCACAGCGTGCATCTGCCGCCCGAGACGCTGCGGGAGGCCGTGGAGCTCTCG
>ENA-OQJX01000692-OQJX01000692.1-human-gut-metagenome-genome-assembly--contig:-NODE-692-length-14263-cov-4.927985_pt1 | contig 14263 bp, 18 predicted proteins | sample MGYA00242615_ERZ504782 | MGnify/ENA primary metagenome ERZ504782 (study PRJEB26092, sample SAMD00036354) | human gut metagenome | host: Homo sapiens | study: EMG produced TPA metagenomics assembly of... | reverse complement strand
CCGGTTCCAGTCCCGAACTCCCGAAATACCATTTGCTGCGCATGCGGTAATGCACCTCCACGCACTCCCTCGCGGCGATGCCGGAAGGAATCCCCCTCTTTGCCACGGTAGGTCCAGCAGCACCGTATTACGGAGCGGCGAGACGCACAGCTCCTCGAATGCTGGAGGCGTGGCGGCTGCCTCCGGGGTGCCGTAGCGGGCGTGGACACGGGAAAGTGTCCCTCTATGCCCTTCAATACGGAGGATATGTCGCGCGTCCCGTACAGCCTTTGCGCCAGGTCGATGATGCTGCCTCCCGTCCCCTCGCCGAAGTCGATTCACAGGTTTCTGGAAAGGCTGACCTTGAATGAGGGTGTACGCTCCTGCCGGAAAGGCGAGCGGTACCACAAACTGTCCCCCTGTTCCTTTACGGGGGAGAATCCCATCCGCCGGAGGTAATCCTCCAGCGGAATCCTTTTCGCTTCTTCAATGTTCATGACTCGTCGTATGATTGATAAACAGTAAGAAATTAGAACCGCCCGCCGAACCATTCCACCGGGTCCAGCAGCCGGCCGTTTTTTTGCAGTTCGAAATGCAGGTGGTTGCCGGTGGACGTCCCCGTGCTTCCGACCTTTCCGATGCGCTGTCCGATACGTACCGTTTCGCCTTTCCTTACAAGGATCCGGCTCATGTGCGCATATAGGGTGGAGTATCCACCTTTATGGCGGATGCGGACGAACCAGCCGTAACCCGGGCTGTAGCCGGCGGAGATTACCCGGCCGTTTCCTGCCGAATATACCGGCTCGCCATACGGGGCCGCCAGATCCACCCCCTTGTGGAATATTCTCCGTCCCTTAAGGGGATGCATCCTGCTTCCGAACCCGGAGGACACCCGGTAGCGGGTACGCCTGCCGTCAAGAGGGAACAGGACCGGATAATCCGACAGGATGACGACCGTCTGCCGCAGCCTCATTCCTCCGTTCATTTCCCCGGTCCCCGGATACGTCCGTTTAACATTTCCCCGCCACCTTCCGCCCCTCTTCCTCCATCCTCCAGGCAGGCGGAAAGTGACAAAAGGTGACAAAACATGACTATTAATGACAACTTTCTCATAATCAATTTATTTAATGGCGAAGATACTAATTTTACCTCCCGAAATGATTCATTCACCTTTAAATTTAACAGTCATGCAAGAAGTAAATCCCGCTGCTCAAGGCAGCGAAAACGCCACTCAGGAACAGGGTTACCTGATGGCTTACGACAAGAAGGAACAGAAGGCGAAAGGCATCAAGGGCATCGCGGCAAACGGTGAGCTGGAGACGCTCGAGGCCAGCGAACAAAACAAGGGGCAGTTCGTCCGCGTGGACCGCTTCGGGAATTTCTTCACCAACTTCGGGAAGAACTTCCTCTACCAGTACAACAACCCCACACGTTTCTCCCTTTACCGGATGGAGGAAAATACCCCGGTGGAACAGGCAGCCAGGAAAATCGAGGAGGCCCAACGCCCCGAGAACGAGGCCGTCCGCCGCGAGCTTTCCAAGAACAACCGCATCTACAACAACCATTTCTTCAACGAGCGGGAGATCAACTGGGAGCAGGCCGAGCGTTACGGGCTTACCCCGGAGGTGCTCAGACAGACGGGCGACATGGAAAAACTGCTGCAGGGCAGACAGTCCGGCATAGCCTATGACATCTCCATGAACACCGAGCTGGGACGCCAGAAGGGGGATGCCAAGCTCTCGCTCTTCCGCGACGAGAACGGGGCGGTCAAGTTCGACCTGCACTTCATCCGTCAGGCACCGAAAATCGGGCAGGAATACCGGGGATATAAACTGGAGGAGGACGTGCTGGAGGCGTTGAACCGTACCGGCAACGCGGGCCGGATTGTCAATCTGGTCACGGACTACCGCACCAAGGAAATAAAGCCCTGCTACCTGTCCAAGGATCCGGTGACCAACGAGATGTTCTTCCTCCCGGCAGACCAGGCACGCTGCCCGCGCAAGATCAAGGACTATGTGCTGAGCGACAAGGAATATGCCGATTACGCCGCAGGAAAAGAGGTACCCATCGAGTTCAAGTCCTCGAACGGGAAGGTGTACCGGACCTCCATCCAGATGAGCGCGGCCGAGCGCGGCACGGAATTCCTGTGGGAACGCAGTACCCTCAAGCCGGAGAAAAAACAGGGGCAGGAACAGACGGCCGGCCTTAAGGAGACAGCCGGGAAACCGGCCGGACGGACCAGACAATCCATAATCCCCAAAATGTAACCGGCCATGACATCCGTAAATGAAAACATAAAACGGCTGGAAGAGCTGTCCCAGGAGGACGGCACAGGCGGCCTCCTGGTCTGTTACGAGACGGGCAGGGAAAAGCCCCATGCCGACTCCTCCTACCAGCTTTATCCTGTCAATCCGGATCAGAAGGGCATGACCTACCAGTTTCTCAGCCTCCTGCATGTCGGGGTGGAGACCGCCCGGATATCGGCCTTCATCCCTGACACCCGTATGGAGGTCTACCGCTTCCCCCGCATGTCCGACCTTCCTCCCTTTTATCGGGATACCCCCGTCAAAGAGTATATCACCGGCATGCTGCTGCCCCATATCAAAAAGAACAGGCTGAAGCCGGTGGTAAGTGTCAACCTGCGCGACATGGTCTTCATACGCTCCGAAGGGCTGTCGGTGGAGCCGGGCGGCATTCTTCGCCTCGATGCCGGGCAGATTGACCGGCTCGTGGAGTTCCGCCGGCGGCAGGACGAACTGGCCGCAAGGTACAAATACATCCCCGGGTACAAGCTGCCCCTGCGCGTCATCGAGACTCCCAAAGGTGTACTGGTGTTCAGCGGCAGCGACATCGGAAGGAAAGGGACTGAAAACTTCTATAAGTTCCTGCTGGATAACTATTTTTCGATGCATGCGCCTTCCGGTCCCATCAGGCAATACCGCGTGGATTCACCTTCCGACAGGTTATACGGACTCACCGACATCTCCTGCCGGAAAGAGTCGGGAACAAACAGATACACGTTCGACCTTTTCGACGCATACGCCGGTATCGGAGCGTCGGAAAAGAAAGGATGGGTTTTGGAGTTCGCCACGGACATGGCTCCTTCCGATACGGAATACCGCCTGGAGGACTTCTCCGGCTACCGGCCGGAAGGGAACAATAGGGATATCTTCCGGCTGCTCACCTTGCAGAAGCATTTCGACAGGACCATCATTCTCGATCCGGCTTTCGCTACCATTTCCAGTTCAAGGAATTCGTCAGGAGGATGGATGATTGCGTGAACGGCCTTTCCACAGGGGACAGCATGGAAAAAATACTGGAGGAGATGCGGGAAAAGTCGGATCATATCCTGAGAACGGATTTTCGGGTACGGGGGTACGGTACTTCCGACCGGCAAAAGGAGAACAAGCCCGGAAAGGTCCAAAAGAACAAACCTAAAATATAGCCATGATCAGAAAAGAGCAAGTCAGAATCGGAATGCGGATTGTCGGGGATGATCCTGAATCCCCTGAAAGCTACCCGTACAAGGGAACCGTCACCGCCCTTTGCGAGACAGGTCGGAACGAGACGGACTTTTACATTGTCATCAAACTGGACGAGGCATCCATGAGACAGCCGGAAATATCAAGGTGCTGTCCCGAAGGCATCATGAGGTGCTTGCCCTGAAGGGTCAGCCCCGAGGAAAAACCGGAAAAACGGAACAATATCCCTTCCCTGACCTATACGGCTGTAGAGACATCCCGGGGATTCCTCTTCTTCACCCATACGGAAGAAGGCAGGAGGAGCCTTCGGGAATTCCTTCAAGGAATGGCAGACAGCTATTTCGATCCGTCATTCGACCTGGGACCGGTATGCGTCTATGAGGCGGAAGGTGTACTTTCTGATCTCTCTCCGGTCAATTCGGAGAAAATCTCCCTTGCGGCATATCCCTACATGCGAAAGCCGGAGGATTTCCGGCTGGATGTCTGTTACCGGAACGGGATGAGACCGACAGCGGAGGATTTCCGCAGTTTCTGCCACAATGCCGGTTGCTCGGTCAGCCATCGTAACGGAAATATCGCCGACACTCTGGAAGCCTTGGAACGTTACGACAGGTGTCTGGAAACGCTCCGGCACATATCGGAAGCAGCTCCTCACGAAAGGGATGAGACCCGTGAGACCAGGCAGCAGCTGCAAAGACTGCTGGACTCCGCCTACGATGTCCGCGGACACCGCTCGGCAGGAAGGATACTGGATGATCCCGTCCCCGAGGTCAGCGTGGAGGGAGTCAGGCTGTCCGTTTCCCAGCGGGGCATTCTTAAAGCCGGCCTTGGGTTGTACCTGCCCGTGAAATCCGGACCGACCCCGCTCACGCATATGCATGGGTGGATAGGAATACCGGGCGCATCGTCTTTGGCAGCCGCCCGCCCGGAGACCGTGAAACCATCGGATTCAAACAGGATACGGAAAAGAGGTCCTCCGTTTCTCTGAGAAGTACAAAAAAGAAGACGGGCCCCCGTCATAAAATGTAAAATTGTAAAATCAAGAAAGACAGTATGGAAAAGAAAAACAAGACAACACCTTTGAAAGTGGTGCGGCGGGAGTCCGGTTATCTGCTGTTTTCCGACAGCAATACCGGCAAGGAAGGCCTTGAAAGCTATCTCCAGCATACCGCCGACCATTTCTTCGATCCCCATGCCCATGACGGGGCCCTGGAAATTTATGAGTATTCCGGTTTACGGAAGGAGCTGGCCTCCCATATCAACAGCAGCTGCCGCAGGGGACTTTTACCGGGCGGGGACAGAAAGGGCGGGCATGTTTCCTCCGGTCTCCTCCCGGCAGAATTCATCAACCGCCTCGAACCGAAACTCTACGTCCCCATGAGTCCGACATCCGAGGGGTATTCCGGGCTGTTCTCCCAAGTGAGGGGGTATATGGGGCTCGAACTATCCCGAAAGCCGGAGAACGAGGATATCTACCGCCTGCTCTCCATCAGGGAACACGGTTATATGAACATCCATGACAAACCGTTCACCTATTACCGGGAGCTGCTGCCCCTGGCCGAGCAGCTTGAAAAGGTGACCCAGGTCAAATCCGCCGGCCTGTTCGACGTGCAAGCCTTCAAGGAACTTTCCCTCAAAATAAAAAAAGCGGCGGAGGATATCCTTCACCGGGACTTCGACGTAAGGGGCCACCGCTCGTTGGAGAAATACCTCAATGCCCCCGACACCTCCCTTCTTGTGGGAAACAGGGTGCTGGACAAGGTGCAACTCGGGATACTGGCCAAAGGGAACGCCCTGTACCTGCCGGAGAATGACCGCCCCGCCTCCCGGCACCTGCTGTACTGCATGGCGGACTTTACACGGAACAAACTGCTGGTATCCGGTGAACCGTTCCCTATCAGGACCTACCGGGTAAAGGACGGTATCCCGCATCCTGTCAGTCCGCAAGAAAAAATACCGGAGAAGCGAAAGACTCCCCGTAAATCCACCGGCAGGAAAATATCATAACCTGTCGGGATATAAAGAAATTTAAAATATCACGATATGGAAAAAGAAACCGATTTGAAACAGAGCGGACCGCTCGTCCTTTTCAATGTGGACAGAAAAGGCAGGCTGGCGGACTATGCCGTATGCCACAGTGACCATGAATGCGGCGATTATCTGCTCCGGCAGGCGGAGCTGGCCCTGGGCGGGGCGTATGTACCCAACGAGTCCGTATACTGCCTTGCAGGGGCGGAACGGACGGACGACGGCCTTCCGGAACTGCTGGACGACTATATCCGAGAAGGCAACATCCGCGACCTGCCCTCGATTGACCTGCGCAGCCTCACGTTCATCCATGAAACTACAGGAGGCGGCCTGCCGGAAGGGATGTGGGCCATACTGGAAAAGACGGAACAGTTGTTGGATAGCCCGGATAACAGAAAAATACTGGAAGCGTACCATGCCTACCACGAAAAAAGGGAGAATGCCCTGCCCGAGCGCACCCTCTCCGCCGTCCGCACGGACAAGGGCGTGCTCCTGTTCGACGACTCGGGCCGGGGGCTGCAATGCCTGGAGGGTTACCTGCGGTACCACGCGGACCGGTATTTTTCCCCCGAGCTCCACGGGCTGGAAAAACTGGAGGTATACCATTTCAGCACATCCGATAAAGGCATATCGGACGCGGCCAAAAGGTGCGCCTTTATGTTCACCCCGCAGGGCCGGCGTGAGTTCGTCCCCCAAAAGGCGCGTTACCAGCCGGACTCCCTTGTAGCCGGCCTCCATCCGTCAGCCGGCTGTCCCATGCACGCGGACGGTGAGGCGTTCAGGCGGTTTGTCAAGACCTTCGGCCTCAATGCCACGGACGAGGCGAACGAGATCGCCGCCCTGACCGGAATCCGTGCCAGGGGGCTGTCGGATCCCGGACAGCTGGAGAAGGTATCCGTCCACCGGGCCGGATTCCGCAGCCTGTATGAACGTCGCAGGCCTGCCTGGAAAGGAACGACATTGTGATGTACCGGGCACTTGGACAGGCTTCCATGAACATGGCGGAGAGAATCCTCAGAACGGAATACAAAGTTCGGGAACACGTGTCTCCCATACAGGGAAAAGGACTTAAGCCCGCATCTGAACCGCTTGCCGGTAAAAAGACAATAAACAGACGGAAGAAAGCAAATGGAACCCCTAAAAGACGGATATAACATGGCATGGCTGGAACGGCTGAAAAGGTCTTGGAAACGCCCCCGGGAGGAAAAACACGGAAACCTCTATCTGGAACTGTGTCCGGACAACCGGATAAACTCCTTCATGGTGGTCCGACACAGGCCGCAGGGCACGGATCCCTTCATGGAATTCATCGGGCATGCCGCCGACAAAGCCATAAGGGAGGGAAACGGGACGGTCCCGGACAACCTGCTGCTGGCCCTGGAAGGAGTGCCGGAAAAAATGCTCCCGACAAGGGAGGAGCTCCAGGAGGAACACCCCGGGAAAGTATGGAAGCTCATCCCCAGATACGACGGGATATCCGGAGGGAACCCGGTCCCGCTCAGACGGGCCGTCTACCTGAGGGCGCACGGGAGGGAGATAGACCGTACCGCCCTCAAAGAGATGGAGCGTTCGTCCGGCTGCCGGAACTACGAGGCCTATGAGACCGCCATGGAAAGAACCTCGGAAGGTAAGAAAGCCCTGTTCCGCCTTACTTTCGTGAAGACGGAACGGGGTGTCAGGGTATTCAACGACGGCCTGCAGGGTCCGGAGCGTATGCGCGGGATGCTGCAGGACATGGCGGACCGTTTCTATTCCACCGCATGGGAAGGGCTGAAAACGCTTTCCATCTACCGGATCGAAACGGCCTCCCGGAAGCTGCTGGAAATGTCTCGGAACAACGGGCGGGATTTCCCCGCCTCGCAGCCCCCGCTGGAACTCCTTGCCGGCTATCTTCCGACGGTATCTTTCGACATGTCGCCCACGGCGGAGAACCTGGAGCGTTTCGTAAAGGCCAACTCCCTGACACTCTCCGCAGGCAACCGTGAGATCATGACCCTGCAGGATATCGCCCGGAAGGGATACGCCCACCTGTATATGGACGGGCCGTTCCGTTACGGGAAAGAGTTCGCCGGTATCGAGAAAGAGCTCCGCACGCTCGCGGGAAAAAGGGATCTATACCGGGATTTCCCCTATGAGGAGAGGATACACGACCTTCGGGAAAAGTCCAGGACCATCGCGGAATTCCTCCTGAAAAGGGAAGGAATCCGCAGGGAGATGCCCTCCCGGGAGCAGAAAGCGGACAAGTATGCGGAAAGGATACGCCGCATGGCGGAAAGCCCGGAAAAGAAGACGTTCCCCCCGGCTACCGGCGAGAAGAAAAAGGGGGCGGCCCGCAAACAAAAGGGTACGGCCTCCCAAAAAGTGAAACCCCAATTATAAACCGAAATGGAAACAACAGAATCATTCACCCCCGAAGAACTGCTCGATGCCGGAAGACGTACCATCGACCGCAAGGCGCTGCAGAAGACCATAAGGGATATTTTCTCATACCGGAACCCGCTCCGGCAATTCATGGAAGGCTACCGTTTCAATGTCATCCGTTGGAGCGCCACCAACCTGAGGAAACCCTCCTTATGGAAACGCGTCAGCCTGTTCTTCAACACCAAAGGAATTCCGGGGATTCTCCGTGAGAATTTCCGGCAGAACCGCGCGGACCTGCTCGCAAGGTGGGAAAGGAGCGTCATCAGCGACATCAACCGCTCGCTCATCCGCCTGGGAAGCATACCGCTCTCCTCCAAGCCCCGAGACCTTTCCCGACAGCTGAAGGACATATCCAGGAAAATATACCGGATGACCACCTATGACCGCTGCCCGAGCCTGCTCCAGGAGAGCCTGCTGCTGTCCACCTACGAGTATATATTCGCCTCGCCGCATGACAGGAAGTTCGGGAACCTGTGCCCCGACGAGATCTGCGGGATGCTCCGACAGAACGGTGTTCCGCAGGAAAGCCTCTGCTACCAGAACTATGAGAGCATCCTCGCCGGAAGGGAGACGGTCCTTTACGAGTTCACCTCCGACGGGAAAGCCACCCTGTACCTCAAGCCGATGGACCACGTGAGGCTGGAGATGACCTCCAAAGGGTATGACATGGCCCCCACGGGGCTTCCTCCCGCCCGGACTGTCCCTTCACCCACGGAAAGCATGGAGAATACGCCGCAGCTTTCCGAGAAAATCGGGAAGACCAGGAAAGCCCGGAGCGGAGAGAAACCCGCCAAAGGAGCCGGGAAATCGAAGAAAGGGCCGAAAATAGGATAGTCCATCAACAACAGATAATAACCTGACAATAAAAATGTAAGAAAATGAAAGTCGTGATTTGTGAAAAGCCCCTCGTGGCTAAAAGACTGGCCCGCGTATTGGGCGCGGACAAAATGGAAGACGGGTACCTCACCGGAAACGGCTACGCCGTCACATGAACGTTCGGCCACCTGCTGGCTCCGGTTTCCCCATTTTCCTGTCCGGAAAGACCTTTTACAAGGGAGATGCTTCCCCTTGCAGTCCCCTCCGGACTCGCCGTCCGCCAGACAAGGACGGAGGATGGTTTCCGGGATGATCTCGTAGCCGTCAGGCAGCTGGAAATTATCGGCAGGCTGCTGCGGGAAGCGGACGGGGCGGTTACGGCCACGGACACCTCCCGCGAAGGGCAACTGGTCGCCCGCAACCTTTATGACTATCTGGGCTTCAAGGGGAAAACGGAACGCCTGTGGCTTTCCTCACTGACGGACGATGCGATCCGCGAGGCGTTCCTTGACCTTAGACCGGACAGTCTCTATGAAGGTCTGTACCTGGCAGGCAGGGCACGGAGGGAAGCCGACCGGATCATCGGGTACAACACGAGCTCGCGCTCGGCATGGCGGCAAAGAGAAAGAACCACTCGCTCGGACGGGTACAGACACCCGGTGCTCGCCCTTATCTCGCGCCGTTACCTGGAGAACAGGGATTTCAACGCCGTACCTTATTACCGGCTGGAGCTGTCGGTCCTCAAGGACGGTAAAGAGCTTGTTTTCACCTGCCCGGAAAAATACATGCAGCAGCAGGAGGCCGTCGCCGCCCGGAACCGGATCGCGGCATCGCATGTGGCGACAGTAATACAGGCGGAGAGAAAGGAAACGGTGGAGGAACCGCCCCTTTTGTATGACCTGCCTCCTTGCAGAAGGAGGCGAACCTCCGGATGGGGCGTGACGGCAGGACAGACGGCATCGGTCCTGCAGAGGCTGTATGAGGGAGGATACATCTCATACCCGCGCACCTCCTGCCGCCATATCCGGGAGGACATGCTGGAGAGGATGCCGGCACTGCTCTCCCTTCTGAAAGACGACCCGTGTTTCGCTCGTCATGCGGAAGCTCTGGAAGGCAGGGTGCTATCCACCCGTGTAGCCGATGACGGCAAGGTGACCGGACACCATGCCATTATCATAACGGAAAACATACCCGACAAACTGCCGCTTGATGAGCAGAACCTCTACCGGATGGTCGCAGGCAGGATGCTGGAAGCCTTCTCGGATGACTGCACGGGGGAGGAGGCGGACGTCTGCATCGAATGCGGGGGAACCCTGTTCGAGAGCGGATACCGCCGGACGGTGCACGCCGGATGGAAAAGCGTTTATAGCGAGACCGGGAAAGAGGAAGACACCGTGTTCCCCTCCTGGGAGCAGGACGAGGTGCTGCCGGTAACGGACATATCCGTCCGAAGCGGGGAAACCTCTCCCAAGCCGCTCTTTACGGAAGCCTCGCTGCTGTCTGAAATGGAACGGTGCGGACTCGGTACCTCCTCCACAAGGGCCGGTGTCATCGAACTGCTCATCGCGCGCCGGTATGTCGAAAGACAGGGATGCGGCCTGCTGCCCACCCGAAAGGGCTGGAGGTGTATGAGGCTGTCAGGGACAAGCTGATCGCCGATCCGGAAATGACCGCCCGGTGGGAAAAGGACCTGCAGGAGATCGAGCGGGGAGAACTGGACGCGGACGTGTTCATACAAAAGGTTGAAGAATACGCGCGGCAGATCGTGGAGGAACTCTCGGAGGTCCGGTTCGAGCATCCCGAACCGTCCCGCCACCGCTGTCCCAAATGCGGCATGGAGACACTGACCCTTCACCGGAAGGTGGCCCGGTGCGGCGACCCGGACTGCGCGTTCCTGCTTTTCAGGACATTCAACGCAAGGGAGCTGACCGACGAGGAGATGCTCTGCCTGCTGGAAGGAAAGAAGACAGATTTCCTGCCTTTTGTCAGCAGGAAGGGAAGGCCCTATGAGGCATCCCTTAAGATGGACGAGAATTACAGGATAGAGATGACATTCAGGGACACCCCGGTGGAGAGACAGCCGTTACCCGCCAGCGACCCGTCTGTAATGCAGGCGGCAGACATCCCTGTCGAAACTCCGTGTCCCGGCCAGCTCCCATAAGGAAAACCCGGGACCTCCCTCGAACAGATGGGAGCCTTCCCCCTGGAAGCGGGGCAGGACATACAAGACCAGCTCGTCGGCCATGCCAAAGCGGAGAAGGCTGTCCGTAAAAGGAAGCGTCTCCAAAGCCGCTTCCGCAAGATATACGCCGGAGTGCCCGTGTTTCCATTCCGTAAGGGATATGAAGGAAACATCAGGGTCAAGGCGGGACAAGGCACCCTCCCGGATACGGGTGATGCCATATTTATCGGGGTGTTCCCACAAATCGGGAAATGTAGTCCTGCGGGCAAGGTAGCCGTCAAGGGTGATGAAAGCAGGATCTGAACCGTCGCCATATGAATGTTCTTTTTTTTTATTACACAATGGTTCCGGAGAAGGCCATAAAAAGAGCGTGGCCTTACGCAACTTCAAGACGTGGCTCTGGTAAACCAAGAATAAGAGTTGCGCAAGCCACGCTATGACAACGCATAGCATAGCCTTACGCAGAAGTCCCTTATTCTTTTGAAATGTACCAGATTTCGTCTTGAGGGCGTTCCGCGAACGTTATGTCTATATATCAGCAGGAACGGAGGATTACCCCGGCCCTGAATGAATTCGTATTTTCGGGATAAAGATAGGAAATAAATTCGGGATTATAGGCCGGTGGGACAGCCGGATTTGACTTTTACGCAAAAAAATAAAGGACGAAGGGGAGTCGTGACCGCCGCCCCCCCTTCCTTGCCGCCCGGCATGGAAGAGGCCGTGAGAGAATACGGAAACATTTTATTTTGTGAATGTTATGAATTTATAAATATAATTTTATGGAAATTACGATTATTGAAACAAGCGCGTATCTGGAACTGAAAAGACAGCTCAGCATGCTTTCCGTGCAGCTGGGCGATTTCCAGAGGAAAGTGTCTCCGGCATCACCGGAGAAGTGGTTGGACGCCAGGAAGTCTGCATGGCACTTGGCATATCCAAAAGATGCCTGCAGAACCACCGGGACAGGGGGCTGATCCCTTATTCGAACATCGGAGGGAAATGCTTTTACAAGGAAGCGGATATCCGGCAAATACTGGAAGAAGGTCTCATTAAGAAAAGAAGAAAATAATGGCGGAAATCATCACAAAAGATTCGGAAGAGTTCAAGGAACTGGCCGGATGGATGAAAAAGATCGGCAGATCGGTGGAAGCGGCGACGGCAAGGATACGTCCCACCATCGCGGACGAGCATTACCTGCAAGGGGAAGAGGTGTGCGAACTGCTGCATATCTCAAAAAGGACCCTGCAGACACTGCGTGATGAAGGGGGCATACCCTATACCACCATCGGGGGGAAAATACTGTATCCTGAAAGTGTCCTGTACGAGACATTGCGGAAGAACTACCGGAACTACAGGAGGTACGCCAGATAGACGGCCCGGAACATGACAAAGGCAGGGGTGTCGAACAATCCGTTCGGACACCCCCGCCTTCCCGTTTTAACAGTCAAGACAGTACATGTCGCCGATTTTCTCGCGGACCTTGTCGGTATCCTCACCGACTTTGGGATTGATAAGCTCGGCATAAACCTGCGTGGAAAGGATGTTCTTATGCCCCAGCACCCGCTGCAGGGTCTCCAGCGGCATACCCTTGGTAAGGGTCAGGGTGGCATAGGTGTGGCGGCCGACATGCGGGCTGAGCCGGACGCTGCAGCCCGCTTTCTCACCGATACGCTTCAGGCTGTCCTCCATCGTCTTGCGGTTTCCGGCCGGGAACACCTTGTCCGGGGTGTCCTTGCCCTCCCTCACGTCCCGGTACCGTTCGATAAGTTCCACGGCTATCGGGAGCAGCTTGACCACGTAAGGCACTTTCGTCTTCACACGGTTGCCCGTCAACCAGGTACCTCCGTCGGAATCAGTATGGATGTTCTTGTAAGTCAGCTCCTTCAAATCGGCATGGGCCAGACCGCTGAAACACATGAAAACGAACATGTCCCGGAAAGCCCGCTGCCGCTTGTAACTCAGCTTGACACGGAGCAGACGCAGCAAGTCCTCCTTCGAGAGGAAAGGGCGTTTCTTGTATTCCGGACGGCACTCGAACTTCTTGAACGGATGCTTCCTGAGCCATCCGTCATCCACGGCCTTGTACATCAGCCATTTCATCGTATTGATACGCTCGAAGGCAGTGGATTTGGAAAGTCCCCGCACGGATAACATCCAGTTATAGAAGCCCTTGATGAAGTCTAAGTCCAACGATGCCAGCGGAACGTCTTCCACCCCCAACTTGTCCTTCAGATAATGAAGCAGGCATTTGCGGTCATTCACCAGCCCCCGATAGGTGCTTTCCGCCTTGGTCTTGCCGATCTGCCGCCTGTAATCCTCTATCTGGCTGTCAAAAATCTCCATCAGCGAATGTACCTCGTCCCCGAAGCCGTTATAGCGGTCATAGACTCTCTTGGCTGTCAGAAGCGAGTCATGGTCTGAAAGGTACTGGTAATGTTTTCCGATCTGGGCCTTGATATTGTCTAGGTCTTGGTTCAGCCGCCGTGCCTCGTCGGATTTGCCCCTGGCGCAGTTCCCCTTGGCGTCCCAAAGGGCAAGGGGAACGTCGCGCTTGCAACTGAAACTCGCCGTCGTACCGTTGACGGTGATACGGCCCATGACAGGAACACGGCCATTTTTAATGGACTGGTTCTTGGTGTAGAACAAAACTTTGAATGTACTCCTCATAAACTCAATTTTTTACTGTTACAAAGTTACTATTTATTGAGTTATCAGAGGATATGAAAAACAACGCAAGATATTGAAAAATAGCCTGTTGAGACCTGCCTTTTCCCACCTTTCGGGAGGTAACGATTAAGTAACGATACTCTCGCCCAAGTATGCTTTTTGCAGCGTCGTTATTCAATACGAGAACAGAACATTCTCCCATTAATACATTGATTAAGAGAGCGTAATCACCTTTATGTTATACTTTCTAAAAATCGCCGCTTTTTCCAATAAAAGCCGCGTAGTTTCCGTTTGGAAATTGCGCGGTTATTTTTTCAATATAATACAGATATGACAATGAAACAGAAGTTTGCTTTAGAGAAAACGACGTTTGCCGTCCTCATGGGATTGCTGGCTGTCCTTTTGCTTGTACCGTCTTGTACGACGGATGATAAGGTTCCGGATCTCTCCGACGAGGGTACGAATGATTGGATCTATAAGTCATGACGGATTACTATTTATGGAACGAGGATGTGCCTGACAAAGGAAACTTGAACTTCTCGTTATCTCCAGACAAGTTTTTCGATTCATTGTTGTTCTGATCAGGATGGTGTAAAATACGGAGAACGGATGGCTCATTTTTCCCGGATAGAGAAAAAGGAAGAAGAGACGAAGTCTGTTATGGACAGCCGACTCGTATGGTTTTGAG
>ENA-OQJX01000691-OQJX01000691.1-human-gut-metagenome-genome-assembly--contig:-NODE-691-length-14267-cov-0.841231_pt1 | contig 14267 bp, 22 predicted proteins | sample MGYA00242615_ERZ504782 | MGnify/ENA primary metagenome ERZ504782 (study PRJEB26092, sample SAMD00036354) | human gut metagenome | host: Homo sapiens | study: EMG produced TPA metagenomics assembly of... | reverse complement strand
GCCGCATGCAGGCAGCTCTATAAGGTCCGCTAACGTCCGTATGCTGATCTGCTGAATGAATACGCGGTTGCCAAAAGCCTGAATACACAAAACAAGGTAAAAAAAGGCCTAATGCCAGGTTTGACCTGCTGATCATTGACGAATGGCTTCTCCGGCCGCTTCCCGAATCGGAAGCCTATGATCTTCTGGAACTGATCGATGCCTGCAGCCGGAAAGGGGCGCTGATCCTCTGTACCCAGTATGACGTAGATGACTGGTATTATCGCATTGACTGTGACCGGCCGAAGACGAAGGCAGTGCCGTCGCCGAAGGTATTCTGGACCGCATCATTAACAATAAGTACAATATTGAGGTCAAGGGCCGTATCTCCATGAGAAAACGCCACGCATTTCAGATGAAGGAAGCGGGGTGAATGACAATGGCTGATAACACCATCTATGACCTGCTGGATGAGGTCAACTGTGCTGATTCCTGTGAAGCCGTCACCGCACTCTGTGAGCTAATCGATGAATTGCTGAAGGATATCCAGCACCTTGAGCTGGAATGCATCAGTACAAGGTATCTGCTGAGTCGGCATATAGATGAGGACCAGGAAGCCTTCTGCGCAGCGACATCCTGGAAATCTGGGACGCCGGCACTATGGCAGCCCGGCATATCAGTTGTTTAAAGAACTCCAGTATGATGGCGGAGACCCATGGAATTCCGCGACTATCTTGTCAAGGTACAAAAAGCCTGTAAAGGCGAATGGCCATGTTGGCACTAATCTATCATTAAAGCGGAAGCCGTTCTGGGGAATGCTGAAATCATTCTCCAGGCGGCATAGCCGCAGATGATATCATGACACCTTTTGATTTGGTCTTTATTATAATAGAGCAGACATGAAGGTAAGTGAAGGTACTGATCTGGTTCCCGTGACCACTGATCTAATACTCCGTGACAAGTGATCTATTTATCCGTGAGCAATGATCTATTCATGCGTAATATACAGAGACCGTTTCAAGTTTTGTGTAAATTCAAAAAACTGATATAAGATATGTCATTAGTTACATTGGGCAGAGCCGATTTTAGAGGTTCTGCCCTTGCTTGTATTATAATGCAGTTTCCAGACATGTCAAGCAGGGCTGGCTGAGCCAGCCCTGAAAGACCAGAAACAGCTTATAATCCGGATAATCGTTCTTCAAAAAATATTTCCAGTTGGGAATGGATCTGACCCCAATCCTGACGGTGCCCCGTCCATTTCTTCGTGATATCCATCATTGCTAGATACAGCATTTTTAATAGGCTGTCATCGGATGGGAATACCGTCTTCGATTTGGTCACTTTTCTCAGCTGACGGTTAAATCCTTCTATGGTATTTGTCGTATATATCAGGCGTCTGACTGCCTCTGGATACTTAAAATAGGTGGATAGATTTACCCAGTTATCACGCCAGGACTTGGCGATTTTAGGATATTTCCCACTCCATTTTTCATCAAAACTGTCCAATTCCGATACGGCGGTTTCCTCAGTCGGTGCCGCATACACTTTCTTTAAATCAGCCATCAGCGGCTTAATCTCTTTGTAGGAGACAAAACGGGTGGTGTTGCGGATCTGATGGATGATGCACTGCTGGATTTCTGTCTGGGGATAAACGGCTTCTATCGCTTGTGGGAAACCGGAAAGCCCATCGACACACGCAATCAGGATATCCTCCACACCCCGGTTCTTTAATCCGTTCAGAATGGAGAGCCAGAACTTGGCGCTTTCATTCTGCCCTACATACATACCCAGGACATCTTTCCTCCCGGACATATCAATCCCTATGGCGATATACACGGCCTGCTTTACGATACGTCCCTCGCTGCGTACATGGAAGTGGACGGCATCCAGGAATACCACTGCGTAAATCTCTTCCAAATGGCCGTTCCTGCCATTCCTTTACGATAGGCAGGATTTTGTCCGTGATACGGCTGATGGTACTGTCTGAGATATCGATGTCGTACAGTTCCCGCATATGGCTCTCGATATCATGGGTGGTCATGCCCTTAGCGTACATGGAGAGGATCTTTTCCCTCCATGTCCTGGGTGACGGTATTCTGATATTTTTTGACCACCTGAGGTTCGTATTCCCCTTTTCTGTCCCGTGGGATATCAATCTCCATGTCTCCATAGCTGGTGTGCATGGTCTTCTGGGAATGGCCGTTTCTGCTGTTGTCAGTTTCTTTGTTACGGTAATCATACTTGGAGTATCCAAGCTCCTCATTCATTTCCTCATCGAGGGCACCTTCCAATATGACACTCATCATGTCACGCATAATCGCATTGACATCTGTGCCATCTTTGATCTTGACGTTGTTTTGTTTGAGATAACCGCTCATGAGTTCCCGCATTGCCGCTTTCTGTGGTGTGTCATTTTTCCTTGCCATAATAAAACCTCCAAACTGAGTAATTCTATCTTACATCAGTTTAGAGGTTTACACAATCTTTGGGATACTCCCCTTTACTATGCAGTGTAAATTTTCGTCAGGTTTGAGAAGCAGCGATATAAACTGCATTTCTGTCAAGAACCATTATAAGTCCTCCATGGATAAACCAAAACTTAATATCAAAAGCCTTGGTTGAATTACCAAACTTCTGTAAATATGCTCAAAAACAACTTTCCACAGGGGCTGACCGAATTATGAAGATAGAAAACCACCCTCTAACTGCCAGATATCAGGTGTTTCTATATAGCTGCTTACATCAACAATAACAGACTTTTCTTTGTGTTTCATCCGCCCCAGCTTTGCCATCATCTATTTCAGGCACTGATTTAGTCACAATCACATCCGTGTCATACCCCATGAGACGCGGTATGACAACAGTTCCCGCTTTCACAGGGGCGGTCAGGGTATACTTTTTTATCTCACTCACTGCATCGAAAATCCGGTCCCGGGGTATGGGGTTTGTCAGCCTCACGCTGGCCAGGGGAAGTATGCCGCCCTTTACCAATACAGATGTGGCAATATTCCTCTGGGGATCCGTCAATTCCTGCTCCACATACGCCCTCCCCTTTGGGCAAGCGGCGCCCTCCACAGAACAAATCCGTCTGCTTCCGTCTTCCCTCTCTTCAATCTGCGCCCTTATATCGCATCCGTTGGGACAGATGATACATGTATATTCTCTCAACATTCAGCGCTCACCTCCAGCCGGCCCATGGACACCAGTTTATCCGCCTTAACCGTAAGTTCAATCATTTCGGCCGGTATCGCTTTCTTCATTTTCTTTGATGCCACCAACACGCCGTCCTGCCTTACTTCAATGCGGCATTCCTTCAAAGGACTGTTTACCCTCAGGGACAGCTTAAAATCCCTGGTGCCGCTCACTCTCTGGGGAACGGTATGGTTAATATGGCTGTCCGTTCCTATTTCTATGGGACAGGGGGCCAGACATCCATTCTGCACAAATTCCGCAGCGGAATCCGCCAGGCTCTCTGCTTCCATTGGAAACAAAGTCCACTAAATCATGGACATGGAGCACATTTCCCGCAGCAAAAATTCCCGCCACATCTGTCTGGAAATGTTCATCCACCACAGCGCCCTTTGTCCTGTCATCCAGGGTCACGCCAGCGTCCAGTGAAAGTTCATTTTCAGGAATCAGTCCCACGGAAAGTATCAGGTATCACACTTGTATTCCTTTTCAGTTCCCGGAACAGGTCTTAAGTGTTCATCCACACGGGACACCGTGACGCCTGTCAGGCGGTTGTCCCCGTGGACAGCCGTTACCGTATGGCTCAGGTACAGCGGTATGCCGTAATCATTCAGGCACTGCTCCACATTGCGGGGCAGGCCGCTTGGATATGGCTGGATCTCAAACACGGCCTGGACATGAGCGCCTTCCAGCGTAAGCCTGCGGGCCATAATCATGCCGATGTCCCCGGAGCCCAGGATAACCACTTCCTTTGCAGGCATTACATTGTAGAGGTTAATATAAGCCTGGGCAACCCCTGCCGTAAACACACCGGCCGGGCGCTCACCGGGGATTCCCAAAGCGCCTCTGGTACGCTCCCTGCATCCCATGGTAAGGATCACGGACTTGGCCTCCATACCTTAAGCCCCCGGCGTGTTGCTGCCGTCACTGTCCTGTCCTCTGCCACCTCCAGAACGGTTGCGTCCGTGATGTAAGGAATCCCTAATTCCTCCACCTCTTCTATAAATCTCTGTGCATATTCCGGCCCGCTTAATGTGGTTTTAAAACGGGTCAGTCCAAAACCGTCATGAATGCACTGTCTGAGTATTCCTCCCAGCTGTTTTTCCCGTTCCACAATCAATATCTTATGGATTCCTTTCCTGTATAACCGGACAGCCGCAGCCAGTCCCGCCGGTCCGCCGCCCACAATGAGTACGTCTATCTCCATTTCCTACGCCTCCTCCCGCACTCTGCCGAAAAACATCTGTGAATCTTTTCTGGCATACCTGACTTCTGTTACCTTTTTTCCCAATTCATCTTCTATCATCTGCGCAATCCGCATCTGGCAGTATCCTCCCTGGCACCGCCCCATCATGGAGCGGGTCCTGTATTTGACTCCTGCCATGGTGTCAACTCCCAATGGATTATGAATGGCTGCCAGGATTTCAGCCCTGGTTACCTTTTCGCACCGGCAAATGACCTGGACCGTAATCAGGATTCTGCCTTATCATCTGTTCCTGTTCCTCTTTGTCATTCTCCGCAAAACGAGGAATTCTTTCTCACAGGATTAAACTCCGGATTGGGCGTCAGCTTCTCCTTTCTTCCATAAGACAGACCGCATGACGGGCAATGGGGACTGCCGCCGTAAGACCCGGAGACTCAATGCCACCAGATTAATGGCGCGGGGCGCAATGTCATCCCTTATCTCTATCTTAAAATCCTGTATAACCCCGTCCTCATCCACCCATTTAGGCAGAATACCGGAATAGTTGCGGATATAATCTTTTTTATGGATACATGGCACAGGTCCGAAGCACTCTTAGCCAGATAATCCATATTTTCCTGAGGCACGCCATAGTATGTAAAATCTGTTACCATCTCTGCGTTGGGTCCAATAATGACATTCCCGTCAGTAGTGTTGGTCACGTGGATTCCCATGTAAGTATTGCTGGGAACCGGATATACAGGCATGGGAAGAAGATATCCTGTACGCTTGTCCAGAATAATGTAATCCCCCTTGGAACCAATCACCTTATAGCCGCGGATGCCCAGCATATCGGAAATGTTGCCGCAGCCCAGTCCGGCGCTGTTCACAACCACCGGTGTGGAATTCACCTTTGGCGTCGTAAGTATATATATTCCTTCGCTGTCCGCCGTATTCCTGTCACCTCATGGTCAATAATACGCTGCTCCGTTGGCATGGGCATTCTCAGCCAGGGCTATGGTATAATTAAAAGGGTCCACAATTCCGCTGTTAGCCGAAAACATGGCAAATTCCCCTACCACAGCCGGAACCAATTGATGGAGCCGTTCTTTTCCAATTAGCACCAGGCCTGCGGCACCATTTTCCTCCCCCTGCCGGATGGTCCGTTTCAGTGTTTCCATATCCTCCGCCGTATTGCCTACCAGCACCTTACCGCAGCGGATGAACTTAAAATCCAGCTCCTCTGCCAGTTGTCCCATGAATTGATTGCCTTCACACAGAGCCTGGCCTTCCAGCGAACCTGTGTCATAAGCAAACCGCCAATGGACCACACCGGAATTCCGGCCGCTGGTCTCATAGCAAACATCCAGGTTCTTTTCCAAAACGCCTATTTTCAGACGGTATCTGGACATTTCCCTGGCAATGGCGCTGCCCACCACACCGCCGCCAATAATGATTACATCATACAGTTGTTTTCATGCCGCTTTCCTCCTAAAGGATAATTACAAAATTCATCCTATGAATATTATTTTATTTTTACCATATTTATAAGGTATAGTCAAGATAAAATCGAATAAAACGTAACTATTTATAGGATGAATATTTCCTTTTTTTATTTCACCACAAAAGTTACCCTTATCTGAAAACATCTGCAAACAGGTGCAAAAAGTGTGTCCCAAAATGAAAATAGATGAAACGGTACCCTCTTTTCTGTTTTTTGCGCAGAAAAGGAGCTGCTGCTTCAGTAGACTATTATTTATCTACTTTCGCAACAACTCCTTTATTGTGAGCCATTACTGTTCTTTAGCTCTCATCCCCTTCATCCCCTGCTTCCCATCCAGCATCTCACCTTTATAACGGTTGTCATTATACATCAGGTGGAAATACATAGCCTGCTGCGCCTCCACAGGCTTCCTGTCCCGGATCAGCCTCCAAATATCCTGCGATGGGATTTAAGCGTCTGTTCATACTCTGTTTCCTGGACAGCGCCGGCAAACACACGGACGCCGTCTGTGATTACCGGTACCAGGTTGGTCATGACCAGATTATGGGAACAATTTGCAATCTGGGCGTGAAACTGCGAATCCTTGTCAGCATAGTCCTCCCTTTGTATCATCTGTTCCTCCAGGCCCAGAAGTATGTTCTCCAGCTGGCGGATATCCTCCCCGGTGGCATTCTGGCTGCCAGAGCCGCAATAGGCGGTTCCAGCATCACACGCACCTGAATCAGGTCCTCTGTCAGTTTTCTTCGGTCCTCTATCATGGCAAACCCCAGAGGACATCGGACACACCGTTTTTGTCTGAAATAAAGGTGCCTGAGCCCTGGCGTATGGTGACAATATTTCTGGACATGAGAATTCTAAGAGCTTCCCGCACCGTGTTGCGGCCAACCCCCAGAAGTTCCACCAGCTCAGCTTCCGTGGGAAGCTTATCTCCGGCCGTATAGCCGTCCCTTTGTATCATCTCCAAAAGCTTCTGGGATGCAATCTCCCCTAAGGTCTGTTTTTCCATGTTTCCTCCTGCCTGATGCATTATACCTTTACAATCTTATATCCAGCCGCCTTGGAAAGCCGGTTCATAATAGCCTGTCCCAGGTGGTCCTTGGGAAAGCTCTCCGAAAATATGTAGTCTACTCCCAAATCATCAAACTCCCTGAGCAGAGCGTAAAGATTATGGGCACGGATGCCTGGCTTTTTCTTGCGCCTATACTGCGTACCTCCGCCGTCTGTATAGCATCCCCTGGACTCGTCCGTACAGATAACTCCCACCTTATAGCCGGCCTCAATCTTCTCCCGGGAGAGCTCCCGCACCTTGCGAATCATGGCCTGGAGCTGTGTCTCATCCAATCCGGTTTCCGGGTCTGCGCCTGTGTTCCGGTCTGCTCCGGTTTTCTGCTCCGCTCCGGTTTTCTGCTCCGCTCCGGTTTTCTGCTCTGCTCCGGTCACCTGCTCCGCTCCGCTCTCCCGCTCTGTTCCAGTCTCCGGCTCCACCAGTGTAAGGTCAGCTTGGGGGCATAGTGCTTATACTTCATTCCCGGCGCCTTTGGCCTGACATCCGCAGAAAGAGGGCCCAGGATAGCCGGGTCCACGCTTACCTCCCCCAGCACCTCCTCAAGCATTTCCATGGTGATGGCTCCCGGCCTCAGAACAGCCGGCACTGCGGATGAAACATCCACTATGGTGGACTCCACTCCGATTCCCACAGGTCCCCGTCCTATAATCATGTCTATTCTGCCGTTCATATCCTGCCATACGTGGTCGGCTGTAGTGGGGCTTGGCCGTCCTGATGTATTGGCGCTGGGCGCGGCCACGGGCACTCCGGCCAGGGCAATGAGCCGGTTTGCCACCGGGTCGTCCGGCATACGGATTGCCACGGTATCCAGACCGCCGGTTGTGCCGTAGGGAACCTTTTCACTCTTGGGAAATATCATGGTCAGGGGACCTGGCCAGAAAGCCTCCATCAGCTTCCTGCCAGCCTCCGGTATCTCCTTTACAAGAGGCGCCACCTCCTCCACGCAGGATACATGGGCAATCAGAGGATTATCAGAGGGCCTCCCTTTTGCAGCATAAATTTTTCTTGCCGCGTCCTCGTCCAGTGCATTGCCGCCCAGACCGTACACGGTTTCTGTGGGAAATGCCACCAGGCCCCCTGAACGCAGTATGCTGGCTGCCTCTTTCAGTTCCTCATCCTTTATATGATTTCTGTCTTCTATAATAATTCTTTTTGTTTCCATGATTCATACCTCGATTGTTAAATACCGTTTGCTCTATGTCCAGTCTATTTTAGCACCCGCCACAGCCAATGTAAAGCCGGGAAATCCGGCCTATCCTGCACCTGTCACTTGAAGATTACGGACATTTCGTGTAAACTTAAGTCATCACAAATGATTGGAGGCTTTACCAATGAGCAACATTAACAGCGTAATGAAAGAATTCAAGGCATTTATCCTCAAAGGAAACATCATCGACATGGCCGTGGGCGTCATTATCGGCGGCGCTTTCAGCAAGATTGTGACTTCTCTTGTCAATGACATCCTGATGCCCTTACTGGGTGCCCTGACCGGAGGCGCAAGCTTCAACACACTTAAATATGTCATCCATCCCGCGGCCACTATAAACGGGGTAGAAGTAGAAGAAGCCGCCATACTCTATGGCAGCTTCCTACAAAATATATTGGATTTTCTCATTATCGGCGTGTGCATGTTCTTTATGATTAAGACGGTTGCCGTCATCAGCAGCCGGTTACGCCATGAAGAAGATGCCAAGGAAGAAGCACCGGCACCGGCTGGTCCCACACAGGAAGAGCTTCTGGCTGAAATCCGCGACCTTTTAAAGGAACGAAAGGACATAGCCTGATATTCCTAGAAAAACCGAATCCGCTTGGCATTCTCCACAAATTCCCTGTTATTCCTGGTTCTTGCGAAAAGGTCAAGTATCTTTTCCACTGCATCCTCGGGTTTCAGGGAATTGGTGGCCTTGCGGATAATATCCACTGCCTCTGCTTCTTCCCTGGACAGCAGGAGGTCATCCCTTCTGGTGCCGGACTTCAATATGTCGATGGCCGGGAAGATACGCTTCTCAGACAGTTTCCTGTCGAGCACCAGCTCCATGTTGCCGGTGCCTTTAAATTCCTCATACACAACATCATCATGCGGCTTCCCGTCTCCACCAGGCAGTGGCCAGTACGGTCAGGCTTCCGCCCTCGCGCATATTTCTGGCAGCGCCGAAAAACGCTTCGGCATATGAAGGGCTGCCGGATCCAGACCGCCGGATAATGTACGGCCGCTGGGCGCAACCGTCAGATTGTATGCCCTGGCCAGCCTGGTAATGCTGTCCAGCAGGATGATAACGTCACGTCCGTGCTCCACCAGACGCTTGGCCCGCTCAATCACCATCTCGGATACCCTCTTATGACGGTCAGGCAGCTCATCAAAGGTTGAGTAGATTACTTCCACATTTGGACCCACAATGGCCTCTCTTATATCCGTAACCTCCTCAGGGCGCTCGTCAATCAGAAGGATCATCAGATGCATATCCGGATTATTGGTTGTAACTGCCTTTGCTACCTGCTTTAACAGTGTGGTCTTTCCTGCCTTTGGAGGGATACAATCATACCACGCTGTCCCTTTCCAATAGGTGCCAGAAGGTCCAGGACACGCATGGCCACCGTATTCCTCTCACCAGGTGTTTCCATATGAAGCCGCCTGTTAGGGAAGATGGGTGTCAGGTCCTCAAAGTTGGACCTTGTCTCCGTGGCGCTTAGGGGATACGCCGTTTACCGTCTTGATGTAGAGAAGGGCCGCAAACTTCTCTGTTGCAGACTTCACCCTGCGGTTTCCCACTATAATATCTCCTGTTTTCAGATTAAAACGGCGAATCTGGGAAGGTGCCACATACACATCATTTTCACCGGGAAGGAAATTTTCACAGCGGATGAATCCAAATCCGTCGGGCATGACTTCCAGTATGCCGTTTGCCTCAATCCCGCTGTCTAACTCAGCCATATCCTGGCTGGAAAGGCCGATTGCGTCACTTCTATTGTCCGCTCTGGCAAAACGCTCTCCATCGTTCTGGGAAGGCGCGCTGTTCTGGCTCATTCTGTTATTCATACTGCTGTTTCCATGTGTTTGGGGAGTCTGGGTCCTGTTCTGTGTATACTTGCTGTCGTACCCTCTTGAAACAGGGCGGCGGTTATCCGTTCCCCTGCTGTCATTCCGGTTTTCCTGATAATCCTGGCTCCTTGACTGGTTACGCTCAAAGGCATGGGGCTGGTCCTGGCTCCGGGGTGTTTCCTGGCTCCGGGATATCTCCTGACTCCGGGGCGTTTCCTGGCTCCGGGACATCTCCTGGCTGCGGGGCGCTTCCTGACTCCGGGATGTTTCCGTTTTTACTTCCCGTTTTATTTCCGCCGGCTTTATTTCCGGGTTTTTCTCTGCCTCATCGCAGAGCAAATCAATAATTTCTGCCTTTCTTAATGAACTGATGCCCTTAATTCCACGCTCTTGGCCATTTCCTTTAGTTCTGAAAGAGGCAGGGTCTGCAGTTTTTCACGCATAGTATTTCTCCTTATTAAATTCAATTCTTCACCCGCAAAAAAAGCCGGTGTACGCCTTCTGTCTATATTCAAATTATCTTCTGTTCATTCAAATTCGGGGTTTATTCCAGATTTGGGAATTGCTCAGGGACTAACAGACTGCCGGCAGTATCAAGAAAACTGCCAGCTAATCTATGTATAGCCCTATTATATACACGAATATCAGGGATTGTAAAGTTAAAATTTGAGAAAATCAGCTTTTAAGCCATTTCATATGCGCATTTATCTGCTTCTCATAGCCATTGTCAGAAGGTTCATAAAATACGGTTCCCTCCATACCCTCGGGCAGATACTGCTGCTGTACATAATGCTTGGGATAGTCATGAGCATAGAGATAACCTGCCCCATGTCCCAGCTTTTCCGCTCCCTTATAATGCTTGTCCTGCAGATGGACCGGCACAGGCATGGTCCGTTCGTTCCTCACCGCTTCCATGGCCTTCTGTACCGCCATACAGGCAGCGTTGCTCTTTGGAGCTGTGGCCACATAGGTCACTGCCTGGGAGAGGATGATATTGGCCTCGGGAATTCCGATGCGCTCTGCGGCCTGGGCTGCGTTTACCGCCACCACAAGGGCCTGAGGGTCCGCATTTCCCACATCCTCCGCAGCACATATCATAATTCTTCTGGCTATGAACTTGATGTCCTCTCCCGCGTACAGCATCCGCGCCAGATAATACACAGCCGCGTCCGGATCCGACCCCCGCATGCTTTTAATAAACGCGGATATAGTGTCATAGTGGTTGTCCCCGTTCTTATCATACCGGACAGCCCTTTCTGAATACATTCCTGGGCCACTGCCATATCAATGTGAATCCGTCCGTCCGCTCCTTTGCAGTGGTCCAGTACCCCAGCTCCACGGCATTCAGCGCGGCCCTGGCATCCCCGTTGGCCGTGTCTGCCAGAAAATCAGCTGCATCCTCGTCAATGTCGGCATCGTAAATGCCCATTCCCCGTTCCTTGTCATAAACTGCCCTGCGGATCAGCTCCTTGACATCCTCCTTTTCCAGGGGCTTGAGCTCAAATATCCTGGACCGGGAAAGAAGAGCCCCATTTACCTCAAAGTACGGATTTTCCGTAGTAGCTCCAATCAGTATCAGGGTCCCGTCCTCCACAAAGGGCAGAAGGTAATCCTGCTGTCCTTTATTAAAGCGGTGGATCTCATCCACGAACAGTATGGTTTTCCGTCCGTACATGCCAATGTTATCCTTGGCCTCCTTCACCACCTTCCCTCCATGTCCTTTTTTCCCGCCCACCGTGGCGTTAATCTGCCTTGGAAATCCGCACTGGTGGTATTGGCAATGACCTTTGCCAGGGTGGTCTTACCGGTTCCCGGAGGTCCGTAAAAATAATGGATCCCAGCTTATCCGCCTGTATGGCCGGTACAGCAGCTTATCCTTTCCCACAATATGCTGCTGCCCCACCACCTCATCCAGGTCCTTGGACGGAGCCTGGAAGCCAGAGGCGACTCCTTCTCCATATCCTTTTCTCTCATATAATCAAATAAATCCATATCTGTATTCTCCTCAGTCAATCAGCAGTTCATCCACCGTAACAAAAGTATAGCCCCGCTTCGTGAGCGTGTCAACGATTTCCAGGGCTGCTTCCACAGAAGTGGGAAAAATATCATGCATCAATATGATATCCCCGTCCTCCACATCCTTAAGCACCCGTTTCACCACACGGTTGGTATTGCGCAGTTTCCAGTCCAGGGAGTCCACAGACCACAGGACAGTGGTCATGCCCACCCTGCACTCCAGCTCCTCATTCCAGTCCCCATAGGGCGGGCGCATGTATTGGGGCCTCTCTCCTGTAATCTCTTCTATCATCCGGCTGGTTCTGTCCACGGCCTGGCAGACTGCGTCTGAACCGGCCTTTGTAAGCTGCACATGGCTGTAGCTGTGGTTTCCAATCAAATGGCCTCTGCTTCATGCGCTTTACAATCTCCTCGTTTCCCTCTATGTTCTGTCCCATCAGAAAAAAGGTTGCCCGGACATTCCGCTCTTTCAGCCCGTCCAGCAGTTTTTCCGTGCAATCCTCATTTGGTCCGTCGTCAAAGGTCAGAGCCACACATTTCCCTTCCAGTCCCTTGGCCCGGTCCAGGGTATCCCCTCCCTCCCTGACCCAGGAGCCTCATCGGCAGACACATGGGCCGGCATCTCCCCCCTGACCGTATGGATAAGGCCGCCCAGCAGCAAAAGGTCCGCTATGCAGACAGCTGCCAGGAGCTTTGACTTATTTATCAGCTTCACCCTGTTTTCCCTCTCTTATTTCGCATCCTTATCTATCCAGTATATGTGCAGGGGCAATATAAAAATGCTTTTACCTTTTTCTCCCTTTACAGACTTCATAATATGTGCGGGAAGAAGAAAACAGCGCCGGGACTGCTCCCGGCGCCGCTTGGCTGAATTTACATCATATTGAAGTTATATTCTGATAAAGATTATACCCTGATTGAGCTTATTGTCCATTACATTAAACCCAGCGGCGGCTGTCACGGCCCTAATGGCGTGACCACCACGCCCGGTCCGCCGGATGAACCGGTGACAGCCTGGCCCAAACCCGGTGCCTGGTTAGATACCCCGCCGTTCTGTGAAGGCTGTGGTGCCTGTCCTCCTGCTGCCGTCCGGCGCCTGGGTCTGTACATTTCCTGTCTGGCTGTCTCCGGTCTCATTTCCCGATTCCTGCGCAACCTGGCTGAGCACTCCGTTTCCGTCAGCAGTATAGCCACGCCGCCGATATCCACGGTGGTGCCTGCCGCCATCCGCCTGTGGATGGATCCATATAGTAGTGGAGTCCACCCACGTCGATCACGCCTTTGGCCATACGTCCTGAGCCCTCAAAATAATACCAGCCCCATCCATCTCACGCCAGCCGTGCCATGGCGCCGGATCCCTTCAGGTAATACCGCTCACCGCCGTCATCCAGCCAGCCTGTCTGCATCACGCCATCCTGGCTGCTGTAATACCAGGTTCCATTGTCATTGATCCAGCCCCTGGAAAGAGCTCCTGAGCTGTCCAGATAGTACCACTTCCCGTTCTGGCTGGTCCAGCCTTTTGCCATGGCCCCATTCCCTCCAGGAAGTATCTGCGCCCGCCGTCGTCCAGCCCAGCCTGTCTGCATCACGCCTTCCTGGTTGCTGTAATACCAGGTTCCGTTGTCATTAATCCAGCCCTTGGAAAGGCGCCTGAGCTGCCGAAGTAATACCATTTCCCGCTGTCGGATTTCCAGCCGGTTATCATCTTACCGGTAGTGTCATCCAGATAGTAGGACTTGCCGGACTGGTTAAGCCAGCCCTTGGACACCAAACCGTCCCCGTTCATATAGTACCATGCGCCGTCATCCTGAATCCAGTTGTTCTTCTGCTTTGCATAGTTCTGGTAATAGTAGGTCTGGCCATTGATGGTTCTCCACGTAATTCGCCGGAATCACAGAAGGTGAAATCCTTGAACTGGAAATCAATATCTACATTGCCGCTTATACCGTTTACAGCGCCGGTGCTGGTTGCCTGCCACATAACGGGATTCTGATAGGCCGGTTTGGCGGAATAGCGCGCCACCCATACAGGGTAATTCATCTTGCTCATATCCAGCTTATTGGCAAGCCAGTTGTCATTGGCATAGATAACCGGATAATAGCCTGCCTCTGAAATCCGCCCGCAGAACGCGTTGGCGATGGCTGCCAGTCATCCTTGGAAAGGGTTCCCTGGGTGGAATCCTCCATGTCAAAGGCCACCGGATAGGAGACCGGATAATCGTGAATCAGGTTGAGAACAAAAATTCGCCTCCTCCACTGCCATCTCAGGCGTCATGGCCGGGAATAGATGT
>ENA-OQJX01000690-OQJX01000690.1-human-gut-metagenome-genome-assembly--contig:-NODE-690-length-14270-cov-1.075444_pt1 | contig 14270 bp, 21 predicted proteins | sample MGYA00242615_ERZ504782 | MGnify/ENA primary metagenome ERZ504782 (study PRJEB26092, sample SAMD00036354) | human gut metagenome | host: Homo sapiens | study: EMG produced TPA metagenomics assembly of... | reverse complement strand
CTAATTCTAAAGTTTTTTTGATTTGATTTATAATTTTTTCCATGTATCGTGGATAGATACTAATAAGGATATTGTTAGTCATCGAGTGTCCATAATTCTCGTGTGGATTTTTCATTAATATAAGCTAAATAACTATTTTCAGTTAACTTAGCTGCCAGTTCCTTACTAGCTTCAGTCATTTCTATTAATGCTTTCCAATTGGGGATAGGGCTATCCAAACCAGAAATTTTTGTCGACTTATTTAAACGATTCCATTTTCTAATTGTTGTTCCTACTCTTATAGCTGAACTCGAACTGCTTTCTGTATTGTATTTATTTTTCACTTGTAAAAGAATTGGTGAGGTTCCTAAATAACAGAAATCAACAGCTCGATATACAGAGCCGGCGCACCAAATCCAACCTTCAGGTTCTAACACTTCGGCTAAATATTCCTCTAAAATACTTCCGTTCATGTTCTCAGCGCTCATATATAAAAAATGTCCACGCAAGTAGTCATTCAATACTTTTTGATCATCAATATTAGCATTTGCTGCTACTCTAGTAGTTAAAGCAGCATCTTTTTCGCCAAATGTTTTAAGAGGTTTTTTTAATGCTGGGTTATTCCTATCCCTGATGTATTTATTACACCATTTGTTAAGTAAATTTTGCCATAATTAATGATTATCGACTATCAGGTACTGATATACCAGTGAACAAACTTGGTCCATTGTTGAGTGCAAAATAAAAAAGTTCTTTTAAAATTTTATGATACTTACTATCTTCAACGTCATCGATAACTTCATCAAAAATAATGGATGCCGGTTCTGTGGTTAAACCTTCATTTAAGATTGATTCAAAAGTTCTATTTTGTTAGGCATATACGTCACGTAGCTTGTTATCAAGAATAAGATTCTTTCTTTTTTTTGCTTTTTCTAAAAGGGAGTATGCTAAATAAGAGGTATATAGCAACTTTAAATAAGAGATAGGAGTGTATCTTTTTGGGTGCAGAATTAAATCAAAAATTATTTAGTGCGGCAGATAATCTCCGTAGCAAAATGGATGCGTCAGAATATAAAAATTATTTATTGGGGCTGATTTTCTATAAATATTTATCCGACCGATTGTTGGAACAAGTGGTTCTTTTAGCAGATGAATCCTTAGAGGAATATGATACGGTAAGCAAACAAACGATGTTGTATCGTGAATTACTTTCAGATGAAGAATCAAAAGAAGACCTGATTGCCACAATCGTTGATATTTTGGGGTATGCGATTGCGCCAGAGTATCTTTTCAACGTCTTAGCGGATCAAGCAAAACAAGCAACGTTCCAATTGAACGATCTAAACAAAGCCTTTGTGCAATTGGCATCTACCTACAATCAATTTAATGGGTTATTTGATGATGTGGATCTCCAATCAAAAAAACTAGGAACAGATGAGCAACAACGAAACGTGACGATTACCGAAGTCATTAAGAAATTGAATGACGTGGAAGTTTTAGGTCACGATGGGGACGTGATCGGGGATGCGTATGAATTTCTGATCAGTCAATTTGCTTCAGAAGCAGGGAAGAAAGCCGGAGAATTTTACACGCCTCATATGGTTTCTGATATGATGGCACAAATCGTGACGTTGGATCAAAAAGAACGACGATTCTTTAGTGTTTTTGACTCCAACGATGGGTTCAGGCTCATTGATGTTAAACGTACGTAACTACTTAACTCACCCAGATAACGTTAAATATCATGGGCAAGAATTAAATACAACGACATACAATCTAGCAAAAATGAACTTGATTTTACATGGTGTCGACGCCGAAGAAATGAATCTCCGCAATGGGGATACGTTGAATAAGGACTGGCCAACAGATGAACCTTACACATTTGATGCAGTAGTGATGAATCCACCCTATTCGGCTAACTGGTCAGCAGATACGACCTTTTTAGATGATTCTCGGTTTAATCGTTATGGAAAATTAGCGCCAAAATCCAAAGCAGATTTTGCGTTTCTTCTTCATGGTTTCTATCATTTGAAGGAAACAGGGACCATGGCTATCGTCTTGCCACACGGAGTTTTATTCCGTGGCGCTGCAGAAGGGGTCATTCGTCAAAAATTATTAGAAGACGGCAGTATTTATGCCGTGATCGGTATGCCTGCGAACTTGTTTTTTGGTACATCGATTCCAACGACAGTGATTGTATTGAAAAAGAACCGCCAAACTCGAGATGTATTATTCATTGACGCTAGTCGAGAATTTGTCAAAGGAAAAAATCAGAATAAATTATCGGAAGAAAACATTCAAAAAATCCTCGAAACCTACGCTGAAAGAAAAGATGTCGAGAAATACGCTCATTTGGCAACCTTTGATGAAATCAAAGAAAATGACTATAACTTAAATATCCCACGCTATGTAGATACGTTCGAAGAAGAAGAACCAATTGATATGGTTCATGTCGGAAATGACATCAAGAAGATACGACAAGAACAGCAAGTGCTAGAAAAAGAACTCTTGGAAGCACTCTCTTCTTTGCAAACAACACCTGAAAATGAAGCGTGGTTGCAAGGTGCGTTGGAGGTATTCAAACATGAGCAATGATACGCAACCAGAAATTCGGTTTCCTGGATTTACGGATGATTGGGAAGAGCGTAAGTTGGGAGACGAAGTTCGAATAGTGATGGGACAGTCTCCTAATTCAGAAAATTATACTGATGATCCTAATGATTATATTCTTGTGCAAGGTAATGCTGACATGAAAAATGGTCGTGTTTTCCCGAGAGTATGGACAACTCAAGTTACTAAACAAGCTGAAAAAGATGATCTCATTCTAAGTGTCCGAGCACCGGTTGGAGATATTGGTAAAACAGCTTATGACGTGGTTATTGGTCGAGGTGTTGCTGCCATAAAAGGTAATGAATTTATATTTCAGAATCTTGGTAAAATGAAGTCCGACGGGTATTGGACTAGATATAGCACTGGATCAACATTTGAAAGTATTAATTCTACTGATATTAAAGAAGCTATAATAAGTGTCCCTACAATTGAGGAACAAAACAAAATCGGTTCATTCTTCAAGCAGCTGGATAACACTATCGCCCTTCATCAACGTAAGTTAGATTTGCTGAAGGAAACGAAAAAAGGCTTCTTACAAAAAATGTTCCCTAAAAACGGAGCAAAAGTGCCAGAAATTCGTTTTCCAGGATTTACGGAAGATTGGGAAGAGCGTAAGTTGGGTGATATAGCTCCCTTACGTGGCGGTTTTGCATTCAAAAGCTCTAAATTCAGGAACACTGGTGTGCCAATTGTTAGAATTTCAAATATTCTTTCCAGCGGGGAGGTAGGTGGAGATTTTGCATATTATGATGAACAGGATAAGGATGACAAATATATTCTTCCAGATAAATCAGCAGTCCTAGCCATGTCAGGTGCAACAACAGGTAAGGAATAAAGTAGTGACACTTTATAACACCAGAGACGGTAGTACTTTTGTCCCACAAAAACCAACAAACATCTCCACCGTCTTTATAAACAGGAAAATTAAATAAAATAGACTTTAGAGGCAAATCAGCCTCGTCACATGGGAAAATCTCTATTTCTTTGATTAACGAAGAAATTAGGGATTTTTTCTCTTCATCATTGATTTTGTCATACACTTTATCAAAGTTTGCCAATAGGGTGTAGATATTTTCTAATGTAATAGCATCTTGCTCTACAGCTTTGCGACGTAGCTTGACATCTTCAATTTTTTCTTCTAATTCTATGATAATATCATACAGACCATCAATCTGAATGTCATATCGTTAATTTTACGTTCTCTAAAACGAAGTATCTTCCGGTAGCTGTCTATTTCATTCTCAAGGCGACTTTTATTTAAATCTACTTCTCGAAGTTTAGCTTCATAGTTTTTTAGCTCTCTGTTTAAAGTAGACGTATCAATTTCTTTGCCTATTTTTGATTTGATTTCTGTCGCAAAATCTTGATTTTTAATTAGCTCTCTGATTGCTTCAATGACGAGTGGCTCAATATCAGTCTTTTTGAGCATTGACTTATACTCGCAGGTTTTTCCTCTGGCTGTCCGAGCCTTGCTGCACACATAATAATAAACCTCTTTATATGTACCGTCCTTGTTTGTCCAAGCGTGTTTATTGGTGTACATCGGGCCGCCACATTTAGGGCATTTTAGAATACCGCTTAACAAATGGGCTCTATCTCGACCAATTTTAGATGGAGATTTTACACCTGTGATTTCCCGTTTTTCATGTGCTTGATTCCAAAGTTCTTCATCTATGATAGCGTCATGTTGCCCATCTGCAATAATGTAATCATCTTGACGTACTTGGCGATATTCATTTTTAGTACCTTTGACCTTTTCTCTTGTTCGTCTGCCAAAAGCAATTTTTCCACAGTACACAGGATTGTCAAGAATCATCCTAACGAAATGTGTACTCCATTGTGAAAGTGTACCGTTATCACGTTTTACCTTTTCTACGCCTTGAAGGTTAAGGTATTTCGCCAATTTTATTAAAACCCATATTGTCATTTTGGATAGGCTACAATAAACTAGACAGAAAAGATAAGGTGTGTAAACTATAAGAAAACACACTGGAGGAATCATGTTATGTCGCAAAGAAGAGAACGCAGAACATATACGCAAGAATTTAAACAACAAATGGTCGATTTACTAAACTCTGGAAAACCAAGGGCCGACATCATCAGAGAATATGAACTAACACCATCGTCTTTTGACAAATGGGTCCGTCAGGCAAAAAAGACAGGTTCATTCAAAGAAGCCGATAATCTGACCCCAACGGAAAAAGAGCTTATAGCCTTACGCAAACGAAACCAACAACTTGAGATGGAGAATGATATTTAAAGCAAGCAGCGCTGATATTCGGACGAAAAGACAAGTGATTGATGCAAACAAGCATACATATTCCATATCAGCGATGTGTAAATTATTAAATATTTCCCGTCAAACGTATTACTACAAAACAAAGAAAAAGCCGAGTGAAGCTGCGCTTGAAGCCGCCGTAACAGAAGAATTCAATCGTAGCCGCAAGAACTATGGTACGCGGAAAATCAAAGCTGCTCTGGCAAAACGTGATATCCTAGTTAGTCGTCGCAAAATCAGTCAAATCATGAACAGACGAGGTTTGAAATCAAATTATACAAAAGCAAATTATCGAAAGCATACATCGAATGTAAATCACTCCGATATTGGCAATACCTTGGATCGTGCCTTCACTGAACGTGAACCTTTGGAAGCAATCATCACAGATCTGACTTATGTAAGAGCTGGCACAACGTGGTGTTATGTTTGTTTCATTATTGATTTATTCAATCGTGAGATCATTGGTCATTCCTGTGGTCCGAACAAAGATGCAGCGTTGGTCAAAAGTGCTTTCCAAAGTATCTCCCATCCTTTGACTGAAGTCAAAATCTTCCATACAGATCGTGGGAAAGAATTTGATAATAAACTGATTGATACGATCTTAGAGACATTTGACATCGAACGATCACTGAGCAAGAAAGGCTGTCCTTATGATAATGCAGTGGCAGAATCAACCTATAAATCATTTAAAGTAGAATTTGTTTATCCGAATACATTTGACACATTGAATCAACTCAAACTACAATTATTTGATTACGTCAATTGGTGGAATTATCTTCGGTTACATGGTTCTTTGGGGTATGAGACACCAATCGGCATTCGAAATCTGAGATTGGCGGAGCGAATCCTTGATAATGAGCATGGATGTGGTAGCGTTGCGTAGTGGCAGATACATTTAATCGTTGCTTCGCCACGGTTGTTCCACGTCCATGGTGACTCGTTGTCAAGGACAATCGGATTAGATAACAAGCACCTGATTTTTACACTTTATAATTTTTGTCAAAAAAAGTATTGCCATTCCATTTACATATTTATCAAAGATGATTCGTATCGCTTCGGCTTCATTTTCTTGGATATAAAGTTGCTTATCTTTGAGGTAGTTAGCCATAAGGGGCAAAACCACCATTCCAACCGCCTTGACGGGCTTTTTCTTTTCGTTCCGTTCATGGTTTGTTCTTATGATGTTTTCACGCTCTATTTCAGCAACAGCAGACAATACAGATATTAAAAGTTTCCCGCTTGTCTGTGATGAGTCAATCCCTTCTTCAATGCAAATCAAATTTACACCAAAGGATTGAACGTGTTCTAAAGAGTTTAAAATGTCGGCTGCATTTCTGCCAAAGCGAGATAGCTTATAAACTAAGATATACTCAATTTCCAGCCCGTTTTCAATATCGAATAACATTTGCTTAAATGCAGGTCTGCCATCTATAGATTTTCCGGATTTTCCAGCATCCTCATAAATATTTACAATCTCCATTTCTTCTCTATCTGCAAATCGTTTTAAGCTATTTTTCTGATCCATCTTAAACTAAAACCGTCAACTTGCATTTCTGTACTTACACGAGGATAAAGTACACATTTTTTCCCACTCCTATTCATAGTCATACCTCCAATAAATTATTGGAAAACATCTTTACTTAGCACTATTTATCTCATTTAAAACCTCTGCACCATGTTTTTCAATAATTTGCGAAAGCACATTGATGAAATCTTGATATGCTTTTGTTTTTGTACGAACTTCATCAGGTGTAGTGGTTGTAGCAGTATTTTCAGATATGCTGTTGATATTTTCCATTCGCAATCACCTCCAAGTGTATCGCTTATATAGATTATAAGCAGTTATTTCATTTATGAAAAGTTTGTCACCATAGTTAAAAATGCAAAACCAACCGCACTGTAAATTTATAGTGCGATTGGTTTTTGATTACATCATATTGTCGTATTTGCCACGCACCCCGACAAAGGGGATATTTGAGTTGCTGTTGGCACAGCTATCATAGCCCCATGATACCGTAGCTCGTCCTTTCAAAAGCCACGCATACCGTAGGAACTCCCTCCGTTTTAATCGTATTGAGGGCTAAACGTATCGAAGTATCATTATCCCTTATGTGGGTCATTGCGGACGAGTGTGCCACACTCGGTCTAACAGTCCATTTATCGCTCGGGCGGTAGTATAATCACCTCCCCATATCGCTGTTATGGCGATGTCTGTTAAGTCGCTTTGCCTTTCGGCTCACATAAGTAATGTACTCAAAATATCGTATATTCAGTTGTCAAGGAACAATTATGCTGTTTGGTATATAAGAGAAAAAAACTTCCTCTTATATACCTTTAGAAAAAGAGGGGTAAACGACGTGGGTAGATTAGAAATTATTTTTCAAATACTTTTCTAAACTACATAGTCTCTGCGGATTGCATCTTTTACGCTACTTGCTGATGTACCCTCTGCCTTGGCAATAGCTGCTTTGCTCATTCCTAAAAAGTAGTGAGCATAAATACGTTTTGCCTGCTTATCCGGCAGGGTGGCAATGGCAGCATGGAGCTGTTCGGTTGTGAGCTTACGCTCGTAAATCTCATCGGGTGAGAGGGAAACAAACAAGGCAGTATGTTCAATACCGTCACCACGGTCAAGAGAGTAGTAGGCTTTATGGTAGCGTATGCGGCTTTGGTAGGCTTGCTCTGCCTTGCGATATTCTTCAAAGATGTTAAATACCTCATCGGGAATGTCAATATATGTGTCCACAGTTATGTGGGAATAGTAATCTTTCAAGTTTATTTTTTTCATGGTTGTACCATCTTTCAAATTTTGGTTTAGTGCGAATTTGAAAGGACGGTGGGGGTGAACGACACCGGGGGTCTATATACGCAAAAATGCCAGACTGAAATTCATAAAATCTCAATCGGGCATAGGTGTATTTGTTTCGTATTATGTAGTTTTTATTTTCGTGTTCTTGCCCGTAATCGTCCCACAATGTGGTAAGGATTTTTTTGATAAATTACCAAGTGTTAGGGCAAAAGAAAACACGGCGATACCTCCTTGGATACCGCCGTGTTCCTATCAGTCGTCATTGGTTTGTGTAAACGCAAAGAAACGGCGGCTCTGAAAATCAAAGCCACCGTTTCATAGGCGTGAAAATATGTCTGCTGTACGACGGCTTTTTTCTTTTGCCGTCGTGCGGCAGATTATTGCTTATGGAATTGTTTTTCTATCACATTACTGTTATAAGTACAACAAGTATACCAAGCACAATTCGATACCAACCAAACACCTTAAAATCATGTTTTTTGATAAAGTTCATTAGGAATTTAATTACTAAGACAGATACCGCAAATGCCACAGCCATACCGAGAACAAGAGCGAGCAGTTCTGCACTTGTAAAATCAAACCCGAATTTTAACAGCTTAAAAGCACTTGCTCCAAGCATAGTAGGTACTGCGAGGAAAAAAGTAAACTCTGCTGCTGCCACTCGTGAAACTCCTATGAGTAAAGCACCTATAATCGTTGCTCCCGACCGTGATGTGCCGGGTATAAGTGATAACACTTGAAATGCCCCTATCAAGATTGCTGTTTTATAGCTGATGTCAGAAAGTGCCATAGTAGTAGGAGTACGCTTTTTATTCCAATTTTCTATGAGAATGAATAACAAACCATAAAAGATTAACATGATTGAAATCACAATGGGGGTTTGGAGGTAAGCATCCAAATAATCATCAAATAAAATCCCCATAATACCTGACGGTATACAAGCCACTGCAACCTTGAACCACAACGAGAAAGTATCCTTTTTAACAAAGTGGCTGCGATTTATCCTTTTAGCTGAAATGGAAACATCTTGTTCCAAAACATTACAACCACTGCGAGTATAGCTCCAAGTTGAATAACAACAAAAAACATTTCTTTAAATGCTTCGCTCATATTAAGTGTGATAAATTTGTCCGCAAGAATCATATGTCCTGTGCTGCTGATAGGTAGCCACTCAGTAATACCCTCAACAATTCCAAGAAAAATAACTTTTAAAATTTCTATAAAATCAAGTACCATTATTTCAAATCCTCCTTTTTAAAATGATGAAAGGTCATAAGAAAACCAACTGCTGATACAAGAATAATAATAGATACAGACAGCAGTGTAGGATAGCCGGTACTCTGAAGTTTACCCTGCACCAAGAAATAGGTGGCTGTCCACGGATACAACGCTCCCCATTCTTGATTTGAAAGTGCGGCACTTCCCATGACAATCACGGCAGAGCCAATCATCGGGGCGACAAATCCTTTTGTTTTCATAGCAACAAACACAAAAGGAGAAACTGTTAAAAACATCAGGATACTGCCAAACAAAAACTTGGGGAGCCATACTATTGCCACTAGTAAGCTATATCCCTCCAATGTAAAGACAGCGTGATATAGCCCACAAGCGATAAATATACCTGCCATGTTACAAGGGTGAGCATAACAATCCAAAGAAGCAGGGTGCAAAATTTTCCAATTAATAGTTTTGTCCTTGAAATGGGTATGGGCAATATGGTTTTGAGTGTGCTTTCTGTGTACTCTCTGCTAAACAAGTAAGCTGCAATTGCCACATATATCATCATGTTTACCAGCAGCATGATATACAGTACACTGTCGCTGTATATGTCAGACAAGGTAAAGATAATCTCCGGCTTATCAAAATGTGTTTGCAAGGCTTCTATTAACATCAAAAGTGGGGTAGATAATACCCCTGCCACACTAATTAGCACCATTTTTGAACGCTTTAGTTTAATAATTCACAAGAAATAAGATTAAGCAATACCGCCACCTCCAATCAGTTTAGAAAAGTAGTCCTCTAAGTTTTCCTCACTATCATCTATCCTTGTCACGAGCAGTCCATTTCGTGCAAATTCTCGATTGATTTCTCCAACACTTTGGCTAAAGTCATAAATTCTCACCGTACCGTCCTGCACTGTAAAATCCGTCATGTGGTAGTGGCTTTCTAAAATCTTTCCAGCTATCTCACTGTCAGATAAATCAAATTGAATGTATTTTCGATTCCTTTTGTGAAGCTCGGATATATTCACTTCCTCTACTAAATGCCCCTCGTGCATAACGCCGATAATATCTGCTATCTGTTCAATCTCGCTTAAAACATGGCTTGAGATAAAAATGGTAATGCCATGATTGTGACTAAGTTCAGATAAAAATGAGCGTATTTCAACTATTCCAATGGGGTCAAGTCCGTTAATCGGTTCGTCAAGTATTAAAAGCTCCGGCTCGTGCATAATGGCGGCGGCAATACCAAGCCGTTGCTTCATTCCGAGGGAATAATCGGAAAAGACTTTTCTTTTCTCCTTATGCAGCCCCACAACTTCAAGCGCTTTTTCTACTCCACTTTTAGATACTCCCCCTCGCAGTTTAGCGAGAATTTGCAAATTCTCATACCCTGTTAAATTACTGTAAAATCCCGGTGTTTCGATAATAGAGCCTACTTTGCTATAAAGGGTATGGATATTTTCCTTATAGTTTGTGCCAAACAAGCGTACCGTTCCATCCGTTGGGAGAGTAAGCTGCAACATCATTTTCATTGCTGTGGTTTTGCCTGCTCCGTTTCTGCCGAGCAAACCATAAATTTTGCCCGTTGGCACATGAAGATTGACCTTATCGACAACGGTGGCTGTTCCGTATCGCTTCGTAAGATTTTCTGTTTCAATGATATAATCCATATTTGATTTTCCTTTCCGTTGGTTGCTGTTCTTGTTTTCACTGACCACAATCTTATTATCACAGGAGCTATATCAAAAGCCAAGAAACCTACCGTCACATCGCCTACATCTATCATGTCAACATGAAAAAAAGACCCGACACTTATCGTGTCAGAGCCTATTTCAAGGGATTTATATCGTTTTTACTTTGTTCCGTTCTGCTTAATCCAAACAACTATTTTTGCGACAAACAGCAGAAACATAAGTGCTGTTATATATGGTTCTCTTGCTGCTGCTAAGAAACAGATAGCCAAAGCAGTGAGTCCAAGGGAGCATTTTGTAGCAATGCCGCCCCATGTTTCTTTATCTAAATGGGTAAGTATTATTTTAGCAATCCCTATTACAATCAAGGCGGCAAAAGCACTCCAGTAGACTGCAAGATTGAATGGTGTGGTGGCTGTAAATGATAGTAGATTGACCGCATAAACATAACCGCCAACAGAGTTTCCATATAACGGAAGAAATATAAACGCAACTGCCATCATATCCAATATTCCATAAATATAGTTGTAAATCTTTTTCAAGTTGGAACGATTTTCAGTTTCGGCAAGTGTAATCAGTTCTTCGCCCGATAGTAGTTCATCTATGGTCACAGAAAAGAATTTAGAAATACACTTGAGCGACTCAATGTTAGGGTAACCCTTGCCGCTTTCCCATTTTGAAATGGCTGTTCTTGATACATATAATGCTCCGCAAGTTGTTCCTGCGTTAAGTTCTTTCCAGTCCTAAGCTGTTGTAGCTTTTCATTAAATTCCATGATTCTCCTCCTGTTTGTTCCTTGTTTTCATACGTCCATCAACGGGTTTTTCTGCATCTTTTGGTATCATCCATGCACGACCAAATTTTTCAGTTCCGTCAATTGCGATTTTCCTCACATAATTTTTGTATCCGTCTTTCCGATATGCCCCATTTTTCAGAAGCGGCTTTCACAGAAATGTAATCCATAATATCAACTTCCTTTCGCAAAGAGTATATAATTATTATATACGGAATGACGAATAATAGCAAGTTTCTCTCCACTAATACGAAATTATACACTACTAAACATAAAATCATACTTCGTTCAAATATCATCACCCGAAATGTACAATGATATAGGGTGATACTAAAATGTACCAAGATGAAAGAAAACTTGATTTTAAGCCGTTAGGTATAGCGATAAAAAAAGCTCGGGAAGCAAAAGGGTGGACACAGGAATATCTTGCCCAACTGGTAGACCTTACGCCACGCTCTATTATGTATATAGAGAACAGGGGGCAGCACCCAAGGCTTAACAAATTTTATCTCATTACTACCTTGCTTGACATCTCTGTAGACCAGTTCTTTTTTCCATGCAATGAAGATGGCGACAACAATCGCCGCAAACAAGTTGATGTACTGTTGAATGATATGGAAGAAAAGGAGCTTATCGTGATGGAAGCAGGACTTGTTGCTCTATATGACCGACCATCAAGCAGAGATGGAATTTGAAGATGGTGTCGATAACGTCAAGATTAGCGGTCTGAAATTCTTTAACCGCAAAAGACGGACAAAACACAATCCCTGAATTGATGGCAATGTCTGGCGTGACCTATCAGAAACCTAATGAACAGATAGATTTATTGATGGTAGCAGACCCTTCTACTGATGTAATAATCGAGGAGGATGAGTGAAATGCCAAAGAAATTAGATATTTTTGTTGAGAAAGTTTTTGTTCCATTCATTAGCTCAATTTGTCTAGATAAGCGATTAGAATCACATATCAAACGCTAAAAGTATAGACTCTCACTATAAAGGTGGGGGTCTTTTTTGCGGAAACATTTTTTTACCACCCCACCCTTACACTTTGTGAGTGCTTTAATATCCTTATCAAAACCAGCGAGTTGGTTATTTTCAGTCTGTAGAAAATATTGACTACGGGTTTATTTCCACAATCGTCCGTTCAGAATTATTCATGATGCAACTTGATTCTGTTCTAGTTTCAGGCGCTCAGCCAAATGTATTGTCAAAAGAAATTGATTCGTTTAATTTTATGATTCCCATATTAGTTCAGGAACAACAAAAAATCGGTTCATTCTTTAAACAGCTAGATGACACTATCGCTCTTCATCAACGGAAATTAGATTTATTGAAAGAACAGAAAAAAGGCTTTTTACAAAAAATGTTTGCAAAGTGATTATTAATTACATAAGGAGGGTGTAGAAGTGTTGAATAAGTCTATTTTTATTTCATATGCTTGGGAAAAAGACGAGCCACTAGACAAGAAAGTTAAAAATTTTTCACAATGGTTAGCAATTTATTTGCAATCTTGGGGGTTTCGAGTCCATCTTGATGTATTGGAAAACCACCCTGGAACTAAACTTGATGAATTCATGAAGAACGGTATTGATAGTTCTCACTTTGTTATTTGTATTTGTACGCAAAACTTATTTAAAAAAAATAAGCGATTCAGCAACCGGCGTATATAACGAAATAGAATTAATAAAAAAACAAGCTAAAAGTCCATTTATAATTGCCATAATTGATATCGAATCATTTACTGATCTGCCCGATTTTTTTGAAGGAAAGTATATCAGTCAATTAAAATTCGATACACCGTTTTCGCAGGAGAATAAAAAAGGACTATTTGAATTAATATCAACTATACGTGACGAACTATTTCTAAATATCAAGGTGGAAACAAAACCTGATGCTCAAGACAGAATTGAAAGGTACTATAATAGTGATTGAAAAAATAAAATTTTTGAATGATTCAGCCAATTTAATGAATTTCAAACCACAATCAGAAGGCGAAATCTCTTTTCAGTACCTACTTAACGGCGGAGACTTTAAATTAGGTATTTCACCAATGGAATTTATAACTCATTGGACAAGTGCAGGAAGTGATACAATTTACTCCTATAAAAAAGTCAATAAGATGATGAGAATTCATAACTTTGAAAATTTTGACAGAATAAATAAACCCGCTGATATTGACTTTGATAAAGTAGTTGATATTAATTGGGGTGCATCATTGAGAGAAGGAGACGGGATCGTATGGATCAATGATAAAAACTATCTAGCGATAGGTAAAATAATTCAAATTTATTTGGATTCCGAAGATGAATATAAAAGTATGGTAACTCTTGCTTATAAGATTTTAAACCCAATTGATCTGACGGACGATTTCATCGATAGCAAATAGCCTATATATTATTGGTCGCTCATAAATATATAAAACAAAAGATTCTATATTTTTACAGGGTCTATAATCAGATAATAACTCCTATAAAAAACTATTAAAACAGTCCTTTTAATCTAACTGTCAGATTAAAGGGGCTGTTTATTTATTTTAATGATATAATAACCCTAAAAGGAGGACGTTATGCCATACCATATATTTATTAATCGAGAATCTGGAAATGATAATATTTCTGTTTTTTATGATGAACCTACTTTTGTAGTTATTGCCAATAAAGACGATTTACCAGCAATTCAATTAATTGAGGAATCTCAAAAACCAGGTATATATATATTACTAGGAGATAATAAACGTTATGTAGGTCAAGCCTCTAATTCTATTTTTTCTAGGTTACAACAACACAATACAAATAAACCATGGTGGAACAAATTAATATTTTTTGGACGTGAAGATGGGCATCTATCTAAAGCACAACTAGATCTTTTAGAACGTTTAATCATTG
>ENA-OQJX01000689-OQJX01000689.1-human-gut-metagenome-genome-assembly--contig:-NODE-689-length-14284-cov-4.790846_pt1 | contig 14284 bp, 17 predicted proteins | sample MGYA00242615_ERZ504782 | MGnify/ENA primary metagenome ERZ504782 (study PRJEB26092, sample SAMD00036354) | human gut metagenome | host: Homo sapiens | study: EMG produced TPA metagenomics assembly of... | reverse complement strand
ATCGATGCTCAGACGTACGTAGCTGTACATCGATCGATGCTCAGACTACGTAATCTACAAATTCATCCATAACCAGCATTCCCTGCCTGTCACAGGCATCCAGAAGTGCTTTGGAACAAGGATTGTGGGCAGAGCGGATGGCATTGTATCCGTTTTCCTTTAAAATTCGAATCTTCCGTTCCTCTGCCTCCGGATAACAGCAGGCTCCCAGCACACCATTGTCATGGTGGATACACGCACCCCTCAGGATCACCCGTTCACCATTCATCAAAAATCCGTTCTCTGCGCTCCACCCGATCGTACGAACTCCGAATGTTTCCTCTATTTCATCTTCTTCAAACCGCACCCTGCATGTGTATAAAAACGGAAACTCAGTACTCCACAGCTTCGCATCCGGAATTTCCAGCTGTATCTGAAAATTTCCATCCACAGACTTCTTCACGCTTGCGACCGGCATCTGACCAGATACCAAAGACTCTCCTTCGAAAATTTCCAACTCCATCTCACCCGGTGCAGATGTCTCGACCTTTACATCGATCACGGCAGCTGATACTGACTGTCGAAATCTTTACCCCATTGATGCCGATATGCTTCTTTGGCAGCACATATAACGATACCGGCCGTAGATTCCTGCTCCCGAATACCATCTGCTGTTTGGCTGATCTGCATTGTGAGCAATAACCTGTATCTGATTTTTCATTCCAAAATGAAGAAACTCATTTGCCTCTACATAAAAATTTGTATATCCATACGGACGAAATCCGGCTCTTTTCCCATTGAGGTACACTTCTGCATTGCGATAGACACCCTCAAATTCAAAGACTAATCGAAACTCCTCATACTCCTGTGGTACAAAGAATTCTTTCTCATACACATAATCAAATCCTTCAAACCAGCCGACGTTAATGCCTCCCAAGCTCTCCGGCGTCCGTTTCTCATCCAGCATTGCATCATGAGGGATCGTAACCGGTTTTCCCTTTCCCGAATCTACGGCGTGCCTGCATGTCCAGCCGTCATTAAATGCAATCTTTCTCATTTCTTCTTACGTCCTTTCCTTTTCCATGGCTGAATCATACCATTTTTTCGCGAACAGTAACGATTTCTTACGTGAACGGGTCTGTTTTTCATCGTATTTTGCAGTCCTGTTTTTGTCTATTTTTTATAGTTTATTCGCTTTTTCAAGCTTCTCAACTATTTATTTTTTAGTATACTTTCTCATTTTTTGTAATTTTTCAACAATTTTAAAGTTGTTTTCCATGGATTTGAGCCCTTGTTTTTGTGTATTTTTAATAATTCAAAAGATACTTTTATTTTTCCAGCGTAAAATAAAAATTTTACGATCGCCAGGCGCACATAAAAATATCCATGAACAAATCAAACTAAGATTTGCCCATGGATAATATCTGACTGCATATATGAAAAATGTAATAAAAACCATAATTCTATACACTGATTAGACCAAACGGCATGAAACGTTGTTTCATCATTACTATCTGTATCACAAGATTGCAAAACAGAATCTATATGATCTGCCGGAAAATCATCCGTATCATAAACAATCCAAACATGTTTGTATACATTTGAACTTTCTTCCGCACTAGTTTTCGCTTTCTGAAATAAACTAATCGTATTATCACCTTCACCATATACATCTAACTTTATCTTCTCTGGATATTTCTTATTTATAACATCCTTTATTGAACCAAAATATTCAGGTTCTGTATCTGTTCCTTCTGTTACAATAAGGTGATACTCTGGCTGAATCTTGATAGCTCTATCCAATCTCTTTTTCATCCATTTTTTATCTAAATCACTTTTTTCGGAGGTTTTAGGCTCAAATCCACTCACCCCCACTCAACATGTTCTGCAAATAAGGATCTGCACCATACCTACCTTCCAAATACTGCTTATCATATGCAGCTGTATTATTCACTCTTTCATTGTCTTCCCGTCTAATTTCATACAAGGAATAAACTTGGCTGCTATGGTTTTCATCCAAAGCTGCAAACCATATTTCATCTCTTCTGAATACTGTGTTTTTCATTGTAGCAATATCATGAGACGTAAATAAAAGCTGAGCTCCATATTTATTGATTTTTTTATTCTTAAACATAGATATTACGTATCGCAAAAGCTTAGGATGCAGCTTTGCATCTAACTCATCAATAATTACCAGACGTCCTTCCTGTAATGCTACAAGTATAACCGGAAGCGCTGCAATCAACTTTCTTGTTCCATCAGATTCATGATTAAACGGCAATTCATATTTCTTACCCGAAATTGTTCGTACAGTATATAACTGCTCTTCCTTTTCATCATATCTATAATCCTCTACATCAATGCCCATTTCGTTCAGCAACATAATAATCTGATTCTTTGTCTGTTCATTATCAGATACCATAATCTGCAATTCTGCAACAGGGTTCGCATAATTACGAATGATACATGACTCAAACCACTCTTGAACCTCTGTTATCACAGGTATATTATAATTAATTGCCAAAAAAGATAAAAATGGCATTTTCTCATTCACTTTGGTATTTACATTCTCTTTACTTAAAATAGTTCCTAAAGTAAGCTCTTCGCCGTCACGATAAAAAATATGTGCAGGCTTTTTGCCTCCTATTGTTTTCCGATCCAATGTTTCTGCTGATATTTCATCTTTTAAAACAGCTAAATAGTAACGGTACTCATATTTTTCTGTACGAAAGAAAATTTCAAACTCAGTAGGCTCATCTTTCGATTCACTATCAAATAAAAAAGGCTCTGCGACAACCTTTTGCTGCATAATGACCCTCTTTCTAGTACTTCCTAAATCATGAATCGGTCTCACCACTGTTGTAATAAGACAAGATAACGCTCGGATCAAATTCGTCTTTCCGCCGCCATTTGGTCCATAAATAACACTCACAGGCAAAAGATCACTACACTTATCTTTCACAATTAAACGATCTCTAAATTCTGGAATTGCCGTCGCTTGCAAATCAAAGGTTGTTTCATATCTATACGATTTAAAATTCTGAAATGAAAACTGACATAACATTTTTATCGCCTCCTTTTTACAGCCAGTATAACACTATTTTTTCCATGTTTCAATTTTTATATTCAATTTCATAAAAAATATTTTTTATTTTTAATATAAAATTCGTATTTTAAGATTTTATTTTACTTCCTCAAACAAAATACGACAAAAGAGCTTCTTTTTTCGCTCTCCTGTCGTATTTTATCTCTTTGTGCTCAACGCTATTTTCAAAACTCAAACACTGCCACTCCATATGGCTGCAGCGGATATGCGATCGAATACTTCTGACCATCGCATTCCTGCTTCACCGGCTTATATACCTTCGGACGCTCCACACCGTTTCCACCGTATTTTGGATCGTCACTGTCCAGAACCAGCTTCAGCTGCTTTCTGCGCGGTACGCCCACCCGGTAATCCGGACGTTCCATCGGCGTAAAGTTGCAGACAAACAACAGATTCTTCTTATTATCTCTGGAATGTCTCACAAAACTGAAAATACTGCGGAAGGTATCGTCCTTGTTGATCCACTCAAACCCTGCCGGATCCGTATCCAGTTCATACAGCGCCTTATTGTGTCTGTACAGATGAAGCAGATCACGGTACCAGTTCTGGATCTGCTGATGCGGCTCCTCCGCAAGCAGATACCAGTCAAGCTCCCGCTCTTCGCTCCACTCCCGAAGCTGCGCAAACTCCTGTCCCATAAACAGCAGCTTTTTGCCCGGATGTCCCGTCATAAATGCATACGCCGCTTTCAGATTGGCAAACTTGTCAAAGCCAAGTCCCGGCATCTTATTGAGCATCGAGCACTTCAGATGAACCACTTCATCGTGGGACAGCACCAGGATATAATTCTCACTGTACGCATACTCCATGGAAAAGGTCATCTGATAATGCGCCCCTTTCCGGAACAGCGGATCTAATTTCATATATTCGGTAAAATCATGCATCCAGCCCATGTTCCACTTCAGACTGAATCCAAGACCGTCATCCTCCGGCGCACCTGTCACCTTCGGCCACGCGTAGATTCCTCTGCGATCATCATAGCACCTTGATTTCTTCCCAGAACCACACTGTTCAAATGCTTGAAAAACGCGATCGCTTCCAGATTCTGATTGCCGCCGTACTGGTTCGGCACCCACTGCCCGTCCTGTTTTCCATAATCCAGATACAACATCGATGCAACCGCATCCACACGAAGCCCGTCCACATGATAGTGCTCGATCCAAAACAGCGCATTGGCGATCAGGAAATTCTGCACCTCCGGTTTACTGTAATCAAAAATCTTCGTGCCCCAGTCCGGATGCTCTCCCTTTCTCGGATCCGCATATTCAAATGTCGGCGTACCGTCAAAATCAGCCAGTCCATGGGCATCCTTTGGAAAATGCGCAGGTACCCAGTCCAGGATCACGCCGATGCCATTCCTGTGCAGATAATTGATCATATAGGCAAAATCCTGCGGTGTCCCGTAACGGGAAGTCGGCGCATAATATCCGGTTACCTGATACCCCCAGGATCCGTCAAACGGATGCTCTGCAATCCCCATCAGCTCCACATGGGTATACCCCATCTTCTTCACATAATCCGTAATTGAATGAGCAAATTCACGATAGGTATAAAATCCCTCATCCTCTGTGCCCGGATGACGCATCCAGGAGCCATATGTACCTCATAGATCGCCAGCGGATTCTCCTTTTGATCCCACTTTTTCCGCTTCTGCAACCACTGCTCGTCCGACCACTTCAGATTCGAAATATCGGTCACTCGGGAAGCCGTACCCGGACGCCGCTCCGCATAATTTGCAAACGGATCCGCCTTAAAAATCCGTTCTCCTGTCTGTGTCTCGATACAGAATTTATACAGATCCCCTTCCTGCGCTCCTGGCACAAAACAAGTGTAGATTCCAAGCGGCTCCTGACGATGCATCTCATTCGCCCCAAAATCCCATGCGTTAAATTCACCTACAACGGACACTCTCGCTGCATGCGGCGCCCATACTGCAAAATAGACACCTTCCTGCTTCTTCTGCACGGCCTTGTGTGCTCCCATCTTGCGGAAGATCTCATAGTGCGTGCCCTGTCCGAAAAGATACTGATCTAATTCTCCGATTTCATATGGCTGTAATTTCTTTTGTACGGTTTTCTGTCTTCCCATAATCCCACCTCACAGCTGCTGTTTTTTCGTATAGCTTCATTATACTTTATCTACTTTTAAAAAGAAAGTGAAAAACGACAGAATGCCGAAGAAATTCGGCTAACACGAAATTTCTTCGGCATATTGTACGAAAGATGTCGGATATTGTTACTGACCGCCTAAAACCTGCTGCATCTTCTGTGAAATCGTCGCAACAGTCGCTTCATCCGGCCACATCACATATAACGGCTGAGATCCGGAAGAAAAGCATGCCTGCGTATCTCCTGTTCCCACAGCTGCTGTCGATTCAATCTGCCAGCTTGCACCTTCTGAAAGCTGCATATTGATGAATTTTGCCATCTCATCACTTGTCATATTGGTCTCAACACTGTCAGACACACTTGATATAATGGATGAGGCATTTAACAGAATCGCCGGACTCATGGCTTTATTCAAAATAGCTGTCAGAACAGCCTCCTGATTTCTTCCTCGCTGGTTATCCCCATCCTGAAAATTGTATCGCTCTCTTGAAAATGCCAGCGCTGCTTTTCCATCCAGATGGTTGACACCCTTGTTAAATTGATATCCTCCGGCCGTAAACTCATACTCTGAATTCACATCCACACCTCCGAGTGCATCTACAATCGTCATCAGTGATGTAAAGTTTACTCTTGCATAATAAGAAAGGTCAACTCCATACAGATTCTCCAGCGTCTCCATCGATTTATCTACTCCGTAAATTCCTGCGTGAGTCAGCTTATCTCTCTGCTCTCCGGAAATCCCCGGTATCGTAACATAATAATCCCGCGGAGTGGATGTAAGCAGAATCTTATGTGTATTCGGATTCACTGTCATAATAATATTCACATCACTGCGGCTTGTCGTTGAAATTGCACCTGAAACGTCAATTCCGCTGATATACACATTAAACGGCTCTTCCACATTTTTTTCTTCTTCCTGAACAATCTCTGTCTTAATACCATACTGGTATAACACTTTCACCTGAGAGGAATAATCTTCAATACTCTCTTCAATCACACTTGCCAGTGCCTCATTATAAATCGCTGCGTCGATCCGTCCCCAGAGAAGTGCCTCTGCCTCTTCCTGAATTGTAGAATATTCTTCCACTTTCACGGTTCTTCCCACATTTTTCTCTACATCTTCCAGCATCTTGTCTGTATTCTCAACATCAACACTTGTCTGGATTCCATAGCGATAATCTTTTGCATCTTCCAATGTCTTGGCCGAGTCATCTGCCCTGACAACAACAACCATACTGTCTGTCTTATAAGTAGCTCCCCCTACTTGAACCAACAGCTTGTCTGCTTTATAAATCGAAAAAATACCACCGACCAGAATCAGATCCACCAGGATACTGATCACAAGTCCAACTATATATTTCTTTCCCCTCAAAAACTGTAAACCAAACGCAATTCCAAAAAACACCAAAAGGCCTGCCCCGATCGGCACCAGATATTTTCCCGGAATCATTCCGTTCTCTCTTGCCAGTACCAAAAATAAGACAGACAATACCAATTGAACGAATACAATACTCATTCCGCCTACATGGTAACTACTTTTTACTTCTGTTCGTTTGTTTTCCATCCTGTAACACTCCTTCTAGTGTACTGTCAAAGTCAAAACCTGCGGATCTGACTGGTTTCCTGCGCTGTCCATCACAAAATACGTCAGCTGGTAGCTTCCCGGCTTGGAAATATCATATGCACCTTCCACCGCAATAGATGCAGATAACACATCTGCTGTATCCACATCATCAACAACTCCCTGTACATATGAAAGCGGATCAAACGGTCCTCCTGCCGGAATATCCGCAGTACCTGTGGTCAGCTGTATCACAGGGCGCTCCCCGTTTGGAGCCAGCGGCTGTGCAGCTGCTTCCGCTGCCGGTGCCGTTTCCTGCGGAGGCTGTTCCGCAGGCTGTTGTCCTGCCGGAAAATACTCTACCTCTTTTGTAGCTGTTCCTACATTCTGACTTTTATCCAATACCCCATAATATACAATTGCTTTGTTCTCACTGATCGGAACCACTTTTTCCACAAAGATATCCTTTGTAAGATCCCCATCTTCTTTGTCCGTTGCTGTCACTCCTGTCAGCAATCCTTCTGTCCCTTCTCCTTCTGTGTACGTAAGTGCATCCTCACTTACCGTAATAACAGGATCCGTTCTATCCTGCTTTGAACTTACGTATGCTACGGCAACTCCCAATACCACACATACGCCCGCCAATATAGCCCCCACAAATCCTCGTTTCATGACCGCTTTCCTTTTCTATTTTTCTCCATATTTACCGTAATATTTTCCATAATACTTGCCATAATATTTGTTCTGACTCATATCCACTTTATTCAGTACCACACCCAAAATCGGACACTCAGAACGCTCCAGCTGTTCCTTTACTACTCTGGCAAATTTATGACTGATCGCATTGGCTGAGATAACCAGAACGGAAGCATCACACACTCTCGCTATGATCGCTGAATCAATGACACTTCCAAGCGGTGGGGCATCGATGATAATATAGTCATACACCTTTCTTCCGCTGGAGATTAAATTTCCAAATCGCTCCTGCCCTAACAGCTCTGCCGGGTTCGGCGGTACAATTCCTGCAAAAATAACCATCAGACCTTCTATTTGGGTCTTACATACTACATCCTCCACCTTTGCCCTTCCGGACAAAAAGTGGCTCAATCCTTTTAACTCGCCCTGTACTCTGTGACGCCCTGCCAAAACAGATTTACGCAAATCCGCATCAATAAAGAGAACTTTTTTTCCGCTTTCAGCCAGCGATGACGCAACTGAAAGAGAAACCGTACTCTTTCCCTCATTCGGTGTACAACTGGTAAATACTAATACCTTGTTCTCCTCGCCTGAAAATTCAATGTTTGTTCTGAGATTTTTATACGCTTCATTACTTCGAAAATCTTTTTCCAGACCATTTAATACTATTTCCCGCATCTTCTTTTTCCTTCCCGCTTACTTCTTTCCATTCCTTTTTGTATATTTCCGTGCTGACAATCCCCTGACCTTCTTTGCGGCAGGTGTTCCTGACGCAATCGGAATTGATGTCAGAACTGTCAGTCCCAGATATCGTTCTACATCATCCGGTGTCTTGATCGTATCATCTAAGATATAGATCAGTACAATCGCTCCCAGTGCAAGAAATATTCCAAGAATTCCGCCTAACATGGCATTTTTCATCGTATTTGGAGAAGTCGGATTCTTTGGCAGGTTACCTTCCTCAACCATATTGACCGCATCTGCCTCCGTAATCTGCGTAATCTGAACGCTTGCAGACTCACGCACTGCATCTGCTATTTCCTTTGCCAGTTTTGGGCTCTCATTTTCCACGGAAATACTCAGGATACGGGTATCTGCTGTATTGGATACCGTAATCTCCCCGCTCAGCTTGTCTACGCTCATATCCAACTGCAGCTGACTGATCACCTGCTCCATAACAGAACGACTTTTGATCAGCTCCATATAGTCTTTCGTCAACTGAGAACCAGCCTGCAGATCGCTGGATGTAACCGCTGAATTGGCATCCTGTTTTGATAATACATACATCTTTGTCGTAGATGTATAAACCGGTGTCATAAACAATTTTGTCACTAAAACCGCCACTAAAGCTGCGATAATTCCGGCAAGAAGCACCAGATGCAGTTTTTTGAACACAACCTGAAATAAGTCCATCAGATCAATTGTTATTTCATCATTTTCCATTCCCATGTTCGTGTTATTCTGATTCATTTTCTCTTCTTTTTCTCAACAACTCTTTGGCATTGCTGAAAAATATCCTCCTCATGTATTCTTCTCCATATTTTCGTTCTACATGTTCCGCTGCTTTTTTCATCTTAGGCTGCCTGTGGTCCACACCATGGGCATCTGTTCCCACACAATGTACCATATGCTCTCCCAAAAGCTGCTTTACGAACTTCTTTGCCGATCTTCCGCTGTCACCGGTGATACTTCCTGCATTCACCTGAATCCGCGTTCCCATCTCCCACAAATACCTGATCTGGTCCAAATCCTTGAACAAACATGGATAACGCTCTGCATGCGCCAGTATTACCTCATATCCGGCCATCTGTACACTTTGTATCCCCTGCTGAATATAAGAAAAACTGTCAGTAGGAGAAAACTCCAGAAGCACACATTGCCTCTTATTCATCGACAGCGCACGACCTGATTTCAATTTTTCTGCAACATCCTGCCCAAAAAAAATTTCAGCTTCCTAAATATACACGAAATTTCTCATCTATCTTTTTTGCTTCTCTTCTTACTATGGTCAGTTTTTTTCTAAGTCTTTCAGGATGCTCCATTCCCCGTTTCGGGTGGTGATGAGGTGTCGCAATAATGCAGCGAATGCCTTCCCGGTATGCAATCCGAAGCATCTGAACAGTCTCTTCTATACTCTGTGCTCCATCATCCACTTCCGGCAGAATATGACAGTGCATATCAATATATCCACTCATCCAAATTCCCTCTCTGCTATAAAAATTTACAGTTTCCATTTAAGATTATCACTTATGATTTTTTTTGTCAATTTTTAAAGATCCGATTTTCCGTAAACCACAGCAAAAATCACCTTTAGCAAGTATAGAAAAACAAATCGAGGAATATACTATACTATATATTCCTACAAAATCATAATTGCCAGTGAGCAAAGGAGGGGGCCAAAATGGAACGATTGATCATAGGCGGCATTGCCTTTATTTCCATAATCATAACAGAAATTATACTATACTGCCGATTAGTAATTGTATCCAAACGGGAAGAAGACGATCCATCCTCCTAGCCCTCTCTCACAATCCGACACATTTCATCAAACTGATCTTCCATCTCCTGCACCAGTCTAAACTGTGTACGGGCACGGACCAGATTGTGCTCCGGATATGCGGTCTTGAAATACGTATCTCCCTGCAGAAAATCCATCAGGAACCGGATTCCGCATTCGAATGTCATCAGCCTTGCGCCCCACGGAAGACTCTCTAACTCCTCCGGTGTCAGAACATCTCTTGCCATCTCCAGATACCCTTTCACATACAGTTCATACAGATTAATATCAAAATGGACCTTGTCCAGATCACGTTCATCTTCTTCCGCCGTAGATGCGCCAAAACGGATCGAATCTCCAAAATCATTGGCTGCCAGTCCCGGCATGATCGTATCCAGATCAATAATACACAATCCCTTTCCGGACTCTGCGTCAAATAAAATATTATTCAGTTTTGTATCATTGTGTGTCACACGCAGCGGCAGAACACCTGCTTCCATCCTGCTCATCAGAGCTCCGCAGTCTTTTTCTCTCGCCAGTGCAAATTCTATCTCCGAACGGCACAGACGGGCGCGGTTCTTCACATCTCGCTCTACGGCCTGTGCAAACGCTTCAAATCGTTTTACCGTGTCGTGGAAATTCGGAATCGTCTCATAAAGACTCTCTGCCGGATACTCACCCAGTTGCTTCAAAAAATGACCAAAACTTCTGGCTGACTGGTAAAACTGCTCCGGACGCTCCACCATTTGATAGCACACAGAATTGGTGATAAAATTCGCACAGCGCCATGGCTGTCCTTCATCATCTTCAAAATACGTCTCTCCGCTCTTCGTCTTGATATAAGCCAGTGTCTCACGATCCGGATCTCCGCCTTCCCGACGGATCACATCCCGTAAAAACTCTGTCACTCCGAAAATATTCTCCATTACCTTACCAGGCTCTTTGAACACATTGATATTGATTCTCTGCAGTACGTATAATGGCTTCTCTGTGCCGTCTTCCATCGGCATATATACTGCGTAAGTCTCATTGATGTGCCCTTCCCCAAACGGTTTTACATAACTGCACTGGGGACCGAATCCAAATGCATACAGTGCATCCTCAAGCGCTCTGCTGTCCACACCTTCGATCTTTCTCCTGGTAGAGAAGATTACTTCTCCTGCCTCTACCTTCTTCTCCTGCTCGATCGTACAGTTTGCTTTTACTACACTTCCAAGCCCCACATGCGCTCCGGCGCATACCAACGAATCATGATCCACAACTGCACCGCTGTTGACAAGCGCCGCCCGATCCACATGGGTATGCGTATTCACTACCGCGCGCTGCATGATAAAACATCCAGGTCCCAAAACCGCACTTGGACTCACAATTGCAGACGGATGCACGATCGATGGCACCTCATATCCTGCCTCCAGCAATTTGTCTGTCCAGAATAACCTCGTATGATTATTCCCAAATGCCGCTACTGCCATCTTGTATTCTCCATACCTGGCCGTATAGTCGCAGCACTTTCCGACTACGTCCTTTCCAAACGCCGCATCGTCAAGAAATACGATCTCCTCATACCCCAGCTGGATCGCTGTTTCCTTCACCATCTGCCCGAAGCCGCCTGCTCCGAGAATCAATAAACTTTTCATATGTCCCTCTCCTCGCTCTTTTCTTTTATGATATATTCATCTTTTCAATCATACAAGTATGTTTTTTCGTCTCCCTGTCATAATTAATTCCTGCCAGCAACAGATTTCCTTCATAATCCTTCAAGGCATCTATATATTGTTTCTCTTTAATCTGATCGATCGCACCTTTCGCACTTTTATTCCACTTCAATTCTATAACTACTGCCGGTTTATCTGCATGCAACTTTCTGGGGATAAAACAAATGTCTGCAAACCCTTTTCCTGACGGACATTCCCTGATAATCGTGTAATATTCTCTTGCAAAATAAAAAGCCAGATTAATCGTACAACTTAGGGAATTCTCATCATTATACTGCAAAATAGAGATTTCACGATGCGCCCGATCAATACCTTCCGCCACTGCTTCACCATCCATATTCCAAAGTGACTCCAGAAGTCTGCGGGATTCCTCTACAGAGGTAATAACTTCCTTCCAATCCATGGTACTAATAGCATTCACATATTCCTTGGAAACCTCTTTGTTTGGAATACTCACTGATTCTAAGATTCCATCATAAGTCAAATATCCTAAATGCACCAATAAAGTCAGAATATCATCTCTGGTAGCAAAAGTAGTCATATCATTACTGAATGTTCCCGTATTAATCCGAATACTCTCTCCTGCCAGCATCCCGACTATCGCATCTTTCAAACCATCCATATTCATCTGAATATAAACTTTTAACGCCTCATAAGTTTCTGTCTGATTCCAATAAGTTCCGAATTTGTGGCGAAGCATTGCTTCCACAACAGATTTTGGACTGTACATAGAATAGCAAATATCTCTGTCCTGTTTGTGCGTAATCAAACCATACCCGTCATACCACGCCTTTGCTTCTTCAAAATCCATTCCATATTCCATGCAAAGATTTTTTACTTCATTTTCTGTAAAACCAAAATACGCAGCCAGCTCCCCCGGTTCTGTCATAGAATATTCCGTAAACATATTCAATGCCGAATGGGAACCATATTTCTTAATTGGCAAAATCCCCGTCATATAGCAAATGCTACATTATCCTGATCTTTCAGCCACGCACGCAAAAAATCCAGATACTTTTTCTGGGCTTTCTGATCCTGCTGATACTCACGAAACAAACAATCCCATTCATCAATCAAGATTACAAAAGAACGTTTTGTATGAGAATACACATCCTGCATTGCAAAGACAAGATCCTCCTCCCGTACATATTCCGGATATTTCTGCTTTAAATCAGACAGAATTCTTCTTTGCATTAATGTAAGCATCCCTTCCACATCATCTGATCTGCTTAAAAATTCCTGCATATTAATCTTCAGCACATCATACTGATTCAAATGTTTTCGGTAAGACTTACACTGACTGATGGAAAGTCCTTCAAACAATTCCTCTGTATCATCCCCGCAATCATAATAGGCTGCCAGCATATCTGCTGCCATTGACTTTCCAAAACGCCTCGGACGACTGACACACATAAACCTCTGTTGTGTATTCACATAGCGATTTGTCACATCTAACAGTTCACTTTTATCAACAAATATTTCGGAATTTAAAGACATTTTAAACCCTGCTGCTCCCGGATTTAAATAAATGCCCATGGCATATCATCCCCTTTCGTCCTCTAAAACCGATTCCTTCCTTTCAGTATTTCCACACTTTCTAACTCTCATTATAACAGATACCATATATTTATGCTAATCATCAAACTACAAAATATAGAATTCCTCTGCTCTTCTTTGAATATCTGCCCGAAACGGCATTGACTTGTTCCTTTTTATCATCAGCCCCGGCCAGAACAGCCACGGCTGATGATATTAGATCGGATATTCTCCGATGTAGATTCTTATTTTATCTTCTTTGCAAATTCTTCCACAGATTTCGATTGGAATGCCATCCTGATCCACTCTTTCAGTACATCCAAATCACCTTGTTCTTCAATTTGATCCGAAAGTACTTTAGGAACCGTTCCAAGATTCTGCAAAAATAAGAGTAACGTATCCTTACTCTCAGAAATTCGCCCCTCTGCAACTCCTTCAGCACGCCCTTTTGCAAATCCGGCAGCCCGTTCTTCTTTCAGCATCTCTTCAAAAATCATAAAGCGTTCCTCCATCTCCCGACTTCCCTTAACGTTGCGGATAAACTTCTGCAACTGCTCCACATATGGGTCGTGAAACTCCTTTTCGCTTCCCTCAAGATCCTCTTTCATGTACTGCAGAAATGTGACCAATTCTCCCGGAACTTCACTTTCGTTCTTTCCACGGGTATTTAAAAACACAGTGGTTCGCCCATCTTCCAAATCCACATTTTCAGATTCCTGACACGTTGTCCGAAAGGTATATCGATACTTGTCTTTTCCAAATGGATCAAAATCACAGATAAAAATAACATAGGTATTCGGAAGTTCCGTATAATCTTCTCCGGTCAGCAACATCTCCATGTCCATCTGACTCTGATAATAACGGCTTCTCTTTCCAAGTGCCGGCTTTCTCTCCACCTGCATTTCCACGTTATAACGCGTCTGCTTCTCATCTTTTGCATACACATCCAGGCGAACACCTTATAATGGTATCGTAATTTAAGACACTTCAAGAGACATTTCTTAATGAATCTGATATACTGTAAACACTACAGAAAGAAGGATTATTATTATGTCTCGAACAAGAAGAAATTTCTCTGCCAAATTC
>ENA-OQJX01000688-OQJX01000688.1-human-gut-metagenome-genome-assembly--contig:-NODE-688-length-14302-cov-1.193721_pt1 | contig 14302 bp, 22 predicted proteins | sample MGYA00242615_ERZ504782 | MGnify/ENA primary metagenome ERZ504782 (study PRJEB26092, sample SAMD00036354) | human gut metagenome | host: Homo sapiens | study: EMG produced TPA metagenomics assembly of... | reverse complement strand
TGATCGTTTGTTTATTTTTTCTATATTTTTCTCTTAAATTTTAAACATGGATCATTTTATCGATATTGTGATTCAATGGTACGGCTTGGGATGATCCAAGCAGCAAGAATCACGATGTTTGCGATCAGCACGGCTACTGGCGCTACTAAATAGCCTAAGACAATTCCTAAAACATTCAAGCCAATCGATAAGTATGATTTCTTGTAATCATTCAGCATCGTCTTCAATGCTTTCTCGTGACCCTTATTTGCTTTGACAAGTTCTTTTGCCAAGATATAATACGCAATGTTAGCGGTCAAGGTAACAAAACCATAAGTCATTTCTGGAGCCAGACTATTGATGTACTCACTGATCCATGAAGTGGCAAATGGAAAAAGTGAAAGCGCAAAAATAAAGAAACTGTTCGCCCATAAGACCCGTCCATTTATCTTATGTACAACTTGAAATAAATGATGATGATTGTTCCAGTAAATCGCTAAGATGATGAAACTGACAATATAGATAAAAAATCGGTAACCTAATGCAGCGAGCGCCTCCCACGTATCTCCGTTAGGTTCATGAAGTTCTAAAACTAAAATAGATCATGATAATGGCGATTACAGCATCTGTAAATGCTTCAAGACGATTTTAGGTCATGATATTCTCCTCCTTTTCCGCTCTATTTATGATGATAAACAAGGGAAAAAGCAATTGTTTGATCATTTAAGCAGATGAAGTAAAAATCAGTCTGCAGTTGGAGGTGTTTTTAGAGAATCCCTGTTATACTTTTTCTATAGTAAAGAATGAACAAGAGGAGGGTTTTGTATGCGTCAAAAAAATATGTTCTTAAATATCTTCATGGTTCTTTTAGTGTTGATTGCCGCTAGCTTTGTCATCAGTCTTTTTGTTAGTGTCGTAAGTGGCCTTTTATGGTTTGCGGTCAAAATTTTGATTCCAATCGCACTTATCATCTGGCTCGTTCGTTGGATCAAAGGCAATACACATCGAAAAAACTATTATTAATGAATCACATGATCACTCCGTTATGATATAACTTACTTAAAAATAGGGTCGCGACATAAGTTCGCGACCCTATTTGATATATCATATATGAATTTTCCCAATTATCCTAATGCTACATCCAAGATCATCATAATGATAAATCCGCTCATAACACCAAAAACTGCAAAATGACGTTTGCTAGACAATGTCTGCTGTGCTTCGGGAATCAATTCTTCCACCACGACATAAATCATCGCTCCTGCAGCAAAAGCAAGTGCATAAGGAAGCAGCAGCTCCACTTTCGTTACTAGTAGTGCGCCAATCACCCCAGCGATTGGTTCAACGATTCCAGAAGCTTGTCCGTAAACAAAGGCCTTTTTACGGCTCAGACCTTCTTGTCGCAATGGGATTGATACAGCTGCTCCTTCTGGGAAGTTTTGGATACCAATACCTAGCGCCACCGAAACAGCGGCTAGTATAGCGGCTGTCGGATTATCCGCAGTTGCTGCTGCACCGAACGCTACCCCTACGGCTAAACCTTCAGGAACATTATGCAATGTAATAGAAAAAACAAGCAAGATTGTCCGCTTTAGATGGGTAGGCAATCCTTCTGCTTCATGTTGCGGTCCAAAATGCATATGGGGCAGTGTTTTATCTGCCATATATAAAAACACCCCACCTAAACCAAATCCAATACTTACAACTAGCCAAGCAATATCTCCATTTTCTTCTGCTTTTGTAATCGCTGGATCGAGCAAGGACCAAAAACTTGCAGCAATCATGACACCAGAAGCAAATCCTAACATCAAATTTAGCACTTCTTTTTTGATTTCTTTAAAGAAAAAAACCAATCCGGCACCAAGAGCTGTCATAAAATAAGTGAAAGCTGTCCCAGCAAGTGCTTGCTGCCAAGGATCAAGCCTCAATAGCCATTCAACCATGCCATTCCCCTCTCTTGAATCTATTTATGTACTACTCTAGCATATTCCCAAAAACATGACTATATTTTTGTGAAAAGACGAATTAGTTGGGATTTTCGATAAAAAGTTCTATACTCTAGATACAAAAAATTTATGGATCATCATTGCTAAAGGAGTGAAACACCATGTCAAAAATCAATGCAGGAGTCGCAATGGTAAAAGTTCTTGAAAGCTGGGGCATCGACCATATTTATGGCATTCCCGGAGGATCTTTCAATTCGATTATGGATGCGCTATATCACGAAAAAAACGAAATCAATATAATTCAAGTCCGTCATGAAGAAGTCGGTGCACTAGCAGCAGCAGCAGATGCAAAATTAACCGGGAAAGTCGGCGCTGTCTTCGGCTCTGCAGGACCTGGTGCGACACATTTGATCAATGGTTTGTATGATGCACAGATGGACCATGTGCCTCTAGTAGCGTTCTTAGGACAAGTTGCTTCTACATCCATGAACTATAACTCTTTCCAAGAATTAAACGAAAATCCTATTTTCGCAGATGTCAGCGTATACAATCGTACAGTCATGACGCCCCAAAGTCTTCCACATGTCGTAGATGAAGCCATTAAAGCCGCCTATGAGCATAAAGGTGTGGCTATCGTGACTATTCCTGTTGATCTTGGTTTTGAAGAAATTGATGAACAACCTTTCTCTACTGCTCACACTCACAAAACAAGTGTGATATTACCAGAAGAAAAAGATTTGCTGACTGCTTTGCCTTATCTTGAAAAAGCAAAAAAACCAGTTCTTTATGTTGGTCAAGGAACGCGAAACGGATTTCCGCAAATCAAAGAATTCTCAGAACATTTTTCAGTTCCTATTGTCGCTTCCGTTCTAGCAAAAGGAATTATTCCTGATGATTATGAAAACTTTCTTGGTTTTGCTGGACGTGTCGCTACTAAACCCGGAAATGAAGCATTGGCAGAAGCCGATCTGATCTTATTTGTCGGTAGCGACTTCCCGTTTGGACGTGCATTTTTTAATCCAACTGCTGAATTTATCCAAATCGATATTGATGCGTCAAAATTCGGACGGCGCCATGAAACATCGCTGTCGATTCTCGGTGATGCAAACACAGCTTTGCAAAGACTGGTCGAATTAGGTGATGCTCGTCCTGCTGATAGCTGGTACCTAGCAAATCAGGAAAATAAAGAAAAATGGGTAAATTGGTTGAAATCTTTTGAAGATCGTGAGGAAGAACCGATTCGACCAGAGGCTGTCTATAAAGAAATCAATCGGATTGCTGAAGACGATGCGATTTTCGTCACAGATGTCGGTAACACGACTATCCATTCTATTCGCTTATTAAATATGAACGGTAAACAAAAACATACAACCTCTGGATGGTTCGCAACTATGGGTAATGGTGTGCCTGGAGGAATTGCCGCACAACTAAGCTACCCAGAAAAACAAGTATTTACCTTAAGTGGTGATGGCGGATTTGCTATGGTCATGCAAGATATCATTACACAAGTCAAATATCAGCTTCCAATTATCAATGTTGTTTTTTCTAATGATTCTTTTGGTTTCATCGAAGCAGAACAAGAAGATACGGAACAAAAGAAATTCGGTGTATTTTTAGAAGATGCAGATTTCGGTAAAGTTGGAGAAGCCCTCGGTGCAAAAAGCTTTACAGTCACAGAATACTCGCAACTTCGGTTTGCCTTTGATGCAGCCGCAAAATCAGACCGTCCTGTAGTGATCGATGTGAAAATCAATAACAAGCGTCCATTGCCAGTAGAAGATCTTCATTTAGATCCAAGAAAATATTCTGAAGAAGAAATCCAAGCATTCAAAGAAAAATATGAAGTCCATGATTTGCCAGTATTGAATGAATTATATGAAAAGAGGTTGTGACAACTGCGCTATGCTTCGAGTAATAAGAACGATGGACAGAAAATAGTTCCTCATATTTTCTAGGACGGCGATCTTATTACCGAGAAGCAGCAGGTGGAGCACCGTGTATCAGAGGTTGTGAAAAAGCTGCCCTGCATCAAGTAATAAGAACAGCCAAACAAAAATAGCTCCTCATATTTTTTCGTTTGGTTGGGCTTATTACCGCAGATGCAAGCTTTTGAACACCGTGTATCAAGAGGTTGTGACAACTGCGGTATGTTTCAAGTATTAAGATAAAATTTGTGCCTATTACTTTTCACATTTTTGCATAAATTTGTCTCGACACCTAAAGATTACCTCGTGCATATTTGTCCATGATAAAAAAGCCAGCTACCAATTGCAACAGTCAAACTGTTACCGGAAGCTGGCTTTTTTATTTGTTTGATTTCACTTATCTAAACGCATAGGCGATATGTGTGATGCCGAATAACATAAAATAGAACCCAACTAAAAAGCTTAATGTCAACGCAGAAGAAATTGGATTAAACAATAAGAAAATTCCTAATAAAATTCCTAAAATATTGACGATGATCGTAAACCAATAATATCCTTCACTTACTCCTCTTGCCAAGTCAGCAGTAAATAACGCTAAAACGGAATCAGCAATAAACCATACTGCAAAAACAAAAGGTAATGCTGCGACTCCTGCACCAATATTGAATAAGAAAAAGACAGCCAACTAGAATATCGATGATCCCGATTATTAAGGCATTCTTTCCTTTATATCCTGTTAGCTCTTTTAATCTATTACGTACAAACAGTTCAAATATTCCTTTAATAAAGGCAAAAATCGCAAAGACTACTACAATTGCAACTAAATTTCCGACAGGGTCTTGAAATGATAACAATGAGACAAGTACAAATAAAATTCCCAAAATCAATGAGCCCCAGTCGATGGTTCTTTTTTCATCCATTTTCAATCCTTCTTTCATTTCTTTTACAGTTTTATAGTACTCCTTCTTATAAATAACGTCAAAAATTATGCTGTTGCAAACTAAAAATCCTATAGCAGCTATTTCTACTCCTCTTTTATGTTTATTTTCTTCATTCTGTTTCACGTGAAACACAAAGAATGTTCGATTGCCTTGAATCTTTTACCTTTCCCCTATATAATTCTATAAGACTTGTCAAAAACTAATAATGATAAAAGTGAGGAAAAAAATTGATTACTGTAAATGATGTGAGTTTGCACTTTTCAGACCGCAAACTATTTGATGATGTGAATATTAAATTTACCCCCGGAAACTGCTATGGCTTGATTGGTGCAAATGGTGCAGGTAAATCAACGTTCCTTAAAGTGTTATCAGGGGATCTGCAGCCTTCCACAGGTTCCGTTACTATGGGACCAGATGAACGGATGGCCGTATTGAAACAGAACCATTACGACTATGAAGACTATACTGTACTTGAAACAGTCATCATGGGGCACAAGCGTCTGTATGAAGTGATGAAAGAAAAAGATGCGATTTACATGAAAGAAGATTTCACTGACGAAGATGGTATTCGAGCAGCTGAATTAGAAGGAGAATTTGCTGAGCTTAATGGATGGGAAGCAGAACCAGAAGCAGCTGTTTTACTGCAAGGTCTGAACATCCCTGAAGAATTGCACCATCAGCAAATGAGTGAATTGACTGGCGGACAAAAGGTAAAAGTGTTGTTAGCACAAACACTATTTGGTAAACCTGATGTTCTTTTACTAGACGAACCAACAAACGGTCTGGATATCCAATCGATCAATTGGTTGGAAGAATTTTTGATCAATTTTGAAAATACTGTGATCGTTGTCTCCCATGACCGTCACTTTTTGAACAAAGTATGTACACATATGGCGGATCTGGATTTTGGTAAAATTAAACTTTATGTAGGAAATTATGATTTTTGGTTGGAATCTATCAATTAGCGGCTAAACTCCAAGCGAATGCAAATGCCAAAAAAGAAGAACAAAATCAAAGAGCTCCAAAGAATTCATTGCCTCGCTTTAGTGCGAATGCATCAAAATCAAAACAAGCAACTTCACGTAAAAAAATGCTTGAAAAAATTACTTTGGACGATATCCAGCCTTCTTCTAGACGTTACCCATTCGTTGGATTCAAACCTGAACGTGAGATCGGAAACGACTTATTGCAGGTAGAAAATGTAAGTGTAACGATTGATGGAAAGAAAATCTTAGATGATATATCTTTTAATTTAAACAAAGAAGACAAGGTTGCTTTTGTCGCAGAAAATGATATAACAACAACAACACTATTCAAAGTTATAATGGGTGAAATTACACCAGATACTGGAACAGTACGTTGGGGAGTAACAACAAGTCATTCTTATTTACCAAAGGATACAACGAAAGAATTCGACACGGATCTAACGATTTTAGACTGGTTGCGCCAATATGCAAGCAAAGAAGAAGATGACAACACCTTCTTAAGAAGTTTCTTAGGAAGAATGCTTTTTTCTGGTGAAGAAGTATTGAAACCAGTGAATGTTTTATCTGGTGGAGAGAAAGTCCGTTGTATGCTCTCAAAAATGATGCTTTCGAAAGCTAACGTACTTGTATTAGACGATCCAACGAACCATTTAGACTTAGAATCAATCACCGCATTGAATGATGGCTTGATGGCATTTACTGGCTCGATCCTGTTTGCCTCTCATGACCATCAATTTATCCAACATTGGCAAACCGGATCATTGCTGTTTCAGATAAAGGTGTGATTGATCGGGCTGATACGACATATGATGAGTTCTTGGAAACACAGAATATTCAAAACAATTGAATGAGTTATGGCGTAACGGTCTATTTAGCTTAAAAACAAAAAACAGCGACCTCTAAGAGATAGGATGCTCATCTATCTTTTAAGAGTCGCTATTTTTGTTACATTCAAATCCTGGGCTTTTTTACAGAATGAGTTACTGCTTTTATCGACTGATTCCCATCGAAAAAATCGCGATACAGCCATAGCCTGTGTGACTGGCGATCGTTGGTCCTAAGGGATAAAGCTTCACATCTTTCATCTTTATCTGCTCTTCCAAAAGCCGTTTTGCCTTCTCCGCGCTCTCTAGATCCCCAGCGTAAGCCACATAAACGATTTGATCGAGTGGCGCAACGATTGTTTTTACCGTCTCATTGACGATTGTCTGGATCGACTTGTTCCTTCCGCGAACTTTGTCAACATTCGTCAGCCTTCCTTCTTTATCTACCGTAATAATAGGCTTTACACTCAATAGACTGCCCAGAGTAGCACTTGCTTTGGAAATCCTACCGCCTCGTTCTAGATACTTCAAATCGTCTACAGTTACCCATGAATGGACTTTCAAATAATTTTTTTCCAGCCACTCTAAGGTTTCTTCGATACTTTTCCCTTCTTTTTTCAATCTTGCAGCTTCCAATACTAAAAGCCCTTCCCCGATACTTGCAGCTTTTGTATCAAAAACATAGATCTCAGGGACTTCATATTCTTCCTTCAGTAATTCAACAGCTTGAAGCGCACTGCTGTAAGAGCCGCTTAATCCGCTGGAAAAAGCCACATATAAGACAGGAATCTGTTTTTCCGCATAAGAACGGAAAAATTCTAAATATCGGCCAACATTGATTTGTGATGTCGTAGGATCGCACCATTTTTCAGCTGATTCATGTAGCGGTCATAATTGAATGTCTTTCCGAGATCATCTACTAACTCTTGATCATTCAATTGGAGATTCATTGATAAAAAATCAATTTTTTCTTCTGCTAATACATGGTATGGCAGATCACAACAAGAATCTGTTACAATTTGATACACATTTTTCAACCCCTTCTCGTTACATTTTACCCTTATCATCTATTATAGCAAATCTCTTGCGCTAGACACACTTTAACCGGTTTATTTTCGCAAGTTCTAATCAAAATAAGAGGTTGTGACAGAAGTGGTCAGCTCAATGAAATAAAGTAAAGGAATTTACGAAAATTGCTTTTCAAATTTTTGTGAAATTTCGGCTTATTTCCGTAGAAGCTACTTCTGGAACACCGTTTAGGAGGTTGTGAAAAAGCTTCTCTGCATCAAGTAATAAGAACAGCCAAATAAAAATAGCTCCTCATATTTTGCCGTTTTTTGAGCTAATGCCGAGGGTCAGCTGATTGAACACCGTTTAAGGAAGAGGTCGTGAACCTGCCGTTTCACTCTGAGTGACAAGGAGCAATTTCAAAAACAGCTTCTCATGTTTGTTGAATATTGTGACTTGTGATTGAGGAGTTGGCAGGAGAACACTGTTTACCAAGGTGTCATGGAAAAGCCAATATACTTTTGTAGAAAAAGCACGTAAGACTGAAAACAGTTCTTCGTGCTTTTTCTTTTTTATTTGCTTGCTAAATGATAATAGAACTTATATAAAGAATAGACTGTAGCATACGTGTGACTGTCTATTTTTAGGTTCAATGATCGAAACATTGAAATCTTTCAGAAGTTCCAACGCAGATTCTCCATGTTTTCTACTAGAAACTAACGTTGGATCAACAAAAAAGTCAGCTTCAGGAAACGCACTCTGCAAGCCTATCAAATTAGAGAGCACACATAAGTTTGTTTCGATCCCAACCACTTCGATCTCTTTTTGTTCTTCTTTGCTTTCAAACAAAGTCTCCTTGATTTCAGCTAAAGTTTCAGGGGGGATCGTAAAGTAATACTTTTTGATCACTCGTTCATTTCCTTGGGGAGAAAGAAGAGGGATCAATTGCAAATCTTCCCGTTCCTCTTCTTTGTCCTTCAGTTCGACTGGAATATCCCGTGTGAATAGAATATATTCCTTGTTTTTGCGTGCTTTAGCTAATCGTTTAGCAATGCGTTCCGCCAATTGGTCTGGATTCTGGAATATAAATTCGCTATTTGGATCAAGAATATGATTTTGCATATCGATAATAACTAACATTTTCTTTCCTCCTACGTTCATGACGTCATTTTTTATTTTCAATAGAAGTTTTTTAAAATATAAGCAACCCCAGCTTCCTCATTCGTCAGTGTTACTTGGTTTGCAATTTCTTTTACTTGCCGCTGTGCATTCCCCATCGCAATACTCAACCCACTATAATTCAACATAGCAATGTCGTTTTCTTGATCGCCAAAAGCCATGATATCACTCGACTCGATTCCAAGGTAATCCGCCAGAAAAACAAGTGAATGAGCTTTAGTGATACCTGTAGGCGTGATTTCTAAGAAATGCGGATCAGAGAATACTGAATTGATGCCGTCTGCTTGCAGATCTCTTTGTAACTTCTGTAGTTTTTCTTCACTCTTATCTGTTAACGCTAATTTAAGATAGCTAAGAGAAGGATCTTCTAACATACTTAAAATTTGATCAAAAGAATGATTCTGCAGATTGAAATGTTCATAATAGGGGTCGTCTTTGACAAGATTTGACTCATCGAATGTCAGCTGATCATCTTGGGTTTCTCGGCTGGCAATAATTTGAGATTTTGCTTCTTGAGCATAGAAGAAGGCTTTTTTCAGAGTATCGATATCTATTTTCGAACGTCTGAGAACCTTTGCCATCTTTCCATCCTTCATTTCAGCAATCAGCGAACCATTGGAAGAAATCAAATAGCCGCCGATCCCTAATTCGGAAAAAATATCTTTAGCAGAAATGCTGTTCCTTCCTGTAGCTACTGTTACGATTCCGCCATTTTCATCAAATTTCCGAAGTGCCTGGATATTTTCTTCTGGTATCTTTCCATTTCGATCAAGCAAGGTACCGTCTAAATCAATCGCTGCTAGTTTCATTTTATCTTCCTACTTTCTTTTTACATATCTATTTTCCTGTTACCTTAAGATTAAATGAGAAATTAAAAAAATGAAACTAACTTGCTTTGCCGTTATGAATTTTTCAAAAAACAATTCTTAGAAAAAGGTGGCTATATAATAGTAGTTTTTGGTCAATACTTTTGAATAAAAAGCCATGAAAAAGGAATAGTTAGCGCTTACTGATGCGTTTTGTAATAAAAAAATTTTAAAATATTCAATGAAAACAAAGCATATATTTTGCTTTAAAGCCAAATGAGGAATATTCTAGATGTAGAACAGGTTAGAAAAAGATTAGAAAAAGGAGTGATTTTGATGGAGAAGAGATACGGCGTAGTTCCTGTGGTGACTGCTTCAGACGAAAATTATGCTCCTTACTTGAGCGTGATGATCGCAACTGCATTAGAAAATTGCAATAAAGCAAGAACGCATAAAATTTTATGTGATTGACGATGGTCTATCAGAATATAGTAAACAAGGATTGGAAGAAACGGTAAATAAATATTCAAGTAATGCAAGTATCCAATTCCTGACAGTGGAAAAAGATATCTACGAAGACTTCCTAAGTCAGCGACCATATCACAACTACCGCTTACTTAAGAATTTCTTTACCCAACTTATTAGCTAAAGAGGATTATAAGAAAGTCCTTTACTTAGATTCAGATGTGTTAGTGCTAGACGATATCGTAAAACTATATGATGAACCATTAAATGGAAAAACGATCGGCGCCATTATCGATCCAGGACAAGTGAAAGCATTGGAAAGATTAGGAATAGATTCCGATGACTTGTACTTCAATTCAGGGGTGATGGTGATTGACATCGATCAATGGAATAAAAAAGAAATTACAGAAAAAACTATCCATTATTTAAGTGAAAATGGTGATCGAATCATTTATCACGATCAAGATGCTTTGAATGCTGTCCTTTATGAAGATTGGGAACAACTTCATCCAAAATGGAACATGCAGACTTCTTTGATTTTTGAACGACACCCAGCACCAAATGAAAAATATGAACGTCTGTATAAAGAAGGAAATGAAAAACCTTCAATCGTTCATTTTACAGGACATGATAAACCTTGGAATACGTTGAAAGATCATCCGTATACCAATTTATACTTAAAAAATTAGCACACAGTACTCTAACGAAAGTAGGCGAGATCAATGAATAAAAAAGAAATAGCAGTAGTCGCAAGTTGTAACACAAAATTCGTACCGCATTTAGCTGCGTTATTTGTCTCAGTATTAGATAATTGCAACCCGTCTAAATTTGTTCGGTTCTATGTGATTGACGACGATATCGATTTTGAAAGCAAACAGCTTTTACTGTTTCTCAGTGAAAAATGCACGAAATGAATTCAGATGTAGAATTTTTGAAAATCAATAAAGAAATTCTTTAACAAATTGTAGTAATCAGCGATCGTATTCCAGAAACAGCTTATTACCGCATTAGCGATTCCGGAATTGTTCCGCGGCACGGAAGTTGAACGTATCTTATATATGGATTGCGACATGATTGCTTTACAAGATATCTCTAAATTATGGCGTCTTGACTTCGGTGATTCAATCGTAGCAGCTGTTGAAGACGCTGGGTTCCATCAACGATTAGAAAAAATGGAGATTCCAGCTAAATCAATGCGTTACTTCAACTCAGGATTGATGCTGATCAATGTAAAAAAATGGTTAGATGAAAATATTACGCAAAAAGTATTAGACTTCATCGAACATAATCCAGAAAAATTAAGGTTCCATGACCAAGATGCATTAAATGCAATCTTACATGATCGTTGGCTTCCGCTTCATCCGCGTTGGAATGCACAAGGCTATATCATGGCTAAAGCAAAGAAACATCCAACAGCAGCAGGTGAACGTGAATACGAAGAAACACGCAACAATCCTTACATTATCCATTTCTCAGGACATGTGAAACCTTGGAGCAAAGATTTTGAAGGACCAACGAAGAAATATTACGAAAAATATGCAGGGATGACGGCGTTCCGTTGTGTGGCTAAATTCCCTAAATATCCAAAATATGCAAAAATTCAACAAAAAACAGACGTAGTTGTTAAATAATACAAGACTACAACTGAACAGGGGGAGTAGGAATGGAAATTACACTGTCTAAAAATGCAGTAGAGACGTTAATCGAAAAAGTGGGGGAAAATACAAAAATTGCACTCGCTCTCATCAATGATTCCGATCCATTTTTAAGGGATAAAGGTGCTTTTGCAAAAGGCAGCTTTTTCCAAATCATTCCTTTTGTTTCGGAATTTGGAGAGTATGCAACAAAAATCGAGCATCCTTTACTGGAGATCTATACATCTAAAGTAGAACAAAGTTATTTCGGTAAACGACTAAACATGGATTTTAATAAACAGCTTGACAGCTTCTCATTAGAAAATGAAAGTGCAGTACTCGATTATAATATCAAATTAAAGAACTGCTTCTTCAGCTAATCGTTTTTGAAAAGTCCAGAAAGGAGGTATACATTGAGATACTACTTTGTGGATGATGAAAAGAAAGTCACAGAAACAGATGAAAACAAATACAATTGGCTTATTCTCGATAATAAAAAGACCAGAAGAGATCCAGCAGGCAATCAAAGAATTTGAGCTTCCAGATGATATTTTCGTAGGCACGGAATATCCGGAAGAAGTTTCTCGGATGGAGCGCCTTTATGAGACCAAATTAGCGCATCCATTTTCTTTGGTTGTGATCAATCTGGATCAGTCAGATAATCGTATCGAAAAAAAATTGACACCGATATCTTTTGTACTTTCCGATAATCTCTTGATTACATGTATTGATAGAAAGACCGAGTTCGTGGATCGCTTGCTGACAAAGCATGGAGATCATTTAAACTCATTGTAAAGATCATCACGTATACATTACTGGATATTTATAACCCATTCGTGAAAGAACTAAGAGAATGAAGCATAGAATTGACGCTTTGGATAAAGCAGCTCGTAAAACGACGGAGAATGAGGAACTGTATAAACAGGCAGATCTTGAAAGAGACATTGTGTATATCGATCATACCTTAAGAGATCAGCGGAAAACGATGAATCAATTATGGAATTCTGAAACGTTTATCAAACGTTTAGACGATGAACAATTGCTTTATGATGTCCATTTGAGCAGCGCCAAACAGAAAAAATGATCGAGATCTATCGAGACTTATTGGAGAGTATTGGTGATTTATTCAATGGGATGATGGACAATAATCTAAACCACATCATGAAATATCTAGATTCAGCTGCACTAATCATCTCCGTTCCGGCGTTGTTTGCAGGGATTTGGGGAATGAATACAGGAGGGTTGCCGGGTAAAAGCTCTGCTTTAGGATTTATCCTCGTAGTATTCGGCTCTTTGATAGCAGCGGCGGTTTTAGGCTACCATCTATACCGAAAAGATTATACGAATTAAACAAACTATTTAAAACAGGTATCAAAACAAAGAAATTTGTTTTGGCAATCAATTTAGAAAAACTAGGAGGAATACAGCAATGACAGAACCAAAATTAATCGATCCGCGAAATCTGTACCATACGGAGAAATTTCCTAAGCAAGATCAGGATACGCCAGCTTTACAACAGAACATGATTCCTGTTCCTGATTGCGGAGAAGAATCCTATGAGGGCAGTAATCAGCTGGAAAACCGACGTGTACTCATCACTGGTGGCGATTCAGGGATCGGTCGTGCAGCAGCGATTGCATTTGCTAGAGAAGGTGCAGACATCGCTCTTCAATTCTTCCCAGGAGAAGAAAAAGATGCAGAAGAAGTAGCTAAATACGTCAAAGATGCAGGACGTAAAATCGTCTTACTACCATTTGATCTTCGTGATGAACAAGCACCTAAAGAAATCATTGAAAAAGCAGTAAGTGAGCTTGGTGGGCTAGATACGATGGTATTGAATGCAGGACAGCAAATTTCTTGCCAGTCCATTGTTGAACTGCCACTTGAACAAATCAAAGACACATTCATGGTCAACATCATCGCTATGTTTGCTTTAGTGAAAGAAGCAGTTCCGCATATCCCAGCAGGAGGAGCGATTGTTACAACAACATCTGTCCAAGCCTTCAATCCAAGTGAACATTTATTGGATTATGCAGCAACAAAAGCTTCAATCGCTAACTTTACGATTGGCTTAGCAAAACAACTTGCTCCTAAGGGAATCCGTGTAAATGGCGTAGCCCCTGGTCCAATCTGGACACCGCTACAACTAGACGAAGGTCAGCCTTCTGATTCAATTCCTGAATTTGGTCAGCAAAGTTTACTAGAACGTGCAGGTCAGCCAGGAGAATTAGCACCGGTCTATGTCTTCTTAGCATCGAATAAAGCAAGTTATGTCACAGCTCAAATCTACGGAGTAACTGGTGGAGAAGCGATCAACTTATAAAAAGTTGATCGTTTCACCCCTATGAGGAGGTGCGAAAATGAATAAAGGAGTAAAAACGCTTGGAGTGATCGGAACGTTACTTTTGCTATCTATACTTTTGTTTGCGATACTATTAAGTGCAGCCTATCCACTGCCTTTTCAATTAGAGAAGTTTCGATTCTTTTCCATTACTAATTCATATGTGCAACAATATGTATTCTGGCTTGCTGTTGCATTTGCTATTTGACTGATTATCACGTTGCTTGTTTTCTTGTTTTATCCAAAAACGATCGGAACCTTTTTACTG
>ENA-OQJX01000687-OQJX01000687.1-human-gut-metagenome-genome-assembly--contig:-NODE-687-length-14307-cov-2.280395_pt1 | contig 14307 bp, 19 predicted proteins | sample MGYA00242615_ERZ504782 | MGnify/ENA primary metagenome ERZ504782 (study PRJEB26092, sample SAMD00036354) | human gut metagenome | host: Homo sapiens | study: EMG produced TPA metagenomics assembly of... | reverse complement strand
TGTATTTGCACGTTATTAATTGTTTGTATCTGTTCATGTATACTGTTTTTGTTTTGCTTGAATAAACCTGTAACGACAGAAAGATTGGAGGAGATGTTGGAGGCGTTTTTTAAACGTTCGTTTAATGAACGTCTATTTTTAAGAAAATAAGTAGAGGCATAAAAGTTAAAAAGGAACAGAACTTTAAGATGTTAAATATTAGATTTATATTATTGTAAATCAACATATTAATATGAAATAAAAATTACTTTGGAAATATTTTTATTAAACATTTTGTTAGTTCAAAAAATACAGCTTATCTTTGCGTTCATTAAACGAACGTTTAAAAAACGCCTCCAACATCTCCTCCATCTTTCTGTGTTACAGGTTTATTCAAGCAAAACAAAAACAGTATACATGAACAGATACAAACAATTAATAACGTGCAATACACGATACTAACAACATGTCATACAAGAAGTTAACAACGTGTCCTACAAAAAACAAATATCGTGTCCGCAGGATATTAACTTCCTGCAAACACGATATTAATTCGCTTTTACACAAAACTATACGAGGCTAACGACCTGCTGCAACAACCCCGACAATTCGAAAGTAGCATTCTTAATATCCGAAATCCGGTTCTTGCCTTCTGTCGTAAGAGAAAAACGCATCTGACGCTTATCTTCCTTACCTATCAGACGGGTAATGAGCTTCTTTCCCTCGACAGAGCGAATGACCTTTGAAGTGTTGGAGGCAGACAAACCCAGTGCCTCGGCTATTTCGCTGGAAGTCAGCTTAGGAGTATTGAGCAGCGTGCACAACAGCATTCCTTCATTCAGCGACAAATCGTACATCTGCGTAAACTGTACCTCGAACTCGGCAATAGCCCGATAAACATCACGGATTTTACATAAAGTCTCCATATCTCGTCCTCCTATATAAATAAATTCACATTTGCCTTGTCCGCACGTTCCATATAGGTAGCCACGCCGCCGATGGTTACTTCATCCAGAAGTTCTTCGTGCCGAATGCCCATCATATCCATAGACATCTGGCAAGCGATGAATTCCACTCCCTGCGCCAATGCCTGCGAGCGCAACGACTCCAGAGAATCCACTCCCTTGCGCTTCATCAAGAAGCGCATCATGCGGCTGCCCATGCCAAACATATTCATCTGCGACAACTTCAGTTTCAAAGAGCTGGACGGCAGCATCATGCCGAACATCTTGCCGAAGAAGTCTTTCTGCACACTGGTTTCTGCACTTTCTTCAAGACGTTCAGTCCCCAGAAGGTGAAGAAAATGGTTACTTTCTGTCCCGTTGCCGCTGCTCCGTTTGCCAATACGAAGGTTGCCAGCGCTTTGTCCAGGTCGTCACTGAACAAAATCAGCGTCTTTCCCCTACCCCCAGTTGCGGAACATTGGAAACGGATGTACAAGCCGGAGCACCTTTTCAATGACTACCGTATAGCGTCCTTTCTCGTCATGCTTCTCTATCAATTTATTTCCCGTTGTATCGCACCAGGCAGAAGCGTCGCGGGCAAAACCGGCATCGGTAGCCACAATCTCCACACGCTCACCCTCAGCAATGCTATCCATCGCCTTCTTCACCTGCATGATGGGGCCCGGACATTGCAAGCCGCAAGCGTTTATCTTCAGCGGTTCCTTTCTGGAGACAGATGCCGCTGCGGGAACGTCGTCGTCAGCAGGGCTGGCCGAAGAAGCGGAAGAAGAGTCGCCGCCTGCCGGAACAGATGGAGACGGCAGAGGTGCTGTTGCCGTGGAGTAGGTCTTATAACACCTATCAGATTGCGCACATTGCGATAACCGCGTCCCATCAAGATGCGCAGGGACAGATAACCGCGCAGACCCACAGCACAGAAAAGCACTACCGGCTTGTCCGTAGGTATCTCTGCCAGATGCTCGCGCATTTCGTCCAACGGGATATTGACAGCTCCCGGAATGGTGCCGAAAGAGAATTCCTCGGGCGTACGGGTATCTATCAGCATCACTTTATCCTTCTCTTCTACCAGCTCGCGCCAAGAGATGACAGGCATAGCACCGCTGATAATGTTCGATGCTACATAGCCGCCAATAGCATGGGGTCTTTGGCCGAGGAGAAAGGAGGCGCATACGTGTGCTCCGTCTCCATCAAATCGTAGACTGTGCCACCCCGCTTGATGAGTCCGGCTATCTGGTCGATTCGCTTGTCCACTCCCTCGTAACCGATACATTGCGCACCATAGAGTTTACCGGTTTTGGGATGGAAAGTCAGTTTCAAGGTCAAAGGCAGGGCATCCGGATAGTAACCGGCATGAGATGCCGAGTGAGTCACCGAGCTTTGATATTCCATGCCCCACTGCTTCAAGCGTTTGGCTGCAAGGCCCGTAGAGGCTACCGTCATGTCGAATACTTTGGCAATGGAGGTGCCGATAGCTCCTTCGTAGGAAACAGTATTGCCAAACACCATATTATCAGCAACGATACGTCCCTGGCGGTTGGCAGGATTTGCCAGATAATTGAGCCAGGGCTTTCCGGTCAGCGGATGAGGATATTCGATGGCATCGCCACAGCATAGATGTCTTTTTCGGAAGTCTCCAAGTGTTCGTCTACCCAGATACCGCCCATCTCGCCCAGTTTCAAGCCGGCTTGTTGCGCCAATGCAGTGGCAGGACGCACACCGATGGAGAGTAACACCATATCGGCAGGAATGGCCTTTCCGCTTTTCAGGAATACGGTGATTCCGTTGTCCGTACGCTTGAAATGGGTTACTCCTTCTTCCAGATATAGAGAGACGCCTTTCTGCAACAGATGCTGATGAATAGGTGCCGCCATAGAGAAGTCGATAGGCGCCATCACCTGATTACCCATTTCGACTACAGACACATGAACACCGGCATGATGCAGGTTCTCCGCCATTTCCAATCCGATGAAACCGGCACCTACCACCACGGCGCGTTTCACCTGCTTGTCCGAGATATAAGCTTGATATGGTCGGTATCTTCTACATTGCGCAACGTGAAGATGCCTTCGGAATTAATGCCTTCCAAGGGGGGCTTCACGGGGTTGGCACCGGGAGAAAGCAAAAGTTTGTCATAGCTTTCGTCGTACTCCTTGCCTTCCGCATTGCGTATGGTAACGGTCTTGTTTTTGGGATGGATGGCGATTACTTCATTCTGCACACGCACATCAATGCGGAAGCGCTTGCCGAAAGATTCGGGTGTCTGTACCAACAGCTTCTCGCGCTCTGCTATCACTCCACCTATATAATAAGGTAAACCACAATTAGCATACGAGATGTAAGGGCCTTTCTCCAATAAAAGGATTTCAGCCATTTCGTCCACTCTTCTCAGTCGGGCGGCTGCCGTGGCTCCACCTGCTACACCGCCAATGATTACATATTTCATAATTCTTCGTTTTTTAAGTTTGATGATGCAAAGAAAAGAGTTATTTTCAATAAAACATAATTTCCAAAGGAAAATATTATTAAAAGACTCATTTTTAATAAGAATAGGCATAAAAAAACGGATTATTACAAGTTTTTACACCTATAATAATCCGTTCAGTATGCAAGTTTTTATAAGCTTACCAACCAAGCCGAGCAAGACCGACAGCACTATACCATGAAGTAGAACGATAAGCGGCATTAGCAGCTTGAGCAGCAGCAGAAGTGGCAGTGGAAGGTATATAATGGCTAACCCCATTTGCCCGCTTCATGGAGAACATACCAACAGACATCGAATAAATCATTGGCGTTTTTTTCCAACAGACAGAAGCTGCATCATATGCTTGCTTCCATTCATCCAAGACAACTTCATCCACAACAAGTTTTTCCATCATTCTACGAAATCATAATAGCCTACATAATAAGACGATCCTACTTTACGCTGATCATAATCAAAGACCGATGATCGAAGAACTTCCCTATCTGCTGTCACTCCCGACAAAGCATTTGCTGTAGCAGCAGCTAAGTTCTCAAGCTCAGAAGATTTCAGCACATCTATAGCAGTACCCATTGTCCAATTGCTATTACTCCCTATTTTTCCAGTATAAATTTCATCATAAGCAGCAAAAGTCCCAATAGCCATTTCTACCGCTGCACCTTTCTGAAATATAAATGGAAACATTCTATCATAGGCAGCACCTGGACCTGGATTCTCAGCAGGGAAACCAATATAGTAATCGCAACAATCACGCAACTCATACGCGACTTCCACCGACTGCATAAAGCAAGCATCAAACATAATAAAGTCAAAATGAGGGCATTCTGTAATACCGATTTCAAGTCCTCAATATTCATATAATGCCCTCCTCCAGTCTTATCATTTCCTATCCAGCGAGTAGAAGGCAATGGAGTAGGTATCCATCCTTCCCCATGCGACCAATAAATCAAACCATAACTTTCCGCTTTATATAAAGAATTCCCAAACACATCATTGAATACCTCTTGTGTCTCAGCTACTCCACATGAATTTCTATCTTCGTATTCTTTGACTATTGTTTCAACAACAGTTACCACCTTTATTTTCAATTTCAATCAAACGAGGAGATCCCGTATCTATATACACCAATAAATGCATATCAGATGTATTATCAATTGAAGCCATCCCAGCTTTCAATTCCTCCAAATCCCCATCCGTAAAGCTAGCCAATGGATTTATACTATTATCCGCTGCCATATATACCAGCACAGTACGTTTCCCATCAACCGGAGGATCAGGCATCGGATCATCACCACGACACGCCGACATGAACAAGGGGAAAACGAAGAAAAAAATAAGATATAGTTTTGTTTTCATACTTGAAATTTTATTCCTGCGGTTTTGTAAATGTGAAAGCTTCAGGCTTCACCACCTGCAAAACCATATTCTTACTCTTCTTATACTTACCTTTTACCTTTACAGCCTCTTTTTCCAACTTTTTCCTGTTTTCAGAGAAATAAATCATACAAGTATAGTCCGGCTTCTTCAGATTGTACTCCAGATAGTTCTTGAGCTGGTAAGTGTATAAATCACGCTTGGGCAAGAATCCATTCTTATCCAGCTCTACGCTGTCCAATACCTGGATGTCTGTATAATATACGATGGAGTCATTGAAAGAAGCCGCCACACCAAAAGCATATACAGCCTTTTCCTTATCTTTCATTGTAAAAGCCGAGCACAACGCAAAAACCAAAGCTACGGCACAAAGTATACGAACGTATTTCATTGAGTTATGAGTTATAAGTTATGAATTATCAATGGGGGCAAAGATATAAAAAAAACCGCACGCCTACTAAAGACGTACGGTTTTTTAATTCCTTCTATTTGTCGGAAACTGATATTTCTTATTTATCCCAAATAAGATTTGAGCAATTTACTACGATTACTTTGTCTTAATCTTCTGATTGCTTTTTCCTTAATCTGACGCACACGCTCACGGGTCAAGCCGAATTTGTCGCCGATTTCCTCTAATGTCATTTCCTGCTGTCCGATACCGAAAAACATCTGTATGATTTCTTTTTCCCTATCGGTTAACGTAGAAAGAGCTCTATCAATTTCCCTCGCAAGAGACTCGTTCACCAAAGAGCGGTCGGCCATAGGGGAGTCGTCGTTGACCAGCACATCGAGCAAGCTGTTGTCCTCTCCTTCTACAAAAGGTGCGTCCACCGAAATGTGACGGCCGGACACCTTCAGCGTATCAGAGATTTTGTCAACAGGGATTTCCAGTTCATCGGCAAGCTCTTCAGGAGACGGACGACGTTCGTTTTCCTGCTCGAACTTGGAGAAGGCCTTGCTGATTTTATTCAGCGAGCCTACCTGGTTCAACGGAAGACGTACAATACGCGACTGCTCTGCCAAAGCCTGCAGAATGGACTGACGTATCCACCATACTGCATAACTGATGAACTTGAAACCACGTGTTTCATCGAACTTTTCGGCAGCCTTGATCAGTCCTAAATTACCCTCGTTAATCAAGTCGGGCAAACTCAAACCTTGGTTTTGGTACTGCTTGGCCACAGATACAACGAAACGCAGATTGGCACGTGTCAATTTCTCCAGTGCAACACGGTCACCCTTGCGGATGCGCTGAGCGAGCTCCACTTCCTCTTCAACAGTAATGAGGTCTTCGCGACCGATTTCCTGCAAATACTTGTCAAGAGAAGCGCTCTCTCTGTTAGTGATACTTTTTGTAATTTTAAGTTGTCTCATTCTTACTAATACAGATTTGGGTTGCAAAGGTACGACAAATTATTTTGTTACAATAATCTCATCCTAACTTTTTCACCTTATTTATATCTTATCCTATATAACAAAAAGGATGCCGGTATGTATTGTACCGACACCCCCTTTTTCGCTATTGTTAGCTAATATTACAATCTTCTTACCTAACTATCCTTATTTTTTATTCTTGAGTCAAATCAACGGCATACATTGCACGTTTTCCTGACGGGAACATACCGGTGATGAACAAACCTTGCTCAGGAGACTTTCTTGCCTCTTTCATCGCCTTTTCCAAATCGTCCACCGTCTTCATCGGCACTCCGTTGGCTTTCAGAATGATGAAGCCCTTGCGAATACCTGCATCGGCCATCTTACCATTGGTAACCCCGGTAACTTCCAGACCGTACCCCAGGTTCAACTGCTTCTTCAGCTCGGAAGATACGGGCTTGAAGGCTGCACCCAAGATTTCCATTCCGGCATCCTTCACTACCTTCGTAGTGCCTTGCTCATTCTTCAGCGTGATTTCGAATTCCTTTTCCTTCTTGTCACGAACACTGTTACCTTCACTTTGTCGCCCGGACGGTGTTTTGCCAGCATTTCCTGCAAATCCGAGAACTTGTGAATCTTCTTGCTGTTCAATGCTATGATTACATCATTTTCCTTCAAGATGCCGGCAGCGGAACCACCTTCAACAACTTCGGCCACATAGATACCCTCTTTCACACCAAGTTCGTCGGCCTTCTTCTTCAGTTCTTCGGTCCAGCGTTCGTCCATCTGCAGGTCTGTGCTCAAATCACTACCCTTGATGCCAAGGAGCGCGCGCTGCACGGTACCAAACTGTTTCAAGTCGGCTACCACCTTTGTCATAATGCTGGTAGGGATGGCAAAACCATAGCCGGAATAAGCACCCGTGGGTGAGTAAAGCATGGCATTGATACCAACCAGCTCGCCTTTGGCATTCACCAACGCACCACCACTATTACCTTGGTTGATGGCAGCATCCGTCTGAATGAAAGACTGGATGTTTGCAGCTTGTCCATTGGAGGCAGAAGAGCCAATGGAACGGGCTTTTGCACTGACGATACCAGCAGTTACGGTAGAGTTCAGGTTGAACGGATTACCTACTGCCAATACCCATTCTCCCACCTTCAACTGGTCGGAGTCACCAACCGGAATTGTCGGGAAGTCATCCCCTTCAATCTTAATCAATGCCAAGTCCGTACTGGGGTCAGTACCGATGATGCGTCCTTTCAGCTCACGGTCGTCATTCAGTTTCACGGTGATTTCATCAGCACCTTCCACCACGTGATTGTTCGTCACAATATATCCGTCTTTGGAGATGATGACACCCGAACCGAAACCTACACGCGGCTGGGTCTGTATCTGGCGCTGGCGTCCACGACCGTCTCCAAAGAAGAAGTCAAAAATATCCGGCTGTTCTTGCACCGTCTGAGTCTTGCTCAACTGAGTGGCACGTATATGCACTACAGCATGGAGCGAACTCTCCGCTGCTTGTGTCAAATCCACAGGCTGGGCATCCGTTGCATGGAAAGCCGCCGGTAGCAGATTATTGGGGTTCTGTTGGAACAACTCGCTGAATGCGGCAGGCTTTTCCTTATTCAGCATCTTATAAGTGGTCAATCCAGCCACTCCAGAGCTCAGGAGCACGATAGCCGCAACTCCAAGGATGTTTTTTGTTGTCTGTTTCATACTATTCTTCCTATTCTTTAAATTGTTAATATTCAAGTTTCGTTTAACATTACGACGTTAAAATAACGACAAAAAACGTTCAGTTATTCCGCTTGTTCACTTCTTTTTTGTTCTCTTTTAACAGAGGATATTTAGGGCTTAACAGCGGTTAACGGCAAAGACTGACAAATTAGCATTTATGTACGATTGCTGACTGTTAAAGAACTGACAGATAGGGCATAAAAAGACGCATCACCGTTGCGGCCGAAACGGATGATGCATTTGGGGTAAACAGATGATGCGTTTATACCAAACAGATGATGTGTTCGGGCTGAACGCATCATCTGTTTTTAGAGGGTAGATAGTACCTTAATAATTCAAGTAATCAATGTCCATGTGGTAGTCCCACTGCGGGAAGTAGAGGTTACCTCCCTCCCACTCCACCTCGCCACGCTGGAAGTCGACGGTCTCGCTGCGGGGATACTGCTTTTCGGGCTGTAGCGGCATGCCGTAATCAGTGTTCACAATCATGCGCCAAGAGTCTATACCACCCAGGAAGAAATATTCTTCGTCGGCATTGCGAGCAAAGGCAGGAATGCCGAATGACTGGTCGGCAGGCACCCAACCCACACCCTCAAAATAGACTTCTGCCCAATCGTGCAGATTCCATGCACGGGGATGCATCATGAAGCCGCTCTGGAAATGTGCGGGAATTCCACTGATGCGGCAAAGCGTAATGAACAGCAGGCTGACTTGGCCACAGTCTCCGTGACGGTTGTCCAACACATATTCCGGGATATTCTCAATGGTGGAATATTCGCGTGCAGAAGCCCACGGGAAGTTGTCATTCACCCAACGGAAGATACGTTTGGCTTTCAAGTAGGGGTTGGTTTCACCGGCTGTCAATTTGGCAGCAAGTTCGCGCAAGCGCGGGGAAAAGACGATATGCTTCTCACGCTCGGCTGTATATTCCTTATAAAGAGCGGTCGTCGTATCATAGGGCTGCACGTCTTCCGGCTTCAGATTATGCCATTCGCCGTTGGCGGTAAACTCAAAGGTTTCGGAGAATACGGTCGGTTCGCCTTCGACAGCACGTTTCTCCATGTACAATGTACTGTGACGGCACTCGGGCGACGAAAAGGTGTATTGCGGTTCACTGGCCGAAATGAACTCGACATCCTGCTGCCGAGCCTGGTCCTGACGGGGATAGGGTAACCAGCAACGGATGATTTTCCCGGCAGGCACGGCATTGGTATCTACGGTCAACGTGTAGGTGACGCGCATGCGCTTCGGCGCAACAATGGCCTTGCCTCTTTCTTCACAGCAGAAATGATTTCGGGCAGGTTCTCCATATTCACTTTCTCGCTGCCACTCGGCAAAGTGCCTTCCTTGGCTATCTTGATGTCATAGCAAGTGGAGTCCACACGAAACAGATTAGGTCCGGCATTGCGGAAATAGCGTTTCTCTCCATCCAGCATCATACACTCCAAAGCTTTGGAGGCTTCCCACTGGCGCATCTGCTCATCGGTCACGTCGGAATATACTTGCGGATATAGTCCTTCACCTGGGATTCCGTCATACAGAAATCCGTAAGCAGACGTTGGTACAGGTCGTCCTCCCAATTATAGGGCTTGCTCTCGGGCTTCGTGCTGCATGCAGAAGCCATCACAAACAGAGCGACGGTATACAATAGCTTTCTCATAACTTCACCACTCCAATACCCGGCAAATCGGGCAACGTTATCTTACCTTTCACAACCTCCATACCCTTGAAACGGTCGTTCGCAATCAGCAGACTACCGTCCAAGTCGCAAAGTCCACTGCCGGAGAGAATTGGGAGGCAGCGGTAATGGCACAAGAGGTCTCGGTCATACATCCTACCATCACTTTCATGTCCAATGCACGTGCCAAAGTCACCATCTTCCAGGCTTCGCGCATGCCGGTACACTTCATCAGCTTGATGTTGATGCCCCGTAAAGGCACCCTTCAAGCCTGCCACATCCTTCAGACGCTGAATGGACTCATCGGCAAATATGGGTAACGGGCTTTGCTGGGCGACCCATGCGATATCGTCCAATTGTTCCTTGGGCATCGGTTGCTCTATCATGACAATTCCTTTTTCGTGCAGCCAATGTATCATATCGAGCGCATGATGTTTGTCTTTCCAGCCCTGGTTGGCATCAATGGCAATCGGAAGGTCTGTCACCGAACGGATGGTCTCTATCATTTCTTTGTCGTTCTCCCGCCCCAGCTTCACTTTAAGGATATTGAACCGGTCGGCACACTCTTTCGTCTTTTCACGCACCACGTCGGCCGTATCAATGCCGATGGTGAAAGTTGTAGAGGGAGTCTTCTCCTTGTCCAAACCCCATATCTTATACCAAGGGGCTTGCAACAGTTTGCCCACAAGGTCGTGCAAGGCGATGTCCACAGCAGTTTTAGCAGCGGAATCCCCTGCCGAGAGGCTGTCTATATAAGCCAGTATATCTTCCAGCTGAAAGGGGTCTGAGAATTGGCCGATGACATCCTGCACCTTCTTCAGAAAAGCCAATACACTGTCCATCGTGCCCAGTTCGTGTTGCAGGTACGGGGGCATGGAGGCTTCACCATAACCGATAATGCCATCATATTCTATCTCGACCTGAACGTCGGGAGTGGTAGTACGCGAGTAGGTGGCCACTGTAAAGACATGGCGCAATTTCAGTTCATAGGGGAAGAAACGCAGTTTCATTTTGGGGGTTACACCTGCCCTACTGTTCACGTTGAACAAGGAAGGAGCGTCATTTCCTCCGGCAAATACATGATTGATTGCCATGCCTGAGCCGAGTGCGGCAAAAGCGGCGGTTTTCAGGAAATCTCTTCTGTTTGACATAATTGTGTGTGTATTAAATGTGCCAATATGCTAATGTGCAATATGCCAATGGGCTGCGCTATATATATACTACGTCATGTTTGCACCGTCACGCCGAGGTCATTGGCATATTGGCACATTAGCACATTATTACATTGAATAAAATGGATTCGTTTTCGTTGTATTGAGCGACGCCTCCTTATTTATATAAGGTAACACGCGCGTAGCGAACAACAGTCTACCGAGGTTGTATTCATCGAACAGCTCGTCGTCGGGGCTGAAGCTATTGACGCGCACATCGCCTTGCGAATGGATGAAATGCTTGTTGCCGATATACATGCCGACATGTACCACACGTTCCTTGCGTTCCGGCGTCGCCTTGCGCCCGAAGAAAATCAAATCGCCCGGCTGGAGGTTACTGAAATCAGGAGCGATATCGATATGCTCGCCCACGTATGCCTGCTGGGAAGCATCCCGCGGAATGATGATGTCGTGCATGAAAAGAACGGTGCGCATGAAGCCGCTACAATCCACCCTTTGGAGGAAGTGCCAGCCCAAAGATAAGGGATGCCCATCATGCTATGCGCCGTAGCTATAATGCTGGCTGCGTCCTGCTTCAAGGCTGCCCGCCATTTCTTCTCAGGCATAGAGATGGATTTGGAGATATATCCCTGGCGGCCGTCGGGATAAGCCACCTTATAAAAGGCACCTTTTGTCCCCTCCCACTTCAGGCGGTTTCCGGCAGCAACATCAGAGACGGTCTGCGATGCCTGGCTGGGCTGTGAGTAGACAAAGCCATAATGCGAAGTCACCACTATTTTCTCTGCATTGTTCCAAGCGGTCAGCTCTTCCCGCGTGACGGGATGTATGCCTACTCGGTGTACCCATGCAATGTAGTTGTCCGGTGTCTGGATACGGTACCAGCCGTCGCGCTGCAACACCCGCACCGGCATACCCATCAAGCCTTGCGTCATCATTTCTGAAGAGAAATCCGGGGCTACCCGAAGATTGCACACAGACACATTGACAATGCCATACGTCTTGCCTTCAAGTCCGGCTCATCCGGAAGCACTTGCAGACAATCCATCACCGCATATCCTTTCTTTGCCAAACCATCCAGCAAAGCCGTCTTTGCCTCTGCCGAAGTGGTGACACCACGCAACATCACATTCTTTCCGGAGAAAGAGTAATCCACATCGAACAAAGCCACGCGCTTGTCCGGTGCAAACTTTTGTTTCAAACTGTCAGCGAGTTGCGCCACTTCTGCAGGTATTGTACGGTCACCCACTTCCGAAGCGACAGCAAAAAGCGGGATTAACAGAAATAAAGAAAAAAGAGAGGATAACTTTTTCATTGGCCAAAAGGATTTGGGGGTTATTACTAATAGCAAAGCTACGAATTTATTCCGAAATAGATACATGTTTTAAGATAATTAAGAGTAAAGAATGAAGAATGAAGGATTCATCCGTACTGCATCCGCACACTGCACAACAAATTCTTCATCCTTCATTCTTCATTCTTCATTAATATTCCGTATCTTTGTACCCTATAAAGCAGTTGGTCGGTCTGTCGCTTGCGCCTCGTGCGTATGAGGAAAGTCCGGGCAACACAGAGCGTCCCACTTCCTAACAGAAAGCTGTCCGTGAGGTAGAGTAACGTAGAAGAAAATAACCGCCGTCGCCCTTGGGCTACGGTAAGGGTGAGAAGGTGGGGTAAGAGCCTACCAGTCTTGTGGCGACACAAGGGCTGTGCGTCTTGGGAGTTGTAAGGTCATGTAAACCGACGTTATGAGAGTTGCTCGCTCCATGTCGGAGGGTAGACCGCTAAAGCTTGTATGGTGACATGCGGCTCAGATAAATGACAGACACTTCTTTAATGGAGAATGGATAATGAAGAATGGATAATTCCTAATTAGGCTTTTTCAGAAACAGAAGAACAGAACCCGGCTTACAGACTGACTGCTTTTTTATTGACAATGGATAATCGAGATAATAGCATGAACAAGCGTATTGCTGCCCTTTGGAAATTCCTCACCTACGACATCTGGCGTATTACGGAAGATGAAGTCACGCGAACGACCTTTTCCGTATACAATATCATCAAGACGATTTATCTTTGCATCAACCGCTTCACCAAAGACCGGATAGTAAACAAAGCCTCGGCGCTGACTTACAGTACGCTGCTTGCCATCGTGCCTATTCTTGCCATTTTGTTTGCCATAGCCCGCGGTTTCGGATTCGATAATCTGATGGAAAGCCAGATTGTCAACGGTTTCGGCGGTCCTACGGAAACCACGGAAGTCATCCTGCAATTCGTGAATTCGTATTTGTCTCAGACCAAGAGTGGAATATTCATCGGAGTGGGTCTGATTATGTTGCTGTGGACAGTCCTGAATCTAATCAACAATATGGAAATCACCTTCAACCGCATCTGGCAGGTGAAAAAGGCGCGCAGCATGTACCGCAAAATAACGGATTACTTCTCTATGCTTCTGCTGATGCCCATTCTGCTGGTGGTGTCCGGTGGTCTTTCCATCTTCATGAGTACGATGGTGAAGAACCTCGAAGACTTTACCCTGCTGGCTCCCGTCGGCAAGTTTATGGTGCGCCTCATCCCCTTCGTGCTGACCTGGTTCATGTTTACAGCACTGTACGTCTTTATGCCGAATACAAAGGTCAAGCTGAAACACGCACTCATATCCGGTATTCTGGCAGGTACGGCACACCAGGCATTCCAATTCCTTTACATCAGCAGCCAGTTGTGGGTTTCCCGTTACAATGCCATCTATGGTAGTTTTGCCGCCCTTCCGATGTTTCTGCTATGGTTGCAGGTATCCTGGACCATCTGCCTATTCGGTGCCGAACTGACCTACGCCGGACAGAATATCCGGAACTTCAGCTTCGACAAGGATGCGCGCAATATCAGCCGGCGCTACCGCGATTTTATCTCCATCCTGATAATGTCTCTCATAGCCAAGCGCTTTGAACAAGACGCCCAGCCCTATACAGCCGAAGAGATATCCGAAGAGTGCCAGATTCCCATCCGGCTGACACACGAAACCCTTTATGAATTGCAGGAAATCAACCTCCTACATGAAGTGGTGACCGATGAAAAGAGTGAAGACATCGCTTACCAGCTTCCATGGATATCAACAAAATGAATGTGGCCCTCCTACTGGACAAACTGGACACGCACGGCTCAGAAGATTTCAAAATTGATAAAGAAAATGAATTCAACAACCAATGGGGAGCATTGCTGAAGGCACGGGAGGAATACTACAAGAATGCAAGCAAGGTGCTGCTGAAGGATTTGTAAGCACGCGGAAGTCTTTCCGGAAACTCCGTATCTGCTTTCTTTTTGATTATTTTTTAGACGCGGATGACGCGGATTGGAATATTAAAAAATCCGCGTCAATCCTGCGTCATCTGTGTCTAAAAGTAAATCACCGATATTTACTCAGGCTCCACGGCACGAGTCATATCATAGGCACGGTCACTCTGACGGATGCACTAATTGCAGGAAATCGTCCATAGTCCGTTACTTATTATATTGTATCATGCGGCTGATGTACTTACCATGATATCG
>ENA-OQJX01000686-OQJX01000686.1-human-gut-metagenome-genome-assembly--contig:-NODE-686-length-14370-cov-9.724496_pt1 | contig 14370 bp, 13 predicted proteins | sample MGYA00242615_ERZ504782 | MGnify/ENA primary metagenome ERZ504782 (study PRJEB26092, sample SAMD00036354) | human gut metagenome | host: Homo sapiens | study: EMG produced TPA metagenomics assembly of... | reverse complement strand
CATACTTTGCTGAGCGATGTCGAGCAATACATCAAAGACAATGATCTCAACATCACACTGGATTATGGGGCGTTCCCCGATCGTCCCTATGATTCTCCCGGCGTATGGGGTTGATGCCACCAAGATTCAACGAGATTCTTGCGGGCACGATAAATCAACCAATATATGGAATTTGGGGGCGGGGTTCCATCAGCAATGGAACGCCCCAATCCATATCTGCCATCAGCAACCACTCATTGGGCTATTTCTCAACCTTTTGGAACATCCGCGATACATATGCCACTGTTGCATTAGTCACACGCAAAAGCACCCAAGACAAGACCACGATGATGAGCATATCCGCCGCAAATAGCAGATAAGCATTGGACATACCCAGACTGCTGGGATTGACAATGGTGTAGACCTGCATAATGACCTGATGATGAACCAAGAAAATCGCATAGGAATACTTCGATAGTGAGCCTATAACCACTCGAATGGGCTGATGGTCAAACCACTGCGAGATCCACACCAGGAACAGGAAGAAGACCACACCCACCAATGTGACCGCCACATTTCCCTTCAAGATATCAGTGAACTGCTGTACCGCGAGAAGTACCACTGCAGCCGCGCCCACTACATGAGGCACTTTCTTGATAAAGCGGACAAAATACATGCCGAAAGCAAGTTCAGGCAACCGGGTGGTTAGCAATATATCAGATGGCATGCCGTGCAAGTTCGAACCCAATACGACTGTCAACATATACAACACGGCGATGATAATGCCAGTGATCCAGGGATGACGCTTTACTCCATACCTCACCAGAGGAAATACAGCATAGAACAATAGAATAAATCCCAGAAACCATTCACCAAGCGTATAAAACGTCGGTATTCCGGCATTAGACAGGTATCCATCCATTCCAATCACAGAGAGCAACACACTGTATTTTGGGGCTTGTGCCGCGACGATGCCGCCTTGGCGCAAGAACAAATACACATTAGCTATGATGAAAGCAATCCAGAACATGGGGAAGATTGATTTGCATCGCTTCCAATAGAACCTCTTTAGATCCAGCTTCTCCGCATCCTCATGCGAATACATCAATGCAGCGCCGGAAATAATGAGGAACTGAGAGACACCAAGCGAACCGATGTAAATACCGAACGGAGAATTCGCAAAAATTGGGTGTCCCACCAAATATGGATTATTGAAATGCGTGATAACAATCAATATCGCAGACAGTCCACGTACCCAATCTAGGTAGAATAGTCTCGGCTTGCGCTTCGTGACATTATCCGTCATGTTACTCATCCTCGTTTATGCCCAATTGCTTACGATGCAACTTCACCAACGCCGGTCCCAGCACCGGAACATGTTTAGTGACGTTCTTCATCACTCGCAGTAATGTGTTACGGAATCGCTTTCCTTCAGCGATGGCAATGCAGGTCTGCTGCAAGTCCTCACGAATCCATGGCGCAGTGATGACCTTTACCACTTCTCGCAACTCATATGAGAGATTCGTAATCTCGATACGTGCATAACGATCCGAGAAAATATACGCTGGGTAATACCCATTGGCCTGTGGCACATATCCATAGGCCCGCTCAATGAAGTGCAATAACGTACCATCTACCTTATTGGGCTCCGGCGGAAAGTCCGTGTATTCCCATCCATGATCCAACAAGCCACGGAATGCCTCCGGGCGGAACCAGAACATGGTACCCATCGGCGCCACTGGCTCTTTGTCGGCATTCAACGGAACATGCATGTTCAGGGTCTTTTCCAGGAAGTCCTTGGTTCCGGGGAAGTTCGGCCCCCACGGGAATGTGTATCCCGGGAAATAGCTGGCATGGTTCGGAGGAGTCGGCATAGCGATGCCGAGGCGCGGATTCTGCTCGAACAAATTGATAACGTTGGAAACATACTCCTTGCTGGCAAGGATATTCTCAAAACACTTATACGCGAATCCGTCACCGATGCTCTGAGGAGACAGCTGCGTGACCTTCTTGTCGTGGGCGAAGCAGACGTAATCATACTGGAACAGGTCTTCTCCGCAACCAACCAGCAAGGCGCTGACGTCACGGCCTCTATTTTCAATCACTCTGACATCGAAGTGGTACGGGAACTGCTTGCAATATTCACGCACGATTTCTGCGTTTGCCTCGGAACCAACCGTGATGATAATGTCGCAGCCTTCGGGCATCGACTGGATGTAGTGGAATGTGGACTCCAGCAGATCCATGTAATATACATGAATTGCGAGTGCTATTTTTTTGCCCTCCGGCAAAGGAACGCTCAGCGATTGCGGCAATACATAATCAAGATGCAGGTTCTTCATCAAATCGGCGACGTTCATCGTACGAAGCGCGTTCTGCCAGATCAAATCCACATCATAGTCAGTGTGATCCCGCAAATACTCATATAAGTCCAAGGCAGCGTTACCTACGGCCTGAGTCATCACATCACGATACCCGTGGAAGAATGATCGACGTTTGAAAATCGGGCAGCGCTTCTCCGCAACCAATCGTTTCGCTGCATAGGTAATGGGGCCGTACGTGAACCCCTCTAGATCGGACGTATTAACATACACGTCCCACTTGAATCCTTTATCGGCAAAACGCTTAGTGAACAGAGATTCGTGCAGACCCACGGAATCGTAATAATCGTTAATAGGAGGAATGTTGTCCCAGTATTCCCTGAACGCCTGGCTCGTGTGCAGGCTTTTGCGATAGGCGTGGAAATGCGACTGAATATGTTCCGGCAGATAGGGATACGGGCTGCGGCCAAACGGATCATGCTCGACACGATGGAATTTGGTAATACCCCAGAAGTCCAAATCCCGCTTGTTCATTGCATCGAACATTTCGGAGAACGGATACACCGGTCCCATGATGGTGGCGTTGAATAATACAATCTCATCAAATTGTTCCAGCTTGTGCCAGCCATAACTGTCCAAAGCGGTTTTGTACGCCCATACATCAAAGCCCTTGTTTTCCCGCACAATCAGCTTGCTGGTGTACCGCAGCAATTTCTCACGTCCCGCATCGTTCAACTTTCCATTGCATACGATGGTCAGGTCGGAGAAATGAGGCATGAAACCGTCAAGCAGCTTCAGCACATAGTCGTCCACGACTCCCTGAGCGTCGTAAAAGAAAAAAATCCCCAGACGATTGATAGGCGTATCAGACGTAAGAATCATGGATTGCTCTATTCCTCTTCCAAGTGAAGTAAACAGACACGAGGATATCATATGGGCCAGTTATCATTACCGGCATCCATTCCTCAACCAGTATGATGAGTATTGATGTATTGTGCCATATCTGGATGTTGGAGGAATGATGGGCAGAATAGCGCTATGCGGGGTTTTCGATATCCCCAACTACGGAGACCATCTCTTTCCCCTAGTATTGCGCAAGGAGCTTTCACGCCGAGGGTACACCGGTGATGTGGTGTTGTTCTCGCCGTTCCAGGCCGAGGAAAGCTTCGTGGAGAACTCAAACGTTCATTCGCTTGATGATCTCGAACGTATGCATATAGAAGAACCGTTTTCCGCCATCGTTGTGGGCGGAGGGGAGATTATCCACTGGCATCGCTTTGGACAGAAGCGCACCTTCAGCAGTATCGACTTTGAAGCTTATCCTATGGATAAGGTCTGGCTCGTTCCTTGTTTTATGAAGATGAAATACAATGTTCCACTGCTGTGGAATGCGCCCGGCATTCCTTTTGACTTCGAAGCGGACAAGGCCCTCGCCCACTATCTGTTTAGCAATATAGACTATTTGAGCGTCCGCAATGATTTCTCCAAGCAGGTGCTGATTGACTGCGGCATACCGGATACAACCATTCAACGTGTGCCGGATACTGGCTTCTCTCTGAGGAATGTCGCAACTGATCAAGAGCTCCAAGAGGCGCGTAACCATGTGTTCCCTGAACTACAACATTATGCGGTGTTCCACTGCAACCGTTTCATCCCGGAAGCCGAGATTGATAACGTCGTGGCTACACTCCGGGAATTGCATGACGGTGGCTATGAAATCGTGCTGTTGCCGCTGGCCTATACACATGGCGATGAGGATATTCTCCGTGCCGTCCACGATGCCTGCTCATTCCCATGTCTCATCCCTCAGCACCCGCTTTCCTTACTGGAAATCATCGGCATCCTGTCAAGCTGCGAGATCTATGTCGGCACCAGTCTGCATGGATCCGTAACTGCGTCAGTATTCGGCCGCAAGACGGTAAGCTTCGATTATCAGCAGACCAAGAAGACGCGAGACCTATACCATCAACTTGGACGTGACGCTTTCTATGTCACCGATGGCAATCAACTTGCAGAAACCGTGTCGGACGCTTTGAAGACACAGCAGCCGGTTGATTTCTCCGATATTCAGCAACAGCTCAATCAGCATTTCGACAAACTGTTTGCACTCATCACACAAGGAGACATCGTCATTCCGAACCCTTCTTCGCAGGCCGCACAATTCTCGGATCTGGTGCAGAAATGCTTTGATGCGGAATATCGATCCATTGGATTGGCGCAACGAGTCAACGAGTTGAATATAGCATTGAAAGACAACGAAGGATTCGTTAATTACTTCAAACCGCGAGCTGAGTACTTCGAAAGCGAACTGAACAAGCAGCTGAGTCGAGTGCATGAGCTTGAGGAACTTCAACAGCGCCCGATAAAAAATAATATTGCAGAACATCAAAAACAAGTGAGGAATGCCAAGTGACAGCATCAATCAGCATGGATACAACGGTCCCACACGTAAACCGAGATGTCGATGGCCCCCTGGCAGGTTATTCATTGCGGGGATTTCTGCAATTTATCACGCACAATACTGGGCAATTAGTCGTCGCCGCTCTATTCCTTCTATTGGCATTTGGGCAGAAACTATTTAGCAATACCTTTTCCATTGACACCCAGAGCATCATCCAGAATAATGACGCACTATACAGATCTTGGTTTGAGCTTGAACGCTTCGGCTTGGTATTGTTCAAGAAACTGACCGGTACCTATCTCTATAACAATGCGCTAGCCTCGTTCACCATGGTGGTATTCTTCGGCATGTCTGCCGTAGTATGGGCATATTTCCTATGCTCAGCTTCTCGCGGCACAAAGCTGCAACCAGCATTCTTCATGATTCCTTATGTTGTCTCACCTATTTTCGCTGAAATGTTAGGATTTCTGTTACAGGGCCCGGAAATCTCCATCGCGGCTGTACTGACTGCAATCTCTTTAATGATGTGGGCCAACGCGGCAACCAACCGCAGCATAAAACGTCGTATTCCGTTAGTCATAGCTGCCATTGTGTGCGCTACGATTTCATTTACAATGTATCTTGCCATGGTCACGATTTTCATTACTGGCACTGCCATGCTCTATGTATTGCGATTTGGCAGTCGCACTCAGTGGGACGAACAGAAAAAATCTTCTTGGATATTTTTGATAGGCAGCATTCTCATCTTCGGTGCGTCATATCTTGCGTATAGGTTACTCAATGCAGTTGCTATGCATCTTGCCGGCGTAACAACCAATGCCTATATATCCGACCAATCACGCTGGGGTAAAGATTCGTTTGGCACAATAATCCGCAATATCGTCCACCATGCGCAGGAGTTGTATTCTGGATTCGGCATCTTTTACAGTGTATTGTTCCCTGTCATTGCAATTATCTTCGCGGTTGGAACAATAATATGCGCGATTCGCAAACGCATTACTGTTCTTGCGGTATTGGTATCTATATTGCTACTGCTAGCTCCGATGATTATGTCCATTGTGTTTGGCGCCGCTCCATCCGTACGCACAGAAATGACTTATCCACTAGCTTTCTCATTTATTACGGCGGTTTCGTTCTCCATTATCACTTGTATTATTCAAAGAAATGCAAAATCTATTGTCAAAATTATTCCTTGGATCTTAATTATCGCTATCGGTTGGAATCAGGCGCTGATAACGAGCAGAATTTTTTACACGGAAAATATTGTCTTCAACCAAGATGTGCTTACGGCACAAGCAATAAAGTCTCGTATAGATAAATTAGGACTCGGAGAACGTCCTGATGAGCCACTTGTATTCGTGGGAAATCACGTTGCCAAATGTAATCCAGATTGTTATTCGGCTAATCAGCTTGGCCTTACTGGCCGTTCTATGTTGGAAATCGGTTTCTCCACTGAGCATGGGACCGGCATAAAGAAACAATTCATGGCCGATATACTCGGAGTTTATTACAACAGCGCAACATCTCAGCAAATAGAACAGAGCGAAAGGCTAGCTGAATCGATGCCCCATTGGCCAGATCCTGGAAGCGTGGCAGAAAAAGATGGCATCGTCATCGTCAATTTTTGAGAGGTCGGGGCTGCGGACATTTTCTTGGAGATGGTCACGCAGCCATTCCCTGGCTTTGACGGTATTGTACAGGACTCATCCAACCAAGCGACCGTTTGATGCGCTCGTGGTTGTACCAGCGGATGTAATCGTCGATCAGGATGAGCACCTCGTCGCGTGTGCGTTTCTCCCAATGCTCGGGATAGACGGATTCCGTCTTCATTCGACCGAAGAACCCCTCCGCGGCGGCGTTGTCCGGGGAACAGCCCTTCGCGCTCATTGACCGCGTCAGGCCGTACCGTTCCATGAGGTCCAGCCATCCGGGCCACCGGTAATGGCAGCCGCGATCGGAATTAAACCGATGTCGGTTTAACAGTGATTAAGCCGGGTTTGTTGTTAAGCCGGGGAACGGTTCGGGGTCTTGGTGGCTGGCCGTGTCCCATGTGGTTTCCCGGCTTAACGTTCCGGGTTATGTTCGTCTTGTCCCATTTGATTCGAACGAAGGAGTTTGCCATGGGTGAGACGACGGTTGGCCATGTCGCGGGCGAGGTGGTCCGCGCGCTTTACGGGGCCGGTTATATGGAATCCACCATAGGCCAGTACCGCAAGTCCATCAGGCGTTGGAACGGTACGCCGGAGGCCCGGATGCGGTGTACACGCGTGGGTTGGGCGCGGGGTTCGCCGCGTCGACCTTCAGTGAGTGGACGGGCGGTTTCAGAAGGCAGCGGTGGTTCGATTACGGCAGGCTGGCGCGTTTGTGCGACTCGTATCTGCGGTCCGGTTCGGTGGACCTGGGCAAGTGGCGCAGGAGCAGGCTTGCGGAGCCGGTGGTTCCGGGTTTGGCCGTGGTCATGGAGCGTTGGGAGGCGTATCTCGCCGGTTCGGGACTGGCTTCGGCGACGGTGGGGCATTACCGTCGGATGGCGGGCTTGTTCCTCACGTGGCTGGAATCTCATGGGGTCGTGTCGTTGGACGGTTCGGATGGCTCGCATGTGCTGGGGTTCATGGCCGGGCTGCGTTCACGCTGGTCGGAGTCGTCGATGCGGCACGCCGCGTCGGACCTGCGCCCGTTGTTCAGATGGCTCGGGCGGGATGACCTGGCGGACGCGATCGGCCTGGCCGGCATACGCAGGACCCACGCGATCGCGGGAACGTTGCCCGACGACGAGCACCGCCGCTTGCTGGAGGCGTGCGCCTCGCGGTCGGTGCCGTCGAGGGACGCGGCGATCACCCTGCTGTCGCTGACGTGCGGGCTGAGGGCATGCGATGTGATCGGTCTGAGGATCGCCGACGTGGATTGGGATTCCATGAGCATAGGTCTGGTGCAGCGAAAGACGGGCAATCCGTTGACCGTGCCGATGACGGGACCGCTGGCCGCGAGGCTGGCGTCCTGGCTGTTGGACGAAAGGCCCGCCACCGACGACGACCGTGTGTTCGTGCGGTACAAGGCGCCCCATGTCGCGCTTCGGGGTCATTCATCGGTGTACGAGGCGATCAGCCGTGTCATGCGGCACGCCGGCTCGGACGCCGGGCGGTTCCAGGCTGTTGCGGCGCAACGCGGCGACGAGGATGCTGGAGGCGGCCACGCCGTTGCCGACGATCAGCGCGGTGCTTGGCCACGCCGACCCCGATTCCACACGCGTCTACATGGCCACGCACCGCGGGGGGAATGCTCGCGTGCGTGCTGCCCGTGCCGGAAGGCGGATCGTCATGAGACCCACGGAACACGGATTCGTCGGCCCGCTCGCCGGCGAATTGGAGGAGTACATCCGTTTCAAGGCGTCCATGGGCAGGCATGGCGCCACCCGCGTCCAGGTCCTGCGCTCGTTCGACCGGCATTGCCTCGAACACGGGGCCGTGCGTCTGGAGCGGGGCGTCGTGGAGCGATGGATCGCCCATAGGATCGACGCGAATCCCGGGGGTTGCCGCTCGTGGTTCTCGTACATCAGGGACTTCGGCAGGTGGATGCGACTGGCCCACGATCCCGACGCGTACGTGCTCTCCGACCAGTGGAAGGCCGGATCCCCGCGTCCGACGCCGTACCTGCTGACGGACCGCGAGGCCGCCCTGTTCCTGCGGGCCGCGGGAACGTTGGAGTCTCCGTCGCCGTGGGCGTGGCAGTCTCGCGCGTTCTTCATGCTCATGGCCTGCTGCGGGCTGCGCACCCGAGAGGTCAGGAGACTCGCCGTCGGGCACGTCGACCACAAGGCCCGTTCCATCGACGTGGTCGATTCCAAGGCCGGTCGCAGCCGCAGGCTGCCCGTGGGCGACGAGGTCGCCGCCGAACTGCTGGAATGCGACCAACGGTCCCGCGAACGCTTCGGAGACGACCGTCCCGCGTTCTTCGTCACCTCCACCGGCAATCCGGTCTCCCCGGGCATGCCCGGCGTGGTGTTCCGCCGCGTCTGGACGCGGGCCGGGCTCGAGTGGCCACAAGCCGGCAAACGGCCCAGGCCCTATGATTTCCGGCACCGGTTCGCGTTCGCGAACATCGAGCGGTGGACTCGCGACGGCGTGGACGTGATGGCGATGCTGCCCTATCTGGCGGCCTACATGGGACACGCCGGCATCGACAGCACCCTCTACTACGTGCACGCCAGCCCCGATTTCATGGACGGATACGCGGACCTCGTCGCCGACGCCGAACGCGTGGTCCCGGAAACGGAGGAACCATGAGCAAGGCAAGGAAAACGGCCGCCAGCTCCGGTGAACCGGACTTCTGGCGAGTCGCGCGCGACTGGCTGCACCACTGGCTGCCCAAGGTGCGGGGCAGCTCGCCGAAGACCGTCGAGGCGTACCGCATCGGCCTGGAATCCTACGTCCGATGGCTCGAAACCACGGAAGGCACGCAGCGCAGCCACATCGGTTTCGGGCATTTCGACCGGGCGCGCCTGGGCCGGTGGGTCGAATGGATGCGGACCGAGCGCGGGTACTCGGACCGCACCATCATGCTGAGGATGACGACGATGCGCGTGTTCCTCGACCACGCGGGCCTCGAACACCCGGCATTGACCGCGCTGGGCAACGACGCGGCCGGCATACGTGTCAAACCACCCGCGCGCAAACCCGTCGACCACCTCGGGGAGGAGCACACCAAAGCGTTGCTGACCGCATGGGGCACCGGCGACGCCAAATCGCGCAGGAACCGCATGCTCCTGATCCTCATGTACGACACCGCCGCCAGGATCGGCGAACTCGCCGCACTGACCATCGCGGACGTGGGTATGGATAAGCCGGCCAGGGTCACGCTCACCGGCAAACGCGGCAAGAGCCGGGTCGTGCCCCTGGGAGAAAGGACACGAACCCACCTGGCCGCCTACCTCGAGGAATTCCATCCCGGACCGTCCATGCGCGACGGCGACAGGCCGTTGTTCCACTCGACGAGGAACGGCGCCATCCAGCCGCTCTCCGTGGACCGGATCGACGAGATCCTCAAAACCGCGGCGGCCAGAGCACGCCGCGGGACGTGCCCGTCCATGCCCGAACGCGTCCACTGCCACCTGATCCGCCGGACCCGCGCCATGGACCTCTACCAACAGGGCGTGCCGCTACCGCTCATCATGCAACTGCTCGGCCACGAAAGCATGAGCACAACCAGCGCGTTCTACGCGTTCGCGACCCTCGACATGATGCGCAAAGCCGTCGATGCGGCCAACCCCGGCCCCGACCCCTCCAAGGAGACATGGCTCAGCGAGCAACGACTCCGACAACTACACACCCTCAAATAACCCGGAACGTTAAGCCGGGAAACCACATGGGACACGGCCAGCCACCAAGACCCCGAACCGTTCCCCGGCTTAACAACAAACCCGGCTTAATCACTGTTAAACCGATGTCGGTTTAATTCCGACCGCGGCTGCCACTACCGGTGGCCGGAATGGATCCGCATCTGCACGGACAACAACCTGACGCGTTCGACGGGCGCGAAAGGCTGTTCTCCGGACAACGCGGCCGCGGAGGGGTTCTTCGGCCGTCCCAGGCAGGAGTTCTTCCACAGGCGCAGCTTCGCGGGCGTCTCGATGGACGGGTTCATCAACATGCTCAACGACTACATGGTCCGGTACCGGGACAAGAGGATCAAGACGGAGTCCGGACACGGGCATCATGGACCGTCGACGCAGACTCGGTCTTGTGGCATGATCGGTGGTGATGGAATCAATGACAAGTCCAACAAAACGTCACCATCCCCTTTGGACTACTTCAATTTGACAAAACACAATTCCGTCCTACGCGACCCGGTGCGCGACGCCGGTGGCGTTGTCGAACACCATCACCCGCGGGGCCGGCTCCGCATGGGAGAACACCGTCTCCAACCCCTCGCACACGCATTCGGCGTTCTCCCCGGGCAGCGCGACCACATGGCGCATGTTCGGATACGGGAACGTGGCGACCAGGCAGTGCACGTCCGTCCGTTCGCCCCCGATCACGGCCAGGGTCCGGCCGAAATCGACCTGCATGACGCCGGGCTCCCACTCCAGTTCCATGAATCCGTCGCCCGGCTCCCTCCAATCACGCTTGCGCTGCCGCACGTGGTGCTGCACGAGCTGGTAGGAACCGTCATAGCCGCGCTCGTCCCGCGGCCGGTGCCATATGCGCATCGCGCTGTGGCGCTGCTTGCGCGGCATCATGCGGTCGGCCTGAAGCCACTTGTCGATCACGGGCTTGAACGGATCCAGCTTCGACCTCGCCGCCGTCCGTTCCGGCGGCTTGGGCGAGCAATCCTCCAATTCGGCGTACTTCCTGACCGTCTGCCTTGACACTCCGATCTCCCTGGCTATCCGACGCCAGGAGAGACCCTGCGCGTCGAGAATCCTGATATGTTGTTGCACGGGCGTCGACACCGTCATGTTCCTTTCTTCCTGGGAAAACACCACCAACCCCGGGAATCTAATCGGGACGAAACGGGCCGACGCCTTTTTGCGCCAAGGGGCGATAAAACGGTCGACTTCTTGCCGGTAACCCGGCCCACACCATCGCGGTAACTCGGCTCACCTCACATTGAACACAAACAAACATCACGCGATCGACCAGGTCGAGGCCAAGGTTCGAGGCAGGCAGGCAACTACGCGAGATCGCTGGTCGCCCCGAGCCGCGTGACGGACGGAGATGCCGCGGCGGTATGGCTGGTCTCCTACGACCAATGGGAGGCGAACGCACGACGCGTTCCTCGACGAGAAGAGCACGTATACGGACGGCACTGTCGCGGACCGGCGCCAACACCTGGTCAAAGTGGAACGAATGGTCCGCAAACGCATCCGCGAGAAGCGCCTGTTCACGTTCCTGGAACCGCCGGAGGGTTGCGGGACGACGATCCCGGCGACGAACAACCTCATCGGATCGTGGAACGCGCGCATCCGCGACATGCCGCCATCACCGCGGGCTGAGCCTGATCCGCCACATCAGGGCGGTGGGCCGGTGGCGCCGCCAACACACCCGGCGGCCTCAACCAGCCTCATGGCTTGTGGCCAACGCGATCACGAACCAGCGGATCGAGGAACTCTACGAACGGGCCTGGGAGAAAAGCCCGCAGGGTGCGCACGAGATTTACGGCACCCCCAACCGGTGGGGCGCCGGCATCGACTGGAACGAATTCCACACCAGCGTCCGCCACCCCACCGCCACCGAATGGGACCGCACCCTCAGACACACATTTTGGCTTATAACCCCGCTTTTCCTATTCTTGATATTCAAATCAAGAAGGTCAAGCTTGGTGCAACAGAGCCTTAGTGCTACAGGTTACTTATCCAATGTCTGTTTGATTGCTTGGTTGATAACGTGGCGCCGGTCGCGTAGCCACTGCGCATCGTGCGGCCAGTTAGCGAACTGCAACGGCCGCTCTAACCCATCGTTCAACAAATGCAGTACGTAGTCGCGGCTAGTGAGCGACTCGAGCATGCGGCATGCGCGCAAATCGTTCAATGCTTCTTCAAGCACCATGCCGCGAATGGATTCTTCGGGCATGCCACCAGGGCCGGGATAAACTAAAAAGGCATCACCTGCTGCGAAGCCTTCCGAAGTCCCCGGCTCAGTGTACGGGTTAATGGCACGCAGAGAGAACTGTGAGTTGTAGAAGTTGAAGCCCCAATGCAGGAAACCATCTAGGTCATATACATAGAGTAGCACACCAAGGATTCTGTTGCGATACGAGGGCATCGACATGAACCGGTTGGGGACGTCTTTTGTTTGTCCGCAGCAAAAATAGGTCCACAAACCAGGTATGTCAGCCCGCGCGAATGGTTCAAGGGCATCCGCAGAGGGGATAGGATGATCACAGGCGCCATTACGGTAGAAGTCTATGTCACTAAGCGCGTCCATTACATCGTACTCTTGTAGATAGGGATTTACTAGGCGTTTGGCTGCCATGTACGAGTCCAAGTGTTCTTTGGCTGGCTCATCGGAAATGTGGAATATCGTGTCTCCGGCAATGCCGAGCTTGTGCAATTCTCTGTCCAAACTGGGCAAAAAGATGCTAAGAAACGCGGCGTATGCGCCTCGGGGATCGGTGGCATCCGTCTGCCAGCCGAATATATTGCGTTCAATGCCGTCGACGTCAGCAACGATTTTTGGACTGTGCTTCGCGCCCCATTGGGTGAACAGGTGCTCATCTCGAAGTATCGGATACCGGCCATCTGACACATTCGTACCCACCGTTCCAACATCGAGAAGTCAAATTCCCATCCATACGGCCTCTTGGACACTCCAACAAGCTGTGTGGTGAGCCGTTCGTGACCTACTTGGGTATCCAATGGCGGAGTGAACAACGGAGTGTATATCATCGTCATACCGCGCTTTGCCGCCAAACGTACATAACGTTCGATAATACGCCAATGCTCCTCACTCCAGACCGGCACATTGTACCAATGTGCCAAACAATCGACATGGAGCCATTCGGTGTGCTTAAGTTTCAGGGCAGGCTGTTGCGCGGCTATGCGTCGTACTTCAATAGTGACTGTGGATACAGTGTGCTCCTGACGGTCAGTGAACGTAAAAGTTAGCTCACTGTCCTCCGATGTGTCCGCGATAGTCTCGTCTAGTTCAGGTAACTCGATATCCACCCATAGGGCGCGCCACTCGTTGGGCAGCATTGCGACCCAATTGTCCGTATCTTGTAACAGGTCAGGGTATAGGCCTGGTCTCTCGCTGATGTAGACGTCGTCGGTATCGCCGGGGTAAACGGCGAAGTCCACGGGCACGGCACGTACGACTCGGATGCGTGTACGGCTGGACATGGTCCCCTGCACCCGCACGTGCGTTACTAACGTGTTCACACAAGTGACGCCCAATTCCTCAGTGTCAATCTTGGCGCGATAGACTAGCTGCATGGATACAGTCTCGCCAGCGAGACCCTCCACCGAACGGATAGTGGGCGCGGGAGGCGCGTCAGAGAAGTCACCAGGGAAGATTTTCTCCAACGAGTCCACTGCCTCGACTTGGTACTCTATCATTCGTTCACTCCTGGATTCGTAATGCGTTCTTTCTGGTTAACGCTTGATACATCGTCTAGCACTAACATATCCACAGCATTGCGAACTTGTCAGCCGTGGAACAGGCAACGTTCTAGGCGACGTTACAGTCATTGCATGCTCAAGCAGAACATGCAATGACAATATATACACATCCAGATAGACATGTACACAATGATTATTGTGCACCAAGGGGACATCATTCTGAACCGCATCCCGATTGTTGGACTGAAGAAATTCGGATTCGATGATCGGAGGTGCGGTTTTTCGTATGTGTGAGGGTCGGAGAGGGCGTTATGACGACGGGTTCCGGCGAGAGGCATTGAAGCTCATCAGAGCGGGTGTGGGTTGCAAGTCGTTGGCCCGCCGGCTTGCGATGCCGGTGCATACCGCGAAACAATGGGTCATGCTGTATAGATCCGGCGGGGAGGAGGCGGTCATGGGCTCGCGGGGCAATCGACGGTACGATTGGGAGACGAAGGTCGCGGCCGCGCGCGACCACGTCGAGAACGGCCTGACCAAGACGGAGGTCATGGCCGAGCACGGTATCGCCGGCATCGCGGACGCTGGGGCGCTGTGCCGGCGAGTACCGGCCGGCG
>ENA-OQJX01000685-OQJX01000685.1-human-gut-metagenome-genome-assembly--contig:-NODE-685-length-14401-cov-5.539582_pt1 | contig 14401 bp, 24 predicted proteins | sample MGYA00242615_ERZ504782 | MGnify/ENA primary metagenome ERZ504782 (study PRJEB26092, sample SAMD00036354) | human gut metagenome | host: Homo sapiens | study: EMG produced TPA metagenomics assembly of... | reverse complement strand
CACAGTACCTCTTCATCTTCTGCGGAGGTCTGCTGGCTCTCTTCGTCCTGTTCGTCATCCTCTACATGGTCGGTATCGACCAGTGGATATGTATCGGCTTCGGCGCGGCATCGTCCTCCCTCCTTGTGTGGCAGACCTTCGCGCTGAACGCCCGGTACGGCGAATACGGGCTGATGAAACTGGGAGCGGCACGGAGCCATCCCCGATACCTGATCAACCGGCGGCGGATAACCCGTCTGTTCAAACGACAACGAAAGGAAGAAACGACATGAGGAATACATCAAAAATGACAACACTGGAAAACAAGTTCCCGCTTCTTGCGGTGGAGCATGGCTGCATCATCTCAAAGGACGCCGACATCACGGTGGCTTTCGAGGTGGAGCTGCCGGAGCTTTACACCGTGACGGGCGCAGAGTACGAGGCGATACACGGCTGCTGGTGCAAGGCGATCAAGGTGCTGCCGGACTACTCCGTCGTCCACAAACAGGACTGGTTCATCAAGGAACGCTACAAGCCGGAGCTTCAGAAGGACGATATGAGTTTTTTAAGCCGCTCCTTCGAGCGACACTTCAACGAGCGTCCGTACCTGAAACACACCTGCTACCTCTACCTGACCAAGACGACGAAGGAGCGTAACCGGATGCAGAGCAACTTCAGCACGCTGTGCCGGGGACATATCATCCCGAAGGAGCTGGACAAGGAAACCACGACCAAGTTCATGGAAGCCTGCGAACAGTTCGAGCGCATCATAAACGACAGCGGGCTTGTCAGCCTGCACCGTCTCTCCACCGACGAGATTGTGGGTACTGAGGGAAAGACGGGACTTATTGAACGCTACTTCTTGCTCATGCCGGAAGGGAATACCACCTTACAAGATATTGAGCTTTCGGCAAGGGAGATGCGCATCGGTGACAACCGCCTGTGTCTGCACACCCTCTCCGACGCGGAAGACCTGCCGGGCAAGGTGGCTACCGACACCCGTTACGAGAAACTCTCCACCGACCGGAGCGACTGCCGACTGTCATTCGCCTCCCCCGTGGGGCTACTGCTCTCCTGCAACCATATCTACAACCAGTATGTGCTGATAGACAACAGCGAGGAAGCCTTGCAGAAGTTCGAGAAGTCCGCCCGTAACATGCAGTCGCTCTCACGCTATTCAAGGAGCAACAGCATCAACCGCGAGTGGATAGACCAGTACCTGAACGAAGCCCATCCTACGGACTGACCTCGGTACGGGCACACTTCAACGTCATGGCGTGGAGCGACGACGCGGAGGAACTGAAGCATATCAGGAACGACGTGGGCAGCCAGTTGGCAAGCATGGAATGCGTGCCGCGCCACAACACCATCGACTGCCCGACACTCTACTGGGCGGCGATACCCGGCAATGCGGCGGACTTCCCGGCGGAAGAGAGTTTCCACACCTTCATCGAACAGGCAGTGTGCCTGTTCACGGAGGAAACCAACTACCGCTCTTCGCTCTCGCCCTTCGGCATCAAGATGGTGGACAGGCTCACGGGGAAACCGCTGCACCTCGACATCAGTGACCTGCCCATGAAGCGGGGCATCACCACGAACCGCAATAAGTTCGTGCTGGGTCCTTCGGGCAGCGGCAAGTCGTTCTTCATGAACCACCTCGTGCGGCAATATTATGAGCAAGGCGCGCATGTGGTATTGGTGGACACGGGAAACTCCTATCAGGGCTTGTGCGGCATGATCCGGCGCAAGACAGGCGGGGAGGACGGCGTGTACTTCACCTACACGGAGGAGAAACCCATATCGTTCAACCCGTTCTACACCGACGACTACATCTTCGACGTGGAGAAGAAGGACAGCATCAAGACCCTGCTGCTGACGCTCTGGAAGTCGGAGGACGACAAGGTGACAAAGACGGAGAGCGGCGAGCTGGGCAGTGCCGTGAGTGCCTACATCGAACGCATCAGGCAGACCGGAGCATCGTGCCGTCTTTCAACACCTTCTACGAGTATATGCGTGACGGCTACCGCAAGGAACTGGCTGAGCGTGACATCAAGGTGGAGAAGTCCGACTTCAACATCGACAACATGCTCACCACCATGCGGCAGTATTACCGGGGCGGGCGTTACGACTTCCTGCTCAACTCCACGGAGAACATCGACCTTCTCAGCAAGCGGTTCATCGTCTTCGAGATTGATTCCATAAAAGAGAATCGCGAACTGTTCCCGGTGGTGACCATCATCATCATGGAAGCCTTCATCAACAAGATGCGGCGGCTGAAAGGGGTGCGGAAACAGCTTATCGTGGAGGAGGCTTGGAAGGCCCTCTCTTCGGCAAACATGCTGAATACCTACGTTATATGTACAAGACGGTCAGAAAATATTACGGCGAGGCAATCGTGGTGACGCAGGAGGTGGACGACATCATCAGTTCTCCGGTGGTCAAAGAGAGCATCATCAACAACTCCGACTGCAAGATACTTCTCGACCAGCGCAAGTACATGAACAAGTTCGACCAGATACAGGCGTTGCTCGGACTGACGGAAAAGGAGAAGGGCAGATACTCTCCATCAACATGGCGAACAACCCTTCACGGCTCTACAAGGAGGTGTGGATAGGCTTGGGCGGCACACAGTCGGCGGTCTATGCCACGGAGGTCAGTGCCGAAGAGTATCTGGCGTACACCACCGAGGAAACGGAGAAAGTGGAGGTTTACCGTCTGGCGGAGAAGCTGGGCGGCGACATCGAAGCCGCCATCCGGGAGCTTGCCGAAAGGCGGAGAAACAAGGAATAACTAAAACAGAATGTATCAACGAAAAAAGAAAAAATGCGTATGAGTTTATCAAAAGTGAAAATGCTGCAAGTCAGCAAGTGCCTTATCGGATTGGCGGTGATGATGCTGCAATCCTGCGACGTGGCCGACAACCGCCGCAATATGTTGTGCGGGAACTGGGAGAGCGTGGAGGGAAAGCCCGACGTGCTTATCTACAAGGAGGGCGAAGCCTACAAGGTGACGGTGTTCCGCCGTAGCGGTCTGCGCCGCAAGCTGAAACCGGAAACCTATCTCTTGCAGGAGGAGAACGGTAACCTGTTCATGAACACCGGCTTCCGCATCGACGTGTCCTACAACGAGGCAACGGACGTGCTGACCTTCTCGCCGGGCGGCGACTATGTGCGGGTGAAACCGCAGCCGGGACACCCGACAGAAGAATAACAACCACTAAAATCCAAAGTAACATGAGAACAAGAATAACAATGATTATCTGCCTGTGCCTGCTTTTCGCAGGCAGGGCAAGCGCACAGTGGGTCGTAAGCGATCCGGGCAATCTGGCGCAGGGTATCATCAATGCCTCCAAAAACATCATCCATACCTCCAAGACCGCCACGAACATGGTGAGCAACTTTCAGGAAACGGTGAAAATCTATCAGCAGGGCAAAAAGTATTACGATGCCCTCAAATCGGTGAACAATCTCGTCAAGGACGCCCGCAAGGTGCAGCAGACTATCCTGATGGTAGGCGACATCACCGACATTTATGTAAACAGTTTCCAAAGGATGCTCCGTGATGGAAATTTTAGACCAGAAGAGCTGTCGGCAATCGCTTTCGGTTACACGAAACTGCTGGAAGAGAGCAACGAAGTGTTGACGGAACTGAAAAACGTGGTGAACATCACCACGCTCTCCATGACTGACAAGGAGCGCATGGACGTGGTGGAACGCTGCCACTCGAAGATGAAGCGTTACCGCAACCTCGTGAGCTACTACACGAACAAGAACATCTCCGTGAGTTACCTCCGCGCGAAGAAGAAAAACGACCTCGACCGCATCATGGGGCTGTACGGGAGCATGGACGAAAGATACTGGTAGCCTATGGAGTTCGACAACCTTCACCAGATATTACGCTCACTCTACGAGCAGATGATGCCGCTGTGCGAGGACATGGCAGGCGTGGCGAAAGGCATCGCCGGACTGGGCGCGTTGTTCTACGTCGCCTACCGTGTATGGCAGTCGCTGGCGAGAGCCGAACCGATAGACGTGTTCCCGATGCTCCGTCCCTTCGCCATCGGTCTGTGCATCATGTTCTTCCCCACGGTGGTGCTGGGTACGATAAACAGCATTCTTTCGCCCGTCGTGCAAGGCACGGTGAAGATGCTGGAGGCGGAAACGCTCGACATGAACACCTACCGCCAGCAGAAAGACAGGTTGGAATACGAGGCGATGGTGCGCAACCCCGAAACCGCCTACCTCGTGTCCAACGAGGAGTTTGACAAGCAGCTGGAGGAACTCGGCTGGTCGCCCTCCGACATGGTGACGATGGCGGGGATGTATATCGACCGGGGAATGTACAACATGAAGAAAAACATCCGCGACTTCTTCCGCGAGATACTGGAACTGCTGTTCCAAGCCGCCGCCCTCGTGATAGACACCGTCCGCACCTTCTTCCTCGTGGTGCTGGCGATATTCGGTCCGATAGCCTTCGCCATATCGGTGTGGGACGGTTTCCAAAGCACGCTCACGCAGTGGATATGCCGCTACATACAGGTCTATCTGTGGCTGCCGGTATCGGATATGTTCAGCACCATATTGGCTAAGATACAGGTGCTGATGCTGCAAAGCGACATCGAGCGGATGCAGGCAGACCCGAACTTCTCGCTGGATTCGAGCGACGGGGTGTATATCGTGTTCCTCTGCATCGGCATCATCGGCTACTTCACCATCCCCACCGTGGCGGGCTGGATCATCCAAGCCGGAGGAATGGGCGGCTACAACCGCACCATGAACCAGATGGCGGGACGCGCCGGAGGCATGGCGGGCGGAATTGCGGGAGCCACCGCAGGAAACGCCGTCGGACGTATCGGCAAACTGCTGAAATAACAAATGTGAAATCATAAACGGAAAAAGTAAAAATGGAATTCAGGTCACTCAGAAACATCGAATCGTCGTTCAGGCAGATACGCCTGTTCGGTATCGTCTTCCTCTCGCTGTGTGCCGTGGTGACGGTGTGGAGCGTGTGGAACTCCTACCGTTTCGCGGAGAAACAACGGGAGAAAATCTATGTGCTGGACAACGGCAAGTCGCTGATGCTTGCGCTGTCGCAAGACCTGTCGCAGAACCGCCCGGCGGAGGCGCGGGAGCATGTGCGCCGCTTTCACGAACTGTTCTTCACGCTCTCGCCCGAAAAGAGCGCGATTGAACACAACGTGAAACGTGCCCTGCTGCTGGCGGACAAGAGCGTGTACCACTATTATTCGGACTTCGCGGAGAAGGGGTATTACAACCGCATCATCGCCGGGAACATCAACCAGGTGCTGAAGGTGGACAGCGTGGTGTGCGACTTCAACGCCTATCCCTACCGTGCCGTGACCTACGCCACGCAGAAATCATCCGGCAGAGCAACGTCACCGAGCGCAGCCTCGTGACCACCTGCCGCCTGTTGAACGCATCTCGGTCGGACGACAACCCAAACGGTTTCACCATCGAGGGGTTCACTATCATCGAGAACAAGGATTTACAGACAATCAAACGGTAACGGATTATGAAACGGAAAGTAAAAAGTATCAGAAAAACAATGTGGGGCGTGTATTGGAAGCTCCACGACAAACGGAAACGGCTGGTGGCAAGGCTCAAAGGGTATCTGGACGGCTTGCCGCCGGAAACACGCCGCCGCATCGTGCTGGGGATGCTCGCCGCCTTCGCGGTGCTTGCCCTATACACTTTCGGCAGAGCCGTCTATGACATCGGCAGGAATGACGGCTCACGCATGGAAACGGGACACGCCGGACGGGTGGAACTGCCGACCCCGACGGAAACAGACAATCACTTAACACCTTAATTTATATGGAACAGACGAAGAATGAACCAAAGAATGAACCGACGAAAGAGAACAAAGCCGCTCCCGACACGGGGAAACCGAAGGAGGAAGGCAAAGCCAATGGGCGCGAACCTATGACAGAGGCGCAGCGGATGAAACGGCAGAAGATGATCGTGCTGCCCGCTATGGTGCTGGTGTTCATCGGTGCGATGTGGCTGATATTCGCCCCGTCCTCCGGCAAGGAGCAACCGCCGGGAACGGACGGTTACAACACCGAGATGCCCGACGCGGACAAGGCGAACCGACAGATTATCGGCGACAAGCTGAAAGCCTACGAGCATGGGGAGATGGAAGAGCGGTTAGAAAACCGCAACCGTGCCATCGGGCAGCTGGGCGACATGTTCGACCGCGAGATAGCGGGAACGGAGGACGATACGGACTTCGACCTCGCCAATCCGGGCGGCAAGGAGGAAAAGACACAGCCAGCCACGCCGCAGACCATCCAATCCTCCGCTGCCGCCTACCGTGACCTGAACGCCACCCTCGCAACTTCTACGAACAGCCGAAGAATGACAATGCCGAGATGGATGAGCTGTTGGAGCGCATCGCCTCGCTGGAATCGGAACTGGAAAGCGAGAAGGGCAAGGCTTCCGCCGTGGACGACCAAGTGGCTCTTATGGAGAAGTCCTACGAGCTGGCGGCAAAGTACATGGGCGGTCAGAACGGTGGGAAGCCGGAACAGGCGGCAGAACCTGCCACCGTGCAGAAGGGAAAGAAGAACACGGCAATGCCTGTCAGAAAGGTGGATCATCAAGTCGTTTCCTCGCTTGCACAGCCCATGAGCAACGTGGAATTTGTCGCCGCCTTCTCGCAGGAATGCAACCGGGGTTTCAACACGGCTGTCGGCACTACGGAGGTATCGGACCGGAACACCATCCCGGCGTGTGTGCATGGTGCGCAGAGCGTGACGGACGGGCAAACGGTAAGGCTGCGCCTGCTGGAGCCTATGGCGGTGGCGGGCAGGACTATCCCACGGGGTGCGGTGGTAGTCGGCACGGGCAAGATACAGGGTGAGCGGCTCGACATCGGGATCACCTCGCTGGAATATGACGGCACGATTATCCCCGTGGAGCTTGCGGTCTATGACACGGACGGACAGTCCGGCATCTTCGTCCCGAACTCGATGGAGATGAACGCCGTCCGGGAGGTCGCCGCCAACATGGGCGGCTCGCTGGGAAGCAGCATCAACATCTCCACCAATGCCGGGGCGCAGCTCGCTTCCGACTTGGGCAAGGGGCTGATACAAGGCACGAGCCAGTACATTGCCAAGAAGATGCGCACCGTCAAGGTGCATCTGAAAGCAGGGTACAGGGTCATGCTTTACCAAGAAAAAGATTGAAATCAATAAAAAATTTACCACTAAAAATCCAAAAGTAATGAGAAAAGTAATCATCATGTTTGCCCTCGCTATGGGCATCGCAACTGCCAACGCGCAGGAGAATGTAACCGTTGAAACAACCAACGGAAGTAATGAACAGCCGACCTTGACGAAGGAGGTCTGTCCGCAGAAGGAGGCGGACGGCGACCTGTATCATGGTCTGTCGCGCAAGCTGACCTTCGACCGCATGATACCGCCGCATGGTCTGGAAGTGACCTACGACAAGACCGTCCACGTCATTTTTCCGGCGGAGGTGCGCTATGTCGATTTAGGCTCTCCCGACCTGATTGCCGGGAAAGCCGACGGAGCGGAGAACGTCATCCGCGTGAAGGCTACCGTGAGGAATTTTCCCAACGAAACGAATATGTCCGTCATCACGGAGGACGGAAGTTTCTACACCTTCAACGTGAAGTACGCCGCCGAACCGCTGTTGCTCAACGTGGAGATGTGCGACTTCATCCATGACGGCGAGGCGGTGAACCGCCCGAACAACGCGCAGGAAATCTATTTGAAAGAGCTGGGCAGTGAAAGCCCGATGCTGGTGCGCCTTATCATGAAGTCCATCCACAAGCAAAATAAACGTGAGGTGAAGCATATCGGCTGCAAGCGTTTCGGCATCCAATACCTGTTGAAAGGCATCTACACGCACAATGGCTTGCTCTATTTCCACACGGAGATAAAGAACCAAAGCAACGTGCCTTTCGATGTGGACTATATCACATGGAAAATCGTGGACAAGAAGGTGGCGAAGCGTACCGCCGTGCAGGAGCGGATCATCCTGCCGCTCCGTGCGCAGAACTACGCCACCCTCGTGCCGGGCAAGAAAAGCGAGCGCACGGTCTTCACGATGGCGAAGTTCACCATTCCCGACGACAAGTGCCTCGTGGTGGAGCTGAACGAGAAGAACGGCGGTCGTCACCAGTCCTTCGTGATTGAGAATGAGGATTTGGTACGCGCCAATACCATCAATGAACTTCAAGTACGCTGACCATGAGAAAGTACATCGCAATAATCATCGCGTCGCTTGCCCTTTTCACGGGGCAGGCGCACGCCCAGCGATGCCTGTCGAAGATGCAGGGCATCGAGGTGAGGGCGGATATGGCGGACGGTTTCAACCCCGGAGGCAAGGACGGCGGGTACAGCTTCGGGGCGGCTCTCTCCACCTACACGAAGAGGGGGAACAAGTGGGTGTTCGGTGGCGAATACCTCCTGAAAAACAATCCTTACAAAGACACCAAAATCCCCGTGGCGCAGTTTACGGCGGAGGGCGGCTATTATTTCAAGATACTGTCGGACGCCCGAAAAATAGTGTTCGTCTATGCCGGGGCTTCGGCTCTCGCCGGATATGAGTCGGTGAACTGGGGAAAGAAGATGCTGCATGACGGCTCCACGCTGCACGACCGGGACGCCTTCATCTACGGCGGTGCGCTGACACTCGATGTGGAGTGCTATGTGGCAGACCGTATAGCCCTGCTTGCCAATCTACGGGAGCGTTGCCTTTGGGGTGGCGACACGCGGAAGTTTCACACGCAGTTCGGGGTCGGTATCAAGTTCATCATCAACTGACACGGGCATGGAAAGGACGGAAATAGATGCTGTCAGACAGATGCCGCTTGCGGATTTTCTTGCACGACTGGGGTATGAGCCTGTCAGAAGGAGCGGTAACGAGCTGTGGTATCTTGCCCCGTACAGGGGCGAACGCACACCCTCTTTCCGTGTGAACGTGGCGAAACAGCTCTGGTACGACTTCGGGCTTGGCAAGGGCGGCGACATTTTCACGCTTGCCGGGGAGTTTCTGCAAAGCGATGACTTTAGGACGCAGGCGAAGTTCATAGCGGAAGCCGCCAATATGACGGTGACCGGATGGAAAAAGCCCGCCTATCTCCCTAAGCCGATTGAACCCGTCTTTGAGGACGTGGAGGTAATCCCATTGCTTCGCTCACTGCTGACGGACTATCTGTCGGAACGGGGCATCCCTTACGCCATCGCATCCCGTCACTGCTGCCGCTTGAACTACGGTGTGCGTGGGAAACGGTATTTTGCCGTTGGCTTTCCGAACATGGCAGGTGGCTATGAAGTCCGAAGCCGCTGTTTCAAGGGTTGCATACCTCCGAAGTCTGTATCACTGGTAAAGGCGAATGACATCCCGGCTGACGAGTGCCTCGTGTTCGAGGGCTTCATGGACTTTCTCTCTGCCGTGATGCTTGGTGTAACCGGTAACGCTGACTGTCTTGTGCTGAATTCCGTCGCCAACGTGGAGAAGGCGGCGGGATTGCTGGACGGATACGGGCGCATCGGCTGCTTCCTCGACCGTGACGAAGCCGGACGGCGGACGCTTGACGCACTTACCATGCGATACGGGGAACGTGTTAGTGACCGTTCCTCCCTCTATGACGGTTGCAAGGACTTGAACGAGCACCTGCAACGGACAACGAAAAAACAGAAAAACAATCATCTAAAAATCGAAGAACAATGAACATACTGAACAACAGAAACAAAAGGACATCCATCTTTAAGGCGGTGGCGTTATGCCTGATAGCCGCCGTGTCATTCACCCTCTTGTCGTGCGACGACGACATGGACATCCAACAGTCCTATCCCTTCACGGTGGAGGTCATGCCCGTGCCGAACAAGGTGACAAAGGGGCAGACGGTGGAAATCCGCTGTGAACTGAAAAAGGAGGGCGACTTCGCTAACACGCTTTACACCATCCGCTATTTCCAGTTTGAGGGGGAAGGAAAGTTGAAAATGGATAACGGCATCACCTTCCTACCCAACGACCGCTACCTGCTGGAGAACGAAAAGTTCCGTCTGTACTATACGGCGGAGGGTGACGAGGCACATAATTTCATCGTGGTGGTGGAGGACAATTTCAAAAATTCCTATGAGCTGGAATTTGACTTCAACAACCGGAACATCAAGGATGAAGGCTTTACCGTCATTCCCATCGGAGGTTTCAAGCGTGTATGAAGATGATGCGTGTATTCATGACAATGCTCTGTTCGCTTCTGGCGGTCTGTTCCGTGTCAGCACGGATCAGCCGCCAAGAGGGAACGGACGGGCAGGTGGCAATCTACCGGCTGCCACTTTTCGAGAGGGCTGTGCGCTGCACAAAATATTTTGAAGGCTGGCATTCGGAAAAGCACCACCCATACGTGGGCTGGGGTCATAGAATTTTGCCGGGCGAAAGGTATTCGGCACGCACCATGACGAAACGGCAGGCAGACGCGCTCCTGCGGAAAGACCTGCGTAAATTTGTCGCTATGTTCCGTAAATTCGGAGTTGATTCTACTTTGCTTGGCACGTTGGCTTACAACGTGGGCCCGGCGAAATTATTAGGTAGCAAGACAATTCCCAAAAGTACCTTGATAAAGAAGTTGGAGGCTGGCGACAGGAACATCTACCGTGAGTATATCGCCTTCTGCAACTACAAGGGAAAACGCCACGCCATGCTGCTCAAACGGAGGAAGGCGGAGTTTGCGTTGCTGTATATACCGTGACTGTAAACGAAAATCCGATGAAGCTGCCAACTTCATCGGATTTTACGCCTTTCATACATTCGGGATTGTACCCGTGTCTGTCACGTCACCATTCCTGCAAAGTTCGATGCTGCCGGGCGTAAATCCCATGCTACCGATTGCGATGTGACGGATATAGTCCGCATACTCCCGACCTTGAAAATTCTTTCCCGTAAGGTTTTTGAAAATCATCTTTATGCTTATGCCGTCGTTGCCGTGCAAGATGATTTTTCCGTCCTGCTTGATTGATTCCATGATTAAAACTTGTTTTTGTGAATAATATCGCAGATTGGCACAGAGGTTTCTTTGCTACTTTCTTTGTCCGCCATCATGCTCACCGAAAGAAAGTAGGGCGCTCTCGCCGCCTCCACTCAAAAGCGTGTGTAAAGTCCTGTCACCATCGTGAACATTTCTTCCAGCATATCAAAATAGATGCCCTCGTGTACGGCAATGTCCTTTTCCTTGCACTCGAAAGTCTTTTTGCTGAATGTCCTGCGGTAGAACCGCATATTGTAGAGGTCTGCCCCCGCATCATAGATGATGTCAAGGCGGTTGGCACTTGTCTTGTTCCGTGTAAGGCTCATCCGTAAGCCGTTGCCCATGTCGATGAAATCACGGCTGCCCGTCATGGCGGTAAATCTTCTTCCGCCTATCTGCTGTAATATCGTCTTGGCTATCATATCCGTTGTTTTTAGGGTTTTAAGTGTTGGCGGTGCGGACACCGCCAACTCGTTCAAAATTCTCGCATCTCGGCAATGGGTGTCTGCCGTTGCAGCCACTCCATATTATACTCGCTCGTGATGACTGCCGTATGGCTGTCGGTGGCGGTGAAACGTGTGCTTTCGTAATCATCTATCCACCCTTTGAGGGTGTCCGTTCCCCACGCTTGGGCATCGTCAAAGATACCGTCCAATGTCGTGATAGGTTCGCTGAATTTGACTATCAGCGTTTGATAGGTCGTGTTCATCGGTTGCCCTCCTTTCCCTGCTTTGCGTTCAGCCACTTGTTCCTTGCGGTTCGGCACTCGTCCAATGTGGGTTTGACACAAGCGAACAGTTCTCCGTCCGTATGGCGGTAGTCGTACTGCACAAGTGTCCGCCTGCGTCTGCCGATACCCGATTGGAAACGCTCATATTTCTCCGTACCTGCTTCCGTACAGGTGCTTACTCCGTTGATGGTCATTCGTGTTGCCATAATGTTGCTTTTTATATGATTAAAAATGTACTGACAGAACTCTGTTCTTCATCACCATTTCGGGGTTGCTCGTGTAGCGTTGATGCAGGTAGAAATGGTGTTAGCTACATGTGAGCCGAAGCCGTAAAGGAAAAACTTGTCAAGTTCGTGCTTCTCGGCAAACTCCTTCACACTTTTTCTCAATCCCTCCTCACTCGTTGTGAGAGTGAGGAGGTTTACAAATTCAATGAACATCGTGGGGATTGCATCATCCCACACACAAATCATACTTTCAATTCTTACTTCCATATCAATGTTGTTTTAGGGTTTATGCTATGCCACTTTCATCCGCTCACGGATAAGGTTGGCGTTCTTGTTCACAATGTCTATGATACGTTCGTGGTATTCGGTGTCTTGGTTGTACTTGCCGTGGCACTGCACCACCTTGAGTGTCCGCAAATCCACCTCTACGGTTTCAATTATCTCACCGCCAATCCTTGCCGAGAGTATGAGGGTGTCGGCTTTCTTGTAGTATTCACTGCCGAACACGCAGATGTTCTGTGCCTTGCCCTCGCTGTAATACTCGTCTATGCTTTCAAGCACCTTGATGATTATTTCCTCGTCCGTGATTACCAATCCGAAGAATTTGGATTTGTTGGCGATGAAATCTTCCGCATCTTTTTCCCTTTGCAGTTGCCGCTGTTGCTCACGCTCACGCCTTTCAATCTCCCAGCGGCGGCGTTGCTCGGCTCGTTCCTTCTCGTGTATGGTTTCAATCTTTCGGGTTGCGTTGTCGTGTGCCGCCATGAAATCTTCGGGCAGATGTTCTTCGGGTTGCGGAGGTCTTGACCGAGTTTGTTGAGCATACGCAGATAGTCGCACCACATGGAGAAGTTGTCTATCCGATACTTGTGACGCTTGGCAATCAGATATGATGCCCAGCATTCATCGGCAGTACGGGCATTGAAAAGAAAGTGTTTCATAACCTCAATCTCACCGCCTTTCATAAGGGTTTCAATTCTTGGGTCTGAAAGCAAGGCTTTGAAAAGACGCACGGGGGAAATGCCGTGGAAATCGCCCTTGAAGCCATTGCGTCTGAGTTGGGGTAATACCCTCATCTTGGGATATGCACAGCTTCTTGCCACAACATCATCGTATAGGCTGTTGTGCGGTCTTATCTCCATCGCGCTGCACAATGCCCATACATCGCAGTAATAGAATGTGAAGCCACGGAGCAACGCCATGTCTGTAACCTTACCGTCGGGTGAAATCCAACGCTGCACAACCTCGTGGCAGTAGAAGTGCATCGGCTCGCCTTTCCTGCTCTCGCATCTGACCTGCACCACACGGATTACCTGATAGCCTTTGCAGGTGGTTATCACGCTGAAATACTGCGTTTCCTTGTAGATACGTTTGCGTGTGTCCTGCACTTTGAGTTTGGCATGGCATTGGGGGCAGGTGCAGCCTTCAAGGGTGTCGCACAGTGCGCTGTCGCTGTGCCACTCGTGACCGCAGTCGGAGCAGGTAATGTTCCCTTTCTTGGTGCGGTAGCCGATATGTTCAACGCAGTGGCGGTATGCCCATTCAATTTGTGTCGTTGATATGGGGCGGAGGTTGGCTGAAAGTCTTGCCACCTCTTTCTGTATCTTGGTCTTCGGTTTCATAAGCCTAAATCAAATAATGAGGGTTGGGGGTGGTTTTCTTTTCTCGCTGACGGTCTGTTGCGGTTCTGCAACTTGCGGAGTTCCTCCTCTTGGTATCTGCGGACTGCATTCTGACGTGCCTCCGCCTTTTCCTCTTCTGTGAGTTCCACAACATGGTTCACCACCACTTGGCAGTTCATAGGTTTGCCCACCTCTATCTCGTTTTCCTCATAGTAGTGGATGGCTTGCCCAAATATCTCTCCGTCCGTGAAGCCGCTGCAACCGCTTTTCTGCACATAGTTCAGAATGTGGGTCACGCACTCGTCTATGTTTTTGGCAGGGTTGCGGTACTTCTTCGCAAAGAGCGTATCTTCCTCAGCCCGCTGTTCCAGATACATTTGTATCGTTCTTTTGAAATGGTCTGTTCCTTTCATATCGCTGTCGTTTTTAGATTGTCTGTTTAAGTATCTCTCTCCAATAGGTCGGCTCTACCTCGCTAAGAAGGAAGTCCATGAAGTCCCTCCGTGCGTCCTTGTTCAGTTCGTGGTACAATCTTCGGAAAGTGCTAAAATTGCCGTTGATGTACGTTTCCACCATATACACGAAGATGTTGTCCACCTCGTAATATCTGCACTGCTGCGCTACCGTCTTGCTGTTTCTCTTTGCCATGTCGGTAAGGGTTAAAGGGTTAATAACCAAAGGATGAAGCCGAAGTAGGCAATGGTGGAAAGGATAGCCACGATTACACCTATCGCCACTCGGAACACTCCGTTTACAATCTCTCTGATGATGCCCCAAAGGATGCCGAACACCCCGAAGGCGGTGCGCATCATCAAGCCGCA
>ENA-OQJX01000683-OQJX01000683.1-human-gut-metagenome-genome-assembly--contig:-NODE-683-length-14448-cov-2.473710_pt1 | contig 14448 bp, 22 predicted proteins | sample MGYA00242615_ERZ504782 | MGnify/ENA primary metagenome ERZ504782 (study PRJEB26092, sample SAMD00036354) | human gut metagenome | host: Homo sapiens | study: EMG produced TPA metagenomics assembly of... | reverse complement strand
TTTCGTGAACGCCCCAATAATCTCCAACGGTAATGTCGCCCACACGCTGTCTTTGTGCGTAAGGGCATTGGTAGCAGCAGTCTCGCGAGATCTCGCCATCAAAGAAATAATGATAATACGATATTGTTTCCGGAGCGATTTGCTTTTCCATTGCAGTGCCCTGCAAATCAACACCTACGATGCTCCCGTTTTCGCCCCACCCATATTTCTTGTCGCGAAAATTCCGGATATTTTTCATCCAAGTATTCCATCTGTTCCCTTGCAGCGTATAAGTTTCGGAATTGCTTCTAAGATCAACAGCGACATCAAACACAGTTCCGCGCATAGCGCGTACCAGCTTGCACTGCGGATACTGTTTCTGGAAATCAGCTTTCGCTGTGGTGGGTTAAGTATAGAGCGCAGCCAGAAGCCATTAATCCCCGAAATCACGCCGGAACGCAACGCACCATGGCATACAGAAACAAGTTGAGGTAAAAAAAGGTCACGCCGCGCAAACCCGCATGAAATCAGGATTTTTTCTGGTTACCCATATTATACGTTCAATGGTCGGAACAGACTTCTGACGGATTCCCTCGTACTCCGTTTTACCAGCATCGTCATATTCCGCACCGCTCACATGATGTCCCGATCTGTTGTAGCATGTCACCTGACAGCCTGCTGCGCCATCCGTGTGCACAGCTCTTTTACCACGATCTCCACGCCGCCCTCTCTCGACCACCTTTTGTGGCCAAAAACAGCAAGCCTCAATTTCTCTTTCATTTTCCCTTTCCTGTCTCCCCATTTAGGGATCTCATCCCCATACCGTGCCAAACTCCGGCCCGGTTTCCTTTACATCAGAAAAAGCCCGGACGCATTTACGCCCAGGTTTTTGACTGATTTACGCCGCAATTCATTGACATTTTATTTCCAGAATCATCAATATCAATTTCGTAAATGTATTTATTGACACTAAAAATATTTTACCATTTTTTCCTCTGGGGTACAATACTTTGCAGCTGTATCATTGCCTGCATCATGGCTAAGATTTCCGTACTTTATTCCGTCTTTTTGTTGCAACCTATTCATTTTAGAAAGGAACTCGTTCCATTGCTTTTTGCAGCAAAAAAACACCCTTCTTCTCACGGAAACCCGCAAAAGGAAGGGTGTTGAACTCGTTATCCTGTTGTCGTACCAATCACAGCATGTTCGTATCAGCAAAGCCAATACTAGTTGTCCTTCAGCACGGCATCTCAAGCACTTTTGAGCGTAGAGCTGTGATTAGCAGTTCTCAGCGAAGTACTTAATGGTACGGACCATCTGAGAGGTGTAGGAGTTCTCGTTGTCGTACCAAGACACGACCTGAACCTGATAGGTGTCATCGTCGATCTTAGCGACCATGGTCTGGGTAGCATCGAACAGAGAGCCGTAACGCATGCCGATGACATCGGAAGAAACGATCTGATCCTCGTTGTAGCCGAAGGACTCAGAAGTAGCAGCCTTCATAGCAGCATTGATGGACTCCTTGGTGACGTCCTTGCCCTTGACGACAGCAACCAGAATGGTGGTAGAGCCGGTGGGAACAGGCACACGCTGAGCAGAACCGATCAGCTTGCCGTTCAGCTCGGGGATGACCAGGCCGATAGCCTTAGCAGCGCCGGTGGTGTTGGGAACGATGTTCTGTGCGCCAGCACGAGCACGGCGCAGATCGCCCTTGCGCTGAGGACCATCCAGGATCATCTGGTCGCCGGTGTAAGCATGAACAGTGGTCATGATGCCGGAGACGATGGGGTAGGTCTTGTTCAGGGTGTTAGCCATGGGAGCCAGGCAGTTGGTGGTGCAGGAAGCAGCAGAGATGACCTGATCCTCAGCGGTCAGGGTCTTCTCGTTGACGGAGAAGACAATGGTCTTCAGATCGTTGCCTGCGGGAGCAGAGATAACGACCTTCTTTGCGCCAGCCTGAATGTGAGCCATGCTCTTCTCCTTGCTGGTGTAGAAGCCGGTGCACTCCAGAACGACATCAACGTTCAGTTCGCCCCAGGGAGCGTCCTTTGCGTCCTTAACAGCGTAGATCTTGATCTCCTTGCCGTCAACAATGATGGAGTCCTCGGTAGCCTCGACGGTGTGCTTGCCCTCGCCGATCTTGCCGCAGAAAGAACCCTGAGCAGTATCGTACTTCAGCAGGTGAGCCAGCATCTTGGGGCTGGTCAGGTCGTTGATTGCGACGACCTCGTAACCCTCAGCATCAAACATCTGACGGAAAGCCAGACGACCAATACGACCGAAACCATTGATAGCAACTCTAACAGCCATGTTAATAGTACCTCCTAATTATTTTACCCATAATCGGATAAATCACGGTATCTTTATTTTAGACCAAAACGCAGAAAGTTTCAAGTGTCTGCCAAAAAATTAACAAGACATTCACTGCATTTTTTGCTTTTGTACGATTTTAATTCCTTTCATTCCCCGCTTTTCGGCAATTGCGCCAACAGAGTGCCAACATTTTTGTCAGCTCTCCCCGTTCAAGCAGGCTGTAACGCACGCTCCGCCAATGCCGCCCACGCAGCAAAGGCCCAGTCCGGCAAAGATCTCCGGCCAGACAGCCAGTGCGGCCCAGCTCAGGCCGCTCATCAAAACCAGTACATGGGGCAGCTGCCAGCACAGGCAAAGTGCAAATGCGGCAAGCCCGGCTGCGCACAGTGTTTTGCCATTGCCCGGCTGCGGGACATGCAGCGCCCGGGCCAGCGCTGCCAAAAACACCAGTGCCGCAAGCGCCTGCCACACCGCCGCTGTAGGGGTCACGCGGTGCCAGCTGGAGCTGTTCTCCATAAAGCGCAGCAGCACGTTCCAGTAGAACAGCAGACTGCCCGCCACGGCCAGATACAGCCCGCCAAAGGGCTTTTTCCACTCGTTGGGGCTGAGCCAGCAGCGGCCCATGGTGCTGAGCCACGCGGAGCACAGGCATTCCAGAATGCACCGCACAAAGCCGCCCAGACCGGAAGCTGCGCCCAGCGCGATCTGTGCACCCGCTGCGGCCAGAAAACATACTGCACCGGCAAAAGCCAGAATACCGGCCAGCGGCCTGCGGCTACGCACCGCTTCCGAGCGGGAAGGCTGTGTACGGCCCACAAGCACTGCAGCCAGCACCACGATACCCAGTGCCAGATAGCGCCACCACACCGAGCCGACCACGCACAGACCGGTGACGGCATCGGTGCCAAAGGCAAGGTCTGCCGCGCGCAGCACGCCCAGCAGAATGCTCAGGATAAAAACGAACAAAACAGAAGGATTCATCAGCGTTCCTCGATCGGCTTATATTTCTGGCGCACGCCCAGATACTTGTAAGCGGGACGAATGATACGGTTGGCGAATACCACCTCTTCCACGCGGTGTGCACACCAGCCGGGCACACGGGCAATGGCGAACAGCGGGGTGTAGATATCCTCAGAGATGCCCAGCATGTTGTAGATCAGGCCGCTGAACAGGTCCACGTTGGCGCACACCGGCTTGGTGCTGCCCTTTTCCTCGGCAAAGATGCCGGGGGCCAGCCGTTCGATGCTGCACAGCATATTATACTCTTCCTCAAAGCCTTTGTCGTAGGCAGATGGCGGGCGCGCTGCTTCAGGACCACCTCACGAGGGTCGCTGATGGTGTACACCGCGTGGCCCATGCCGTAGATCAGGCCGGAGCCATCGCCCGCCTGCTTGCGCAGGATGCGGCGCAGATACTCGCGCACCTCATCGTCGTCCTCAGGGTTTTCCACATGCTTGAGGATATCCTTCAGCTGACGGTTCACCATCAGGTTGGCACCGCCGTGCTTGGGGCCCTTCAGTGCACCGATGGCCGCCGCGATTGCGGAGTAGGTATCGGTGCCGGAGGAGGACAGCACACGGGCGGTAAAGGTGGAGCAGTTGCCGCCGCCGTGGTCGGCGTGCACCAGCAGGCACATATCCAGCAGCTTTGCTTCCTCGTGGGTGAACTTCTGGTCCGGACGGTAGGTGCTGAGGATGTGCTCTGCCGTGCTCTGGCCGGGCTTGGGCAGGTGGAAGAACATGCTCTGCTTATCGTAGTAGCGGCGCTTCATCTGGTAAGCGTTCACCATCATGGTGGGCATGCTGGCGATCAGATTGATGCTCTGGCTCAGGATGTTCTCCAGGCTCAGATCCTCGGCGTGCTCATCATAAGAGTAAAGGCCCAGCACGCAGCGCTGCAGCTATTCATGATATTGGGCGAGGGGGCGTTCATGGTGTCCATGAAGCTTCCGGCAGGGCGCGGTGCTCTGCAGGATCTCACAGAAATCGTCCAGCTGCTCCCGGTTGGGCAGACTGCCGAACAGCAGCAGCCAGATCACCTCTTCAAACACAAAGCGGTCATTGCGGTAGGCCTCGTCCACGATCTCGTTGATGTTCACACCGCGGTAGATCAGCTTGCCGGGAGTGGGGATCACATGGCTTCCTGATCCTTTTTATAGCCCACAACGTCGCAGACATTGGTCAGGCCGGCCAGCACACCGGTGCCATCCGGGTTGCGCAGGCCGCGCTTGACCCCCAGACGCTCGCTCGTCTCCGGATCGATGTAGTTGTTGGCAACATATTCCTCACACAAAGTCCGCATCGTGTTCGGGTCCAGCGTTGCCACCTCCGAATGTGCAAAATTCATAAGGGGAATTCTCCTTTCATCCTATTTATATACTTTCCCGCCCACCCTCAATGATGGTATAATTCTATATTATCGCTTTTGACGAGTAAATTCAAGCATTAACTGCACCGTTCAGCGCTCAAAAAGCCGGTTTGGTGCTTTTTTGCACTTGCACCACAAAAGGCTTTTTCCCTGTTTCGCATCTTTTTTCAGGGTATATCCGGTATTCTGATTAAAAAAACACCGCTGTCGGAGGGTTTGGGACTATGAAAAAGTTTTTTCTGCCAATCTTTGCGGTCCTGCTGGTGCTGGGCAGCATTCTGCCGCTGGCTGCCTACCGGGTCACACGCGCCGTGCTCAGCGGGGCAGAGCCCGCATCTTCTGCCGTATCTTCTCCTGCAGCATCTGCGCAGCCGCCAAATGCCGTGCCTTCTGCGGATGCCGAGACCTTCCTGGTGGAGGATCAGGCACCGGACAGGTGCTGGAGCTTTCCCGTCAGGAATACGTTCTGGGTGCTGTCGCCGCCGAGATGCCGGTGAGCTGGCCGGACGAAGCGCTCAAGGCACAGGCCGTTGCCGCCCACAGCTACGCGCTCTACTGCCGGGACCACACCACCCTGCAAAGCGGCGCTTGGCTCACTGCCGACCCAGCCCGGCGGCAGGGCTGCCTGACCGAGCCAGTGCTGCGCAGCTACTGGGGCACAGCCTACGAGCAGAATTACGCCCGCCTCTCCGCCCTTGTGGACGAGGTCTTGGATGAGATACTTTATTATGAGAATGCTCCTGCCTGCGCCAGCTACTTTGCCATTTCCAATGGGCAGACCGAGGCCAGCGAAAATGTATGGGGTTCCGCCCTGCCCTACCTCATTTCAGTGGACAGCAGCACCGACCGTTCCGCTGACAACTACGAATACACCGTCACCTTTTCCGCAGAACAGGTGCAGCAGGCCCTTGCAGGCCTTGGCATTTCTGCCGGCCTCGCCGCGCCGGAGGCTGGTTCGCCCGGCAGCGCTGACCAGCGCCGGATACACAAAAACCGTCACGGTCTGCGGGCAGACCGTGACCGGCACGACCCTGCGCCGGGCGCTGGGCCTGCGCAGCACATGCTTTACGGTACAGTACCAGAGCGGGAATTTCAGCTTTACCACCCGGGGTTACGGCCACGGCGTGGGCCTGAGCCAGTGGGGCACAAAGGCCATGGCGGAGCAGGGCAAAAGCTATGCCGATATTCTGGCACACTACTACCCCGGCACGCAGCTGCAAGGATGAAAAAGCGGCCCGCACCGCAAAGGCACAGACCGCTTTTCTATTCACTCTTTTTCTTATACCCGCACCATATCCGGGGTGATCTCGGCCAGAGAATGCGCACCGCACATCTGCATGGTGTCAGCCAGCTCACCGGCCAGCTTATCAATGTAGCACTTCACACCTTCCTCGCCGCCGCCATACACAGCCGTGACGAACGGGCGGCAGATCAGCACGCCGTCTGCACCCAGTGCCAGTGCTTTGAACACATCCACACCGGTGCGGATGCCGCCGTCCACCAGGATCTTCACGCCGGTGCCCTTGAGGGCTGCTGCGATCTCCGGCAGCACCTCGGCAGTGGCCGGGCACTGATCCAGCACGCGGCCGCCGTGGTTGGACACCACGATAGCAGCCGCGCCGGCTTCCTTTGCCTTCAGTGCGCCCTTAACGGTCATAACGCCCTTGACGATGAAGGGGCGCTCGGCCAGCTTGACGATCTCGGCAAGCTCTGCCACGCTCTTGCTGCCTGCGGGCGGAGTCATGTTCTTCAGGAAGGGCAGACCGGCTGCGTCCACATCCATGGCCACGGCAAAGCAGCCGCTGGCCTTGGCCTCGGCCATCTTTTCCTTAATGGTATCAATGTTCCAGGGCTTGATGGTGGGCACGCCGCAGCCGTTTGCTGCGCCAATGGCCTTGGTGGCCATCTCCATAACGGTGGGGTTGGTGCCGTCGCCGGTAAAGGCAGCGATGCCGTTCTCTGCACAGGCGCGCACCAACACATCATTATAGGTCATATCGGTATAGGCTTCGGAGTAGTGCAGGTTCACAGCACCCACCGGGCCTGCAAAGAACGGGTACTTGAAGCTCTTGCCAAACAGCTCAATATGGGTGTCCGGGGTGCCTCCCTCGCACAGGGTGTCCATGTTCACGCGGATCTCGGCCCACTTATTATAATTGCGGATGGCCGTATCGCCCACGCCCTTGGCACCGGGGCCGGGGATCTGGTTTTTGCAGGCCACGCCGTTGCACACCGGGCAGGCCTTGCAGTATTTTCCGATGCACTCGCGCGCATTAGCCAGCACTTCAGGATAAGTCATAATAAAATATCCTCCTTTTATTCCTTTTCTGCAGGGCAAACTCTCTCCGCAGCACTCTCTGCCCCCATCATAGCCCGGTTTTCAGCCGTCGTCAAGGTTTTTGCACAGTTTTCAGTGCAAAGTTCGGAGGCCAGAAACGCAGGCACGTGCTTTTTGAAAAAATACAATTTTTTTCAAAAAAATCCTTGACAAAAGTGCTTCTTTCAGGTATTATAGTGGAGCGCTGAGGCCACGGCCCAAAACGCAGAACCGAATATGGAAAGATGGCTGAGTTGGTCTAAGGCGCACGACTGGAAATCGTGTAACGTGTCAAAAGCGTTCTGGGGTTCGAATCCCCATCTTTCCGCCAGAAATCCGAAACCTTACGGTTTCGGATTTTTTGTTTTTTCAGCGCTTCTCTGTTCTGCCTTGACTTTTGTCCGCTGTTCCGCTATGCTGAATAAAACATCTGAGGGAGGATTTTTTATGGCATCTTCCAAACGGAAAAAGCACGGCGCGGGCTATGTGGTCCTGATCGCAGTGCTCATTCTTGTACTGCTTGCAGTCGTGGCCGCTGTAACCGGGTACAGTCTGGTAGCCCGCCGGGTGAAAGCGCTGCAGGCAGGCGCGGCCTTTACCTTTGATTATGAGATCACATCCACAGCCGATTCCCCTGCCCTTTACACCATCCTGCAAAAGACAGGCTCCACCAAGGCACCGTCAACGGCCTGTATGCGCCGGACGCACTGCAGCTGAGCATCTCGGCCCCGGATGCCGTTATCCCGGCAGGCCCGCTCACCCCGGGTGTATATCAGCAGCAGCGAGACCTTATACGATGTCGGGCAGCTGTACAAAAATATCCGCTCTTCCATCACCGGCAGCTACCCGCTGGCGAGCCTTCTGCTGCCGGACTGGAGCCTTGGCAGTTATATCTCGCAGGCCCAGCTGGCAAGCCTGCTGGGTGTGGACACCACAGCCACCAGCCTGCAGGACATGACCGAGTTTGAGCTGCCGCAGAAAAAACTGCAGCGCGTACAGCCGGAAAACGCAAAGGACGGCTACCTTTATTTTCAGCTGGATACCGGTGATGGCAGCGCCAATGCACCGGTACTTGTTATCGGGCTGGAAAAGAGCAGGTTCTTTGCGGATGCCATCCCGGTGCACATCCTGCTCACCATCCGGAACACGGGGTCAGCATCCAGCTCACTGGCACCGTGAGTGCCCAGACCGTGGTGCTCACTGCGCCCACATCCCGCATGAAGGACGAAGACATCCAGACGCTGGTGCAGATCCGCGATACCATCCAGAGCGTGCTGCAGTTCGTGCAGACCGCTGCCAACAGCGTACAGAACGCGGGCTGATCTTTCCGCAAACATCAAAAGCCAGAAACGGCAGCAGTCGTTTCTGGCTTTTGTTCTGTCATTTTACCGGTCGAGGATGCGGCCATCGGTGGAGAAGGTGACTACATTCCACGGGATGAACTTTCCGCTGTTCTTCAGAGCAGTGATGGCAGCGTGCTCCAGCCCGCCGCAGCAGGGCACCTCCATGCGCAGCACGGTCACGCTCTTGATATCATTGCTGCGGATGATCTCGGTCAGCTTTTCGCTGTAATCCACAGCATCCAGCTTCGGGCAGCCGATGATGGTCACATGGCCCCTCATGAACTCCTCGTGGATATTGGCGTAGGCATAGGCGGTGCAGTCGGCGGCGATCAGCAGCTTGGCACCGTCAAAGTAGGGCGCGTTCACCGGCACCAGCTTGATCTGGCAAGGCCACTGTGCCAGCTGGGACTGCATGGGCACTGCGGCTGCGGCAGGTGCGGTCTGCTCACGGTGGAACTGTTTCATCATGCTGCCCGGGCAGCCATGGAACGCCGGTGCGGCGGGCTGTGCCTGCTGCTGGGCGGCAGCGGCCTTTTTCTGCTTGTTTTCCAGCACAGCCTGCTCGTCATAAGCGGCGGCTTCGCGCTCGGTAAAGGTGATGGCACCGGTGGGGCATCCGGGCAGGCAGTCGCCAAAGCCGTCGCAGTAGTCGTCCCGCATCAGCTTGGCCTTGCCGTTCACAAGGCCGATGGCCCCCTCGTGGCAGGCGGTGACGCAGGCACCGCAGCCGTTGCATTTTTCTTCGTCTATATGAATGATTTTGCGGATCATGGAAAAATCCTCCTTGCTTTGATGTTCTGAGTATACTATAATCAGACCGTGCTTTCGGTTGTTATAACCACAGAAAGAGGATTTTTATGAAAAAGATCGCGTCGCCCCTGTTTCAGGATCTTTCAGAAGCCGAGCTGGATACCCTTGCCGCTGCCGGGCACCTGCGCACCCGGCAGTTTGCAAAGCACGAGGTCATCTTCCACGCCGGAAGCTGCGTGCGGGAGATCGGCATTGTGCTGCGTGGTTCCGTGCACATTGAAAATCTGGATCTCTGGGGCACCAAAAGCATCCTGAGCAGCGTAGGTGCCGGGCAGGCCTTTGCCGAGACCTACGCCTTTTGCGGCGAGGCCTTGATGGTGGATGCTGTTGCGGCCGAACATTGCGAAATACTGTTCCTGCACACTGCCGCCCTTACCGATGCGCGGATCGAGCCAGCGCTGAAAGACAAGCTGCTGCGCCGCCTGCTGGCGGTGTCCATGCGCAAGAACTTCAGCCTTTCGCAGCGCATCTTCTGCACAACGCCCAAGACTGTGCGTGGACGGCTGCTGACCTATTTTTCCGCACAGGCAGCACGCTGCGGCAGGATGGCGTTCGAGGTGCCCTTCAACCGCCAGCAGATGGCCGACTACCTCAATCTGGACCGCAGCGCCCTCTCCAAAGAGCTGTGCAAAATGCGGGACGAAGGTTTGCTGGAATTTGATAAAAACCGCTTTGTTTTAAAGCAGCTTCCAGAATAACCAAAAGCGCCCGCCGGGCAGGGCTAGACCTCCGGCGGGCGCTTTCATTTTAACAAATCAACAGAACGAGATCAGACCGTCTCCTTCTTCTTGCGGGGTGCGCACTTGCGCTTGGGCTTCTCCGCAGCGGGCTTTTCCTCTGCAGGTGCTTCTGCCTTTGCAGGCTCTGCTTTTTCGGCAGCCTTGGCGGCGGTCTTTTTTGCGGCGGTCTTACGGGCAGGCTTTGCGGCTTTTCTGCCGGTGCTGCGGTCTCTGCCTTCCCCTCTTCTGCAGCTTCTGCCTTGGCGGCAGCCGCCTTTTTGGTGGTGCGGGGCTTGCGGGCCGCAGTCTTCTTGGCCGGTGCCTTTTCTGCAGCGGGTGCAGCTTCAGCGGCAGCCTCCACAGCAGGCGCCTCGGCCTTCTTTGCGGCACGCTTTGCGCGCTCCTTCACCTCGGCAATGGTCCACAGCTGGTCATCTGCGCCGGACACCTCCTGCCAGATCTGCAGCACAGTGCCAACCGCAGCGCCCATGCCAACGGTGTCCACGCACTTGCCGCCGGCCCAGGAAGAGCGCAGGCGCACAGTTCCTTCCGGGGTGGCTGAACAGTCCACATCTGAGAGGTGCCGCCCACATCCTCCCACAGGTGCAGCCAGGTGCCGTTGGCGGTGCCGGTCATGGTCAGGTCCAGCAGCTTGCCGGATGCGCGGTTGCGGATGCGGTAAACGCCGTCACCCACGCGGATAAAGCTCCACTCCTGCTCAGGCTTATGCTCGTACTTGCCCAGACGGACGGTACCGGCTTCCTTGGTGCCCTCCACGGCCTGAATGACGTTTCCGGTGTGCGCGGCAATGGTGTAAAAGTGATCGGCTTCGATCACGGTCTGTGCAACAGTTTTCATGGTTTGTTCCTCCTATGGATTGCAGCCGCCCGGCTCTGCCTGCGGCTGCCGCTTGTATTTTGTATGCAGCCTGTACAGATGCACAGGCTCTTTTGTTTCCCTTATGGTAAATGATACCACATATCGTGATTTTCTACAAGCAATTCGACCAGCCTTTAGCAAAACAGACAAAAACAGTCAAGCTTTCCGTCCGTTTTTCTCCCGCTCCATGGGCATTTCAGGCACCATTCTGTACCGGTTCGGCTCTCGACTTTTTGCCGCAGCTGCGTTATACTATGGAACGTGCATCCCGTGCACACATTCAAATTATCCGCCGCTCTGCTGCTGGGCGGCTTTTCTTGACCTATTCCTTATGATAAAAGGAGGTTCTTTCATGTCAGCAGACGAGCTCAACATTCAGCAATACAAAAAAATGACCGAGACACCCATTCCAAAGCTGATCCTCGGTCTTGCCGCCCCTACCATTTTAAGTATGCTCATCACCAGCATCTACAACTTGGCCGATACCTTTTTTGTGGGCCAGATCTCCACCAGCGCTTCCGGTGCGGTGGGCATTGTTTCCAGCCTGATGGCCATTATTCAGGCGCTTGGCTTTACACTGGGCCACGGCTCCGGCACCATCATCAGCCGCAGCCTTGGCAGCCGGAACACCGATGCCGCCACCCGCTTTGCTTCCACCAGCTTTTTTACTGCTCTGGCCGCTGGCGTGGTGCTGGCCGTTGTGGGCCTTGCCACTCTGCCCAGCTTCATGATGCTGCTGGGCAGCACCGAGACCATTCTGCCCCACGCCTGCGCTTATGCACGGCCCATCCTCATTGCAGCCCCGCTTATGATCTCCAGCCTTGTGATGAACAACATCCTGCGCTATGAGGGCAAGGCGAACTTTGCCATGATCGGCCTTGTGACCGGCGGCGTGCTGAACATTGTGCTGGACCCCATCTTTATGTTCGGCTTGGGCCTTGGCACCGCCGGTGCAGGCATCGCTACGGCTCTCAGCCAAAGCATCAGCTTCTGCATCCTGCTGTCCATGTTCCTGCGGGGCAAAACCGTCAGTCAGTTCCGTATTGCTGCCGTCACCCGTGAAGCGCGGGAGTTCGGCTGATCCTGGTGGGCGGCGCGCCCAGCTTTGGCCGTCAGGGCCTGCAGAGCATCGGCGGCATGCTGCTGAACATTGCCGCCCGCAGCTACGGCGATGCCGCTGTGGCCGGCATGAGCATCGTTTCCCGCATTTTCATGTTCATCATCTCGGTAGCCATTGGCGTTGGGCAGGGTCTGCAGCCGGTGGCCGCGTTCAACTACGGTGCGCGCAAATTCCGCCGGGTGCAAAAAGCCGCAGTTTTTACCATGGGTGCCGCCTTCTGTATGCTGGTGGTGCTGGTGAGCCTGTGCTGGGTCAACAGCGATGCCTCATCCGCCTGTTCCGTGATGACCCGGATGTTACCGCCGTGGCGCTGCCCGCCTTCCACTATCAGTGCCTTGCCATTCTGCTGCAGCCGGTCATTGTGGTGGCAAACATGACCTTCCAGAGCGTGGGCAAAGCCGGGCGCGCCACCTTTCTGGCCTGTTGCCGTCAGGGCGTGTTCTTCATTCCGCTCATCCTCATTCTGCCCCGCACTTTCGGCCTTGTGGGCGTAGAGATCTGCCAGCCCATTGCGGATGCGCTCACCTTTATTGTTTCCCTGCCGTTCCTGCTGGCCTTCCTCAAGCAGCTGGACCGGATGGACGATGCTGAAAAAGCCAAAGCACAGTCCTGAAAGTCTGTCATAAAACTGTAATCAACAGCCGCGTTTTCCTGCAATGGAATGCGCGGCTGTTTCGTATTATAATTGAACTGGAAAACCTTTCCGGCTTTCTTTTAAACTTTGTTCCTTTCCATACTGTAAGGAGTGATCTTTATGAGGCGTAACGTTTGCCGCATAGGCAGCGCTGCTGTATGCGCTGCCCTGTGCCTTACCCTTGGCTGCAGCTGCAGCGTGCTGCCGCCCGCTTCCGGCAAGCCTGCTGCTCCTGCTTTCTCAGTGCCCACCGATGCACATGGGGATCCGCTTTACGACAGCTCCCGGCTGGACGACGGAAAGCTGCGGATACTTTACGGTTACGACAATTCCGGCGGTGCCTGCACCGTTCTGTGCGGCAGCAAGGTGCTGTACCAGTCCTTCCGCAGCGAGAACGTGAACCTTCTGCAGGACACCGTGACCGGTGAGACCAACTACTGGTTCCGCACCTGGGCCGACCCGGACGCTTATTGCGGACGGCGCAGCGGCCTGTTTGACAAAGACGGCAATGAAGTCATAACCTTTGAGGGGGAGCAGAACGCTCCATGCAGAACGGTCTGCTGGTGCTGCAGGAAGCCCACGCCGTGAACGGCAGCTACGAAAACGGCTACGACGATTACGGCACCTGTCAGGTGATCGACCTTTCCACCGGCGAACGTCTGCCCGTGCCGGATGGCGCATACCGCTGCATCGTGTGCGGGGACAGGCTGGTGTTCACCTGCTATGCCCGCCCAGCAGACCTTGCTGAGGATGAGTGGGACGACAACATAAACCTGAACAGCTGGGTCATTATACAGACGAAGGACGGTACACAGACTTACGGCGCAGATGCCACTACTGCCCTGAGCCTTTCCTATGCACCGGACGTTCTGACCGACTGGGTGGAGCTAGACACCTGCCACGCCAGCGGCGAACCAACGGACGAAACGCTCTATAACCCCGCCACCGGCGAAGGCTTCACCGGCTTCCGACAGGTATGCGGCAGCGGCACCGCCTGCTTCGAGACCAGCGATGGCCGCTACGAGCTGCGGGATCTCGCCACCGTGGACCGCACCCTTATTGGCACCTTCGACGACCAGCCCAGCAGCTATTTCCCGGGCTATGTGGTCACATGGCGCACGAGCGGCGACTTCGGCTATGATCTGCACGACCTTGTTACCGGTGAGGTGACACCGCTGTACGCTTCCAGCGTCATGAGCGACACCATCGCCCTTTACTATGAGGACGGACGGTTGAAGGTGTTCAACACCGAAACCGGCGATTTGATCACTGATACCACCGTGGAGCCAGTGGAGGGCCAGCAAAGCGTGATGATGGATAACAAGGGTGACGGCTACGTCTGGCTGGAGCTGCGGGATAACGATAACTTTGAGACCACCGCCACCCGCGTGTACGGCCCCGAGGGCCTTGTCTCCGACCTGACCCATCTGCAGGACAAGTACTATGCCCTGAACTATCTCATCACCACACCGGAGGGCAGGCCGCTGTACTGTGGCAACGCCAATGCGCCCAGCAGCAACGGCTCAATGTGTGACGTGCTGGATGAAAACGGCAACATTGTGTTCTATGGCCTTGGCAGCTGCTACAGCTACTACGACAACAGCCTGAACCAGCTGCCAGAACACGTGTTCGTTGCAAAACGCGGCTTTTACTACGCTGGATGGACACGAACGGCAAATGGCTTTACTGCCAAAGCATCTTCTCTTCCATCAACGCCGACGATGAAATGGCTACTGACCAATAGGAGGAACGCCTTATGAAAAATGCTAAAATTTCCCGCCGCAGCTTTCTGCTTGGCCTTGCCGCCTGCTCTGCCGCAGGCATTCTCACTGCCTGCAAGGGGGATGACACCCCCGCCCAGCAGCGCTTCCACCTCGCCGGAAGCACCCGCTTCTTCCGTGAGCGAGCTTGAACCCATCGGGCTGTTTACCTGGAAGATTTTCCCAAGCTGGACGGCAGCACTGCCT
>ENA-OQJX01000682-OQJX01000682.1-human-gut-metagenome-genome-assembly--contig:-NODE-682-length-14513-cov-5.104685_pt1 | contig 14513 bp, 15 predicted proteins | sample MGYA00242615_ERZ504782 | MGnify/ENA primary metagenome ERZ504782 (study PRJEB26092, sample SAMD00036354) | human gut metagenome | host: Homo sapiens | study: EMG produced TPA metagenomics assembly of... | reverse complement strand
TTTTTATTTTTCAATTTACCATACGACAATCTCATCCGCAAAAATAAAACCGGGATTCGCCCTCGGCGCTTTCAAACGAACATAACGGGCTTTCCAGTTTCCATTGAATGTATATTCCTGAAACAGGAGATTCGGATCATCAGACGGAATCGTTGTCGGAACAATTCCGCAGGAAATAAAGTTTTCACCATCTTCCGAAGTCAACAATTCCACTTGTCCTGGCTGGAACACACCCGGACCGATCAGTTGCATGAAACGGATAGATACTTTATGGATATCCGTCTCCCCTTCCATATCAATCACACAATCCAAGTTATCCAAATAACCTTGCCAACGTCCGTCCAGATAAGTCAAGCCACCGCGATAACCATCCAACAGGGCGTTCATCCCTCCGGCCATATATCCTTCGTAGAGCTTACTATTATAATGTATAGGCTTATTGATGGCCCGATGATAATCCACCTTCTTTTCCGTCGGTGTTCCCTGAAGCACTCCGGCCCGGAAAATAGCGGCTTTGATATGGGCGGAATCTTGCACGACTATCGGTCCGGTGTAAAGGACAGAAGATGCTACCGGAACAGAACCGTCTGTCGTGTAGCGAATTTCCGCCGGATATTTCTCTGCATCCAGTATAACTTCTATCTTTCTGCCTGCCGTATCGACCTGCATGGTCACTTCCAATTCGTTCGAAAGGGTAAAAGTGCGAACCCCCATTCCCTGTAATCGAGAGATATGAGCATTCATACGAGGTTTGAAATCTTCCCATGTCCGTAACTCTTGCGGCGTCCATCCAATCTCAGCTACAGCAAGGGCACGTGGGAACATCATATACTCCAGATGTTCGGGAGTCTGAATATACTCGGTCCAGGTATTAGCCTGCACCCCCAAAATATGCCGGCACTCCTCCGCCGTCAACGAATCTGCTGGGATAGGATCATAGCTATACACCTTCTTTATCGGCGTATAGCCACCGATGGCATATGGTTGTGTCTTCGGATCGGCCTGATAGAAATCCAAATACATATAATTACCCGGCGTCATCACCACATCATGCCCCATCCGTGCCGATTTGATTCCACCGTCTTCTCCCCGCCATGACATAACGGTCGCTTCGGGAGCCAAACCACCTTCCAGGATCTCATCCCAGCCGATCAACTTGCGATCCTTCGAAATCAGAAACTCTTCAGCCTGTGAATCATGTAACTTTGAAGTTCGTCCACGCTCTTCATTCCATTCTTCTTCATCAACCCTGACACTTCGGACACGTTTTCCAGGCAGACTTCCCGGCTTCATCACCGCCGATATGTATATATTCGGACGGGAAAAGATCGATCACCTCTGCCAGTACGTCTTCCATGAATGCAAACGACTGCTCGTTGCCGATACAAAAATCGCCGTTCAGGTAAGGCTTACCGGAACAACTCAGTTCGGGATAAGCCATCAGGACCTCTTCGGAATGCCCGGGAAATTCGATCTCCGGTATTATATTTATATGTTTGGAAGCTGCATGTTTCACAATCTCCCGGATATCCTCCTTCGCATAGTAACCCCCATAAGCGCCCGGCGTTCCTTCCGGCAGATACTTACGGTCACGGCCGTCCCACCACTTCCGCCAATCGGATTCGGTACGAAATGCCGTTTCGGAAGTAAGTTTCGGATATTTGTCTATCTCAATACGCCATCCTCCGGCATCTGTCAGATGCATATGTAGGGTATTCAGCTTGTAAAAAGACATCACATCCAACAATTTCATCACTTCCTCTTTGGAGAAAAAATGACGGGAAACATCCAGATGCAACCCTCGATACCCAAAACGAGGATTATCCTGGATCGAAACACATGGCACCTCTCCTCCGGAATAGAGTTGGCGTAACGTCTGCATTCCATAAAACAGACCGTCCGACGAACCGGCACGGAGGTCAATTCCTTTCGGCGTCACATCCAACTGATAGCTTCCGGGCTACCGGACCAAGCATCATCGATCACAGTTTTGACACTTTGGGAAGACCGTCCGCCAAATAAAGCAAGACTATCGACCCTGAAGGTTCCTCCTGTCATTGTCATCCGTTCCGGTTTGGGAATAAGATTGACCTGCTGGACTTCCTTCGGAGAGCAGGCAACCAATAGCAACGAGCAGGCGACAGCCAGCCCGGTTACACAATTGTGAGATTGTTTTGGCAATAACATAAATATTTAGTTTAGTGTGTTTAATTCTTGGAGGGTAAATATACGAAGAAAAAACAGACAAGCTCCTATTTCAAACAAAAAGCTATGCTTTATTAGGCACAAAAAGAGGATATGCCTGTTCTGACATATCCTCCTATGTAAAGAAAGCCGCACCGTAGATATGAACAAACTCCGTATGACAGGATTTGAGTGCTTTGCCATCTTTGTAATCCGCCGTGCTAAGCATGCCCCGAAGGTGCGGCCCGCCATTGACGACAAGAGCTGTGTCTCGGAATTAAAATAAACTGATGAGTTTCCCAATCGAACATGTGCGGCTAACTCATTTTTCTTATCACAAAGATATGTAATAGGAATGAAACCACCAAACTTTTGACATAAAAAAAGAGCTCCATTTAGGAGCTCTTTTTCCAATTGCTATATAATGTCAATTACTTAACTTTAGCAACGATTGCTTTGAAAGCTTCCGGATGGTTCATAGCCAGGTCGGCAAGAACTTTACGGTTGATTTCGATACCTGCTGCATGCAAAGCTCCCATCAGACGAGAGTAAGACATACCTTCCAGACGTGCGGCAGCATTGATACGCTGAATCCACAATGCACGGAAGTTACGTTTCTTGTTACGACGGTCACGGAATGCATAAGTCAAACCTTTTTCCCATGTATTCTTAGCAACGGTCCACACGTTCTTACGTGCACCATAGTAACCACGGGTAAGTTTTAAAATCCGTTTTCTTTTTGCTCTTGAAGCAACATGATTTACTGATCTAGGCATAATACTAATCTGTTTTGAATGTTAGCGTCATCACTCTCGGATGATCTTATTTTGCTAAATACATTCGGTTAATAAAAATCTTGTAAAACTCGCTTAATTAAAAAAGATTACTTCAAACCAAGCAACTGCTTAACGTTGCTCACGTCTACACTGGCAACCAGGCCTGTGTGAGTAAGATTTCTCTTCTGCTTTGTAGTCTTCTTTGTCAGAATGTGACTTTTAAAAGCGTGTTTTCTTTTGATTTTACCTTGTTCCGGTAAGAGCGAATCTTTTTTTGGCACCGGAATTAGTCTTCATCTTAGGCATTTTCCAATATATTTTAATTATTAAACTTTACACCCTCTATCGGGTGGTTTCTTTCTTTATTATTCAGACTCTTCAGTCTTAGGCTTGGGAGTCACGACCACCTTTTTCACTACCGGTTTTGAAACGGCAGGTTTAGGAGTGGCGGCAGCTCCGGCTTTCTTCGGTGTCAGCATGATAATCATACGTTTACCCTCCAGTACCGGTAACTGTTCTACCTTTCCGTATTCCTCCAAGTCATTGGCAAAACGAAGCAACAATACCTCTCCTTGCTCTTTGAAAAGAATGGAACGTCCTTTAAAGAACACATATGCTTTTACTTTTGCTCCTTCTTCCAAAAATCCCTTGGCATGTTTCAACTTAAAGTTATAATCATGATCATCTGTCTGAGGTCCGAAACGGATCTCCTTCACGATCACTTTCACTGATTTCGCCTTCTGTTCCTTCTGGCGCTTCTTCTGTTGATAAAGGAATTTCTGATAATCAGTAATTCTACAAACGGGGGGCGCAGCATTCGGTGAAATTTCAACCAGATCGAGCCCTGATCTTCAGCCATCTTTAATGCCTGAGAAGTAGGATAAACTCCCTGTTCTACGTTATCACCTACTAAACGAACTTCACGAACACGAATACGTTCGTTGATTCTATACTGTTCTTTCAGACTGTCATTCTTCATTCAAAAAGATTTATTCTCCTCGTTATTAGTTAATTAATTATTATCTTTCTTCCAGTGATTCATCTGTTCCTCTATCTCACCTTTCAAAAGCGCTGCAAAGGTAGCAATTTTCATCGAACCTTTATCACCTTCGCCCTGTTTTCTTACAGAAACTTCATTATTTTCTGCTTCCTTCTCTCCAACAATGAGCATATAAGGGATACGTTTCAATTCTGTATCGCGAATCTTGCGTCCGATTTTCTCATTACGGTCATCAACCAGAACACTCAGATCTTCAGCTTCGAGCTGACGTTTTACCTCATAAGCATAATCGTTGAACTTCTCGCTGATCGGCAGGATCGATACTTGATCCGGAGTCAGCCACAGCGGGAACTTACCACCCGTATGTTCGATCAGCACGGCAACGAAACGTTCCATAGAACCGAACGGTGCACGGTGGATCATAACAGGACGATGTTTCTTATTGTCTTCGCCCGTATATTCCAGCTCGAAACGTTCCGGAAGGTTGTAGTCAACCTGGATCGTACCTAACTGCCAACGGCGACCGATGGCATCTTTCACCATAAAGTCCAATTTAGGACCATAGAAAGCAGCTTCGCCATATTCGATCTTGGCTTTCAGGCCTTTTTCCTGGCAAGCTTCGATAATAGCACTTTCGGCTTTCTCCCAGTTTTCTTCCGAACCGATGTATTTATCCCGGTTCACCTTGTCACGCAGAGAAATCTGTGCTTCAAAGTTTTCAAAATCCAAAGCCTTAAAGATAATAAAGATAATATCCATCACCTTCAAAAACTCGTCTTTCAGTTGATCGGGGCGACAGACAGGTGAGCATCATCCTGCGTAAAGCCACGTACCCTTGTCAAACCGTGCAACTCGCCGCTTTGTTCATAACGATACACGGTTCCGAACTCCGCGAAACGCAGAGGCAGGTCCTTGTATGAACGCGGGAACGATTTGAATATTTCACAGTGGTGAGGGCAGTTCATCGGCTTCAACAAGAACTCTTCGCCCTCCTGTGGAGTATGGATCGGCTGGAATGAGTCCTTACCGTATTTAGCGTAGTGGCCGGAAGTCACATACAACTGCTTGCCACCGATATGCGGAGTCATCACTTGCTGGTAGCCGTATTTCTTCTGGATACGTTTCAAGAAATCTTCCAGTTTCAGACGCAACTGCGTGCCACGCGGCAACCACAACGGAAGCCCTGCTCCCACTGCTGTCGAGAATGTAAACAGTTCCAGCTCTTTACCTATCTTACGATGGTCGCGTTTCTTGGCTTCTTCCATCAATGCCAGATATTCGTCCAGCATCTTTTTCTTCGGGAAAGTAATACCATACAGACGAACCAACTGTTTACGCTTTTCGTCACCACGCCAGTAAGCACCGGCAACACTCATTATTTTAACAGCCTTCAAATAAGAAGTATTCGGCAAGTGCGGACCACGACACAGGTCGGTAAACGAACCCTGCGTATAGGTTGTAATCTTACCATCTTCCAATTCGCTGATAAGTTCTGTTTTATACACTTCGCCTCTGTCACCGAACATTTTCATAGCATCAGCCTTCGAAATATCCTGGCGTTTGATTTCCTCTTTCTTCGCTACCAGTTCGAGCATTTTTGCTTCGATAGCAGGAAAATCACCTTCTTTGATAACTGCGTCACCCGGATCCACATCATAGTAGAATCCGTTTTCAATAGCCGGTCCGATACCGAACTTAATGCCGGGATATAATTCCTGCAAAGCTTCAGCCATCAAGTGAGCACTGGAGTGCCAGAATGCATGTTTACCTTCCTCGTCTTCCCACTTGAAAAGTTTGATGGCGGCATCCTGGTTGATCGGACGGGTCAAATCCCAAATCTCACCATTCACGCTCGCAGCCAGAACTTCCTGTGCCAGACGGGAACTGATGCTTTCCGCAATCTGCATAGCGGTCGTTCCTTCGGCATATTCTTTTACGGAATTATCCGGAAATGTAATCTTTATCATAATCTGTTCACTATAAATTCCTAAAAATTAATCAGGATGCAAATTTAGCATTCTTTTTTTGTTAAACAGAACTTTTAGGTAAAAAGTTTTTATTGTGTCATCCAGGATTCAATCTTTTATAAAGGAAGAGACTCAAGACGAATAAAAAGGCGATCCCACAGAAAAAATAACCCGGTGAACGGCTTGCCCGGCGGGTCTCCGTCCGGCTAAATATTTCCTCCGTATGCTGTCCGGTATAGTCCGTCTGCCGGTACGTCATAACCTTCCCGGTATCGGCAAGCCGTCGACTGCGATCCATTTGCAATGTCGTGACGGATTCCGTGTATTGCCTACCCGTACTGTCAGGAGCGAAATAAACAATCCGTTGCAAATTCCAGGCGACCGTATCGATCAGGCGGATATCCTTTTTCAGCATCCCTATCTCTCCGTTATACAAACGGATACTATCCAAACAGGCTACCGATTCCAGCCGATGATTCTGCCTGCTCAATCCGCATCCCGACAACAGAAAAACTAATGCTAAAAGACGTAAAAGCACCTGCATCCTGTTTTTACCGGTTTTCTTTAGCGACAAATGGAGGAAATTCCGTTTCCGGTAAAGGATCGCCTGGTCGAACTCAAGCCCCGACTGCCGTAAGACCACCAACAATTCCGCCGCGTCAGGAACATAACAATCAACTGCCTCCCCTTTCGTATGCTGGCTGTCGGGTACACCTCCCACCAGACGGTTGACTACCTCGCAACGATACCCGCTTGTCACCCCAATCGGTCTGCCATATAACTTCCGCAACGGTTCCAACAACCTCGTAACTATATATTTCAACGCCGCAAGGGCTTCCTTTCCCGGTATATTCTCAATCCCTTTTTCCATCGCAGTCCTACTATAACACATCTCTTCCAACCTAAAATGTTCACTCAGCCTCTCATCTCTCATTTCCCATCCTCCCATTTTTCAATTTTAATTCTTAATTTTTAATTTATAAGAGTAATCTACCCCGAAAAGCGCCCCTGCAAACGTGCTGATCTCCCCAAAAGCCACCAACACACTGTTATCCACCTCTCCCCTCGGATCGATCCAAAATCCGCAGAAGAGAAGAACAATCCCGCTCATTGTGAGCAGGACTGCCATTGTCAACTGAATCGTCAACCTCTTCATAATTTATGATTTGAGATTTATGATTTATACATTACTACCAACGCATAAATCATAAATCATAAATTTCAGAGTTCCCCCGGTCTGTCGTCCTCTCCCCCGCCAGACCCCGTTCCGTCGGTTTCCGTCATGATTCGCTCGAAACTTGTACGGCTTTTCATGGTGCGCAACGCCTTACCCGGAAGAAAACGCACACGGGGTTCACGGATCAGCCCCGTATTAAAATCATCGGAACCGGCCACACCCTGCGAACCGAAATTCAGGCGGAAAGTCCCCAATTCGCCCACATTCACACGACGCCCGTTACGCAAGTGACGACCTAAAACTACATTCAGACGATCCAATACAGCCTTTATGCCGGCACTACCGGCAACCGTACTGTCACTCACCTCCTCCAACAGTTCTTCAAACGTCACCAAATCGCCACTGACCATCTGTGCATACACCTTTTCAGGATTTTCTTCCTGATCCTTACCCAAATTTCTTCTCTGCACCAATTTGTACTTCAATGCCATAATCTTTAATTTTTAAATGATTGATAATTTGTTTTTGATCACACTGCAAAGATAGAGTACCCGAAAACTGTTAAAAAAGCAGTGAAACAAGACAGGTGACAGTTGAAAGTTGCGACAAGAGGTATTTCACCTGTCAACTATCAACTTTCACCTTTCAACTGTCAACTTTCAACTACTCCATCTCACTACTTTTCTCCATCAGGCCGGCAAAATCGTACGAATCCATCCGGGCATACCGGATTTTGTCAGCCAAATACTTGACGGACACATCCATATCGAAAGCAAGTAAAAAGGAAAAAGAGATTTCCGTATACGAAGATTTAGTTTTTTTATACGGATCCACTAATAAATTAAGTACCTTCAGGAACAAATTTAACTCGTCCATCCTATACAAAAACTCACCGAACACCGTCTTTTGACGGACATAATCCACAAAACGCTGGCGGTTTGCCTTGATCAGACGCACCAAAAACAACCGGTAAGGCACTGACAGATCCGTCCAACCCGACAGGGCAAGACCAAACGTACGGTCAAAAAAATGCCCCTTTCTTCAAGAGGCATATACTTTAACAACTCATGATACAGACGGACGGTAGGTTTTGCGCCACCGAACAGCGCAACCAATTCTTCTTTCATACAATTTCCGGAGGGGGAAAGTTGATCCCTCGCGCCCGGAAAGCCACCGGAACAGACCGGCTATACCTCCAAACGCCTTAAAGCCCTTCCTTCATGATCTTCCTCAGTGGCTGGAAGAGACGCTCTATCAAACGCAATTCTTCTGTTACGATTCCGGCCGTGGCTTTCATTTCCTGCATCACAGGAAGACAGATTCCGTAATTGGTGGTCAGTCCGCCGGGGAAGACAATCTCCACCCTGTAATTGTCTTCCAACGGCACCATCGAGACAGACGACACACGCCCCTCCACGATGCCGAACTCCTGGTCCGGAAAATTGCTGAAACGCACGATCACACGCTGCCCTTTCCGGACCTTCCCGGAACTCGCGATCGGCATCGATGCCAACCCGATCCATTCGCCGGGCTCTTCCGGTACGATCCGCGCAAACAGCTCGCCACCCTGCACGTACAGGTTCGGGTATCCCTGCCGAAGCAACTGCACGCGCCCCGATGCCGACGCCTCCAGGCAATAATCCATCTCCCAACGCCTCACTGCAGCCAGCAATTGCCCCAATACCGCCCGGTAATCACGCGACGCCGGGTCTTTCGACGCCAAAGCGGTATAGGTGGGCTGGATATCGCCCAACTGCCATACATCCTGCAACAAGTAATAGCCGAGCCGCTCCGGTTCACCGGCATAACGAACCAGCAACTTCTTCAGCCGCAGCACGTCTTCCGTCACCGCCGTATTCTCCACCACCGCCAGCGGCAAGCCCTCCTTCACCGACTGGCCGTCGGCGACATACAGGCTCCCCACCTTCCCCGAAACACGTGCCACCACCTCCGTCACCGGATTACGGCTCGTCAACGTCATCTCAGCCTCGACCACGTCAGGATAACGGAAGAAAAAGCTCCCCCCGACAAGCAGGAGCACCACGGCAAACAACACCGTGCTCCCCCACCTCACGATACGGGACGGCACATGACCCATCACTTCCTGCACCGCTTCACTGCGTAGTTCTATGTCTTTTCCAGCTTTCAATTACCCAACTCCAATTGGTTCTTCACTAACTTGTAATATATGCCACGCCGGGCCGTCAGCTCTTCGTGCGTCCCCTCTTCGGCCACGCGGCCTTTGTCTAGGACGACGATGTTGTCCGCATCCCTGACCGTGCTCAACCGGTGCGCCACCACGACCACCGTGCGGCCCCGGTAGAAACGGTGCAGATGCTCCATGATCTCTTTCTCGTTATTGGCATCCAAGGCGTTCGTCGCTTCGTCCAAGAAGATGAACTCCGGATCCTTGTACACCGCACGGGCAATCAGGATACGCTGCCGTTGCCCCTGGCTCACCCCGTTGCCTTCCATGCCGATCTTCGTGTTGTAGCCCAACGGCAACGAGTCGATGAACTCCCGGATATTCGCCACCGTGACGGCATGCAGCAAACGGTCCTTGTCGATCGATTCAGTCCCCACCGCTATGTTACGCGCGATCGTGTCCGAGAAGATGAAGCCGTCCTGCATCACACAACCCGTATGAGCACGCCACACATGCGGGTTCAAATCCTTCAATAAGACGTTCCCCACCCGGATCGTACCCTTGTTAGGCTCATAGAAGCCTAGCAGCAACTTGACAAGCGTCGTCTTCCCGCTGCCGCTCGCCCCCACGACGGCCGTCACCTTGTGCTGCGGGATCGCGAGGCTGACATGTTCCAGCACATAATCCCGGTCCGCCCCGTCATAACTGAAACACACATCCTCCACACGGAGCGTCCGCTCTTCCGGAATCCGGTTCACCTTCAAAGCAAGCGTCTGTTCCTCATCCTCCTTCTGATGAATCTCTCCGAGCCGTTCCAAGCTGATCTTCGCATCCTGGAACGAACGCGCGAAACCGATGAACTGCTCGATCGGGGCCGTCAACTGACCTACGATATACGTCAGCGACATCATCATGCCCAACGTCATTTCTCCGGAAACAACAGCACGGGCGGCCAAAAAGGAGATCAGGATATTGGTCGTCTGGTTGAAAAACACCGATCCGAGCTGTTGATATTGTTGCAGGGCCAAGCCTTTGATACTGATCTTGAAGAGCTTCACCTGGATGCGTTCCCATTCCCACCGCTTCTCCGTCTCGCAGTTGTTCAGCTTGATCTCCTGCATGCCAGTCACTAACTGGAAAAGGTTGCTCTGTTCACCCGCAGCCTGCGCGAACCGCTTGATGTCCAGTTCGCGCCGGTACTTCATAAAGGCAAGTATCCACGCCACATACAAGCCGTTGCCGACCAGGAACAATCCCAATATCGCGAGGTTGTAATAGGCTAGCACAAATCCGAACACGATAAAATTGACAAACGAAAAAAGCGTCGAGATGGACGAACCCGTCATAAACGTCTCGATACGGTTATGGTCGCCGATGCGCTGCATGATGTCGCCCACCATTTTCGTATCGAAGAAATGAAGCGGCAGCCGCATCAGTTTGGCAAGGAAATCGGAGATCAAGGCGATATTGATCCGCGTGTTGACATGCAGCAGAATCCAGCTACGGATAAAATCCACGGAGAGTTTGGCCACGAAGATCACCAACTGCGCGACCAATATCAATGTGATAAAGCTCAGATTACCGTCCCGGATACCCGTATCCACCATGCTCTGCGTCAGGAACGGCAGGATCAGTTGCAGGATGCTGGCCGTCAGCATTCCCAATACCAGCTGGAACAGTTCACGCCGGTAAGGAGTCAGATAACGGAAGAAAAAGGTTAGGCCTTTCCCTGTCCGCGTATCCTCCTCCTCGCGATCGTAAAAGTCAGGTCCCGGTTCGAAGAGCAATGCCGCTCCCGTATCTTTTCCTTCCGTCACGGTGCTGCACCAGCAACGCGCCAGTTCGGATTCCTCATACACCAATTTCTTGGTAGCCGGATCGGCGATATGATATTTCCCGTTCTTTACCTTATATAATACGACGAAATGGTTCTGGTTCCAGTGAAGGATGCAAGGCAAAGGCACTTCCTCCCTAAGTTGCTCCAACGTAATCTTCACACCCATCGTCCGGAAACCGATCCGCTCGGCGGCATCGCTGATTCCTAACATCGACACCCCTTCGCGCGTAATGAATGCCTGTTCGCGGAGATACTGGACGGAATAGCTGCGACCGTAGTATTTCGAGATCATCCGAAGGCACGAAGGGCCGCAGTCGGCGGACTCGAGTTGGTGGTAATGGGGAAATGACTTTATCATACGCTTTGTAAAAGAGTTGTTATCATACCCATTGTTCGATTTGCATCAAAACATTTTTTCCCCAGCCGTGCCTTCCGCCTCAAATTTTCATATAATACACGATTCTCCAACAGAGATTTCATTCCCTCATAAATAGAATTTTCTTCAACAGGAACCAACATTCCATACTCACCCTGTTTCAGCATCTCATCGGCTCCTCCGGACCTTGTTGCCAAAACAGGTATCTCTAAACTCAATGCCTCACATATAGCCAGACAAGCCCCTTCTACCAACGAAGAGGACACAAATAAATCTGCCTGGGCCAAATAAGGATATGGATTTTTCACAAAACCGTTCAACGTCACGTGTTCCGAAATGCCCAATCTTCGTATTTGTTTTTCTAACATTTCACGCAATTCCCCTTCTCCCAGAATCCAAACCTGAAAATCAAATTTCTCTTTAAGGAGACGGGATATAACGCTTAATAATAGTTCATGTCCTTTTACTTCGGACAAACGACCAATGCTGCAAATCGTAAACTTTGTTTTCGATATCGCTTTCTTTAAAGATTTTTCAACAATAGCCGAAGTGTCTATCAGATTATGAATAACGCTCTTTTCATTATCCGCAGAAGGAAACAATCTCTTAAACCCGTTTAAACTGTCGTTCGATACAAAGACCAACTTATCCATCTTTGCGTAACTTCCGCACTCCTCTTCGTCAGTATTATAAAACCGACGCGGCCAATTGAAACGCTCCATATTTGTATGAATCCATGCTATCTTGACAGCATTACTGTCTCTGCCTGCTATATATTTTACGGCAAGGCCTTCCAAAAATGCGACTTCAACATCATACCTGTCGTTTAAAAGTTCTCCAAACCGTCCCACCGAAAAAGAAGTACACCATTTCACCTGTTCAGGTATATCGGCAATATATTCTCCGATATTGCTCAATACGAATAAACTTACATCAAACCGGTTATAATCCAAACGTCTTAAAATATCGATTAGCAAACGTTCCGCCCCACCACATCCCAAACTGTCAATACAGAAAAAGATTTTTCTCCTCTCGTCCGGCATAGAACCATTTGAAATACCATCATTCTTAAATGCCGCTTGTATCTTCCATGTCCGCACATACTCCTGCAGTTCCTCTCGCGTCATCCCGCATACTTTTAAAAACTCCAAACGATTTCTTTTCTCTATTTCTTTATTCTGATACCAAGAATTCTTTCCCCGAGGATGATATAGATGGAATAACGATCCATTTGCCCGACAAACAGGTAACCCCAATACTTCCATCCGCTTTACCCGCTCCGCATCTTCCGGTCCCCAACCATAAAAACACTCATTCTCGCCACCGGCTTCCAAATAAACTTTTCGATTCACAAGGAAAGCTCCACCGACAGAATGAGGGCCGTGCACTAAATTATGCTGTCCAATATTATTTTCCAAACTCTCAAACGATCTTTCATTACAATAAACATCCGACAGATCGGAAGACAACATATAAAAACGCCCGTCATAAGGGAAACTCATTACTGCACGTCCCATTTTTACTGCCTCTACAGCTTCACTAATTTGCGTTTTTCGAATCACCACATCCGTATCCCAAATACCCACAATATCTGAATCCGCTTCCCGCAACAACCGATTCAGATATTTCGTCCGGTGAAAAACAGGATCCCGATCTTCTACAAAAGTATAATGGATATTCGAAGCTGGAACTTTTAGCTTGTAACTTGAAGTCCGATCCGCTTCCAATATCCAGATAGTAGCATTTTCGATTTGGGTCAATTCAGCCAACAACAGATCCAAATTACGAACACGCTCTTCCGAATCCACACGAAGCGGAATCAAAAACGAAACAGAAGCAGACGCTATCGGAACAGCCGGATCACTCTGGTCTTCAGATTTCCGAAAAGCTAAGATTTTTTCTGTTGTTACCGGACAAATCTTATGCGCATGAAACCATTCGACCTCCGACCGCATTCTTTCGTCCAGACAAGTTCCTTTCTGCATACTCCTAGCCAAACAATCTAACAGATAGATAAAATTTTGTTGAAATATAATCCCCTGCAGCCCACGCTCCTCCAGAGTCTTATAAGACAAACGCAACCGGGAATAATAAAGCCAACCATACCAATCGACCACACTTTCATCTGTCAGACAAACCAAGTTCCGGAAAAACAATTCATCGACTTCTGCTAAAATCTCATCTTCGTCCCCTTCTATAAAACCGTTACGAAGCAAATAAACGATACCGCAAGCAATTCCCAAAATTCCATCTTTCAACCGAAACGGCATATCCAACGACAAAGAAGAAACAATTCGGTCCAGTTTTTGCTCTGCTATTTGGCCATATTTACTATTCTCACTATAAATGCCATAGGTGTAATATGCAATCACCATCCCCATATCCGGATAAGCAATATCCGGCCATTCAACACTTTTTTGTCCGTCTCTTCTGAAATAGTCAATAAAGTCTTTTTGGTAATGGGCACGTATTTCCCGCGCATACTCCGCTTGCTCTTTCCGATATCGCTGAGATATCTGTTTCGGATGCCACCGATAAAAAAATAAGGGTTCCGAAAGGTTCACGACTTCACCGGTCAAAGCCAACCAAACTGCCCTATCACGGCATTTACGAATATTTAAAAATTCCATCAATTTTACATTATCCTCTATTCACACTTCACGACCTCAGCTGGATTGCTGTCAGCGGCCCGCTTAATTTGTCCCCAAACTGTCAATAGTACAACCACGACAATCCCTGCAAAGATTCCCACGAACAACCATCCCGGAAGATCCGTCCGATATGCATACCCTTGCAGCCAACTGTTCATAATTGCATACGCGATCGGAATCCCGATAATACCAGCTACAACCACTTGCAAAATATAATGACGGAAAAACAGATAAATAATATCTCCCGTGTCTGCTCCAACCACCTTACGAATGGCTATCTCTTTGCGACGACGCTTCATTGTCGCCGTTGCAACAGCATAAACACCAAAAACGGAAATCAACAGACAAACAGACCGAAAGCACGAAAAGAAGTTTCAGGCCGGTACTGTTCCGAAATCG
>ENA-OQJX01000679-OQJX01000679.1-human-gut-metagenome-genome-assembly--contig:-NODE-679-length-14565-cov-2.882047_pt1 | contig 14565 bp, 14 predicted proteins | sample MGYA00242615_ERZ504782 | MGnify/ENA primary metagenome ERZ504782 (study PRJEB26092, sample SAMD00036354) | human gut metagenome | host: Homo sapiens | study: EMG produced TPA metagenomics assembly of... | reverse complement strand
AACAACTTCTCCTATGAACAGGAACCAAAGGTAAATAACCGGAGTACACTCTACCTTCCCTGATTTCAACGGATAAGTTGCGGACATTCGTTCATGTTCCTGCAAGGCTTCACCTTCCGAAGGATGATAATCAATCACAAAACGCCCTATTGAACCTGGATGTACATAATGGTCATATAAAAAACGCGCAACAACTCCCATATTCATGCGCAGATTGATTTCCACACAGGATGAATCCGAAAAACCGGCTTTTCATTTTCCGGAAACCGACAAATCATCATATCAACTCCAAGATAACCTTTATAAACGGTTCCTACCAACGCAGAAAGCCTATATTTCAAGCAGTTCTCCAAATCCGTCAGAACCTTTGAAGGGACATATTGCGAAAGTTGTTTCCAGATTGCCTCATTAGAAAGCAAACGATTCCCTTCATACATCCCACTCTTTCCGGTATGGAAGAGGGAATATCCCATAAATGTCACTTCACCTGTACCATCGGAATAAAACTCCATGGCAAAATCCTCTACCTTATTATATATAGTTCCGCAATGATTCCACCCTGCGAAGCAGCCACACGCGTACACCAACCGGAAATAAAAGGAGTAAATATGCCTTTACACCAGTTCAAGCCTTTACCGCTTCCCGAAAGCGGAGCTTTCAACAGGCAGCATTCCCGCTCTTCCACAAAAGTTTTCCATTCTTCCAGTGCCTTCAAATAATAAGATTCTCCGCAGAAATATTCATTCAGTTGTAATTCCGGAAGTAACGAGACGGCTTTAGAACGATGGGAGTATTCCCGCAAACCGTTTAATTGCTCCATAGAAGGAAGCAGGGCTTCGTCCACGCCCAGCCCTAAAAGCCGTTTCCGCAAAGCTACATCCCACCCCCAAGGACGAATATCCAAATCCGGTCCGACAGCAAGTTCCGGTTCAGTCATCAAATGAATCGAAACTCCCAGCAATTCCTGCATTTGCTTCAAATAATCCAGATTATAAGCGGAAGAAGCTAATACAGCACTCCCCTCCTCTGCATACCACATCGGAAGCAAAGCCAACTCGGAAGCCATACGTCTGGCCGAAGCTGGAGCCATATAATTAGTTTCACCGCTGGCCAACGCCAAGTCATGTTCCGGATTGAATATATAAAGAGCCTTTTTGTCATTTCAAATGAATTCAAAACTTTATTCTGCAAATATATACAGGAAATAGTCAGGAATGACTACAATAAACAGAAAGTTGGAATTAAACACACAATTTTGCCATCTCTACTTTGCAAATCCTAAAAAAAGCAGTATATTTGCCACCCGAAAAACAAAGAACTGAAATGGAATCATTCTACCGCACACACGCCTACCTCGTTGAGCACACCAATGCCCCCGTTCGCCGCGATCTTATGGACGAGATCGACTGGAGCGACCGCCTGATTGGTATCAAAGGGACACGTGGCGTAGGAAAAACCACTTTCCTTCTCCAATACGCCAAAGAGAAATTCGGGAACGACCGTTCCTGTCTGTTCATCAACATGAACAACTTCTATTTCTCGGGCCACAGCATTGTAGACTTCGCCAACGAATTTCAGAAACGTGGCGGAAAAGTATTGTTGATCGACCAGGTGTTCAAACATCCGGAATGGAGCAAAGAGTTACGCATGTGTTACGACCGTTTTCCTAACCTGAAAATTGTCTTCACCGGCTCGTCCGTGATGCGACTGAAAGAAGAAAATCTTGAATACGTGATATCGCCAAGAGCTATAACCTGCGTGGATTCTCTTTCCGTGAATTCCTAAACTTGCAAACAGGCATGAAATTCAGGGCATATAGCTCGAAGAAATTCTTAGCACTCACGAACAGATTGCCAAAGGAGTACTCTCCAAAGTCCGTCCGTTGGATTATTTTCAGGATTATCTGCACCACGGATTCTATCCGTTCTTCCTTGAAAAACGTAACTTTTCGGAGAATCTGCTGAAAACGATGAACATGATGGTGGAAGTAGATATACTTCTCATCAAACAAATTGAACTGAAATATCTTTCAAAGATAAAAAAATTGCTATATTTGCTCGCTGTCGACGGGCCGAAAGCTCCAAATGTGAGCCAACTGGCAAGCGACATACAGACATCTCGCGCCACGGTGATGAACTATATCAAGTATCTGGCAGATGCGCGACTCATTAATCTGGTTTATCCGAAAGGGGAAGAATTCCCTAAAAAACCTTCAAAGATAATGATGCACAACTCCAACCTGATGTATTCCATCTATCCGGTGAAAGTGGAAGAGCAGGATGTGCTCGACACATTCTTTGCAAATTCTTTATGGAAAGACCATAAGGTACATAAAGGAGATAAAAACGTCTCTTTTATGGTAGACGAAGTAATGCCGTTCAAAATTTGCCAGGAAGGCGCAAAGATCAAGAACAATCCGAATGTAACGTACGCGTTGCATAAGGCTGAAATAGGTCGGGGCAACCAGATACCTCTCTGGATGTTCGGCTTTTTATATTAAAAGATTTATTTACTTAAATATTTAATTTAGTTATGACTAAACAGAAGAAATTCATCACTTGTGATGGTAACCAAGCTGCAGCGCATATCTCGTATATGTTCTCTGAAGTAGCAGCTATCTACCCATCACTCCTTCTTCGACTATGGCTGAGTACGTAGACGAATGGGCTGCCGCAGGACGTAAGAACATCTTCGGCGAAACAGTATTAGTACAGGAAATGCAATCTGAAGGTGGTGCTGCCGGTGCAGTTCACGGTTCTCTTCAGGCTGGTGCGTTGACTACTACTTACACTGCTTCCCAGGGTCTTCTCCTGATGATCCCTAACATGTACAAAATTGCCGGTGAGTTCTTGCCTTGCGTATTCCATGTGTCTGCTCGTACATTGGCTTCTCACGCATTGTGTATCTTCGGTGACCACCAAGACGTAATGTCAGCTCGTCAGACTGGCTTTGCTATGTTGGCTGAAGGCTCTGTACAGGAAGTTATGGATTTGGCTGGTGTTGCTCACTTGGCTACCATCAAATCTCGCGTTCCGTTCATGAACTTCTTCGATGGTTTCCGTACATCTCACGAAATCCAAAAGATTGAAATGTTGGAAAATGATGATCTTGCTCCGCTGATCGACCAGGAAGCTTTGGCTGAATTCCGTGCCCGCGCACTGAACCCGATGAAACCGGTAGCTCGTGGTATGGCTGAAAATCCTGACCATTTCTTCCAACATCGTGAATCATGCAACAACTACTATGAAGCAGTTCCTGCTATCGTAGAAGAATACATGAATGAAATTTCTAAGATCACAGGTCGTAAATACGGTTTGTTCGATTACTATGGTGCAGAAGATGCAGAACGCGTAATTATCGCTATGGGTTCTGTAACAGAAGCTGCCCGCGAAGCTATCGACTACCTGGTAGCAAACGGCGAAAAAGTGGGTATGGTTGCCGTACACCTATATCGTCCGTTCTCTGCTAAACACTTCTTGGCTGCTGTACCTAAGACTGCTAAAACTATCGCAGTTCTTGACCGTACTAAAGAACCGGGTGCTAACGGCGAACCTCTTTACCTTGACGTTAAAGACTGCTTCTACGGTGCAGAAAATGCTCCGGTTATCGTTGGCGGTCGCTACGGTTTGGGTTCAAAAGATACTACTCCTGCTCAAATCCTTTCAGTATTCGAAAACTTGGCTATGCCAATGCCGAAGAACCACTTCACTATCGGTATCGTAGACGACGTTACTTTCACTTCTCTTCCTCAAAAAGAAGAAATCGCTTTAGGCGGCGAAGGTATGTTCGAAGCTAAATTCTACGGTTTGGGTGCTGACGGTACAGTAGGTGCTAACAAGAACTCTGTAAAGATTATCGGTGACAACACTGACAAACACTGCCAGGCTTACTTCTCTTATGACTCTAAGAAGTCGGGCGGTTTCACTTGTTCTCACTTGCGTTTCGGTGACAATCCAATCCGTTCTACTTATCTGGTAAATACTCCGAACTTCGTTGCTTGTCACGTTCAGGCTTACCTGCACATGTACGATGTAACTCGTGGTTTGCGTAAGAACGGTTCTTTCTTATTAAACACAATTTGGGAAGGTGAAGAACTGGCTAAGAACCTGCCTAACAAGGTTAAGAAATATTTCGCACAGAACAACATTTCTGTATACTATATCAACGCAACACAGATTGCACTGGAAATTGGTTTGGGTAACCGTACCAACACAATCCTTCAATCTGCATTCTTCCGTATCACAGGCGTTATTCCTGTAGAACAAGCTGTTGAGCAGATGAAGAAATTCATCGTTAAGTCTTACGGCAAGAAGGGTGAAGACGTTGTTAACAAGAACTATGCTGCCGTTGACCGTGGTGGTGAATACAAGACTTTGGCTGTTGATCCTGCTTGGGCTAACCTTCCGGATGACGCAAAAGCTGAAAACAACGATCCTGCATTCATCAACGAAGTAGTTCGTCCGATCAATGCACAAGACGGTGACTTGTTGCCGGTATCTGCATTCAAGGGTATCGAAGACGGTACTTGGTATCAAGGTACTGCTAAATACGAAAAACGTGGTGTAGCTGCATTCGTTCCTGAATGGAATCCGGAAAACTGTATCCAGTGTAACAAGTGTGCATACGTTTGTCCTCACGCTTCTATCCGTCCGTTCGTACTCGACGCTGAAGAGCAGAAGGGTGCTAAGTTCGAACAACTGAAAGCTGTAGGTAAAGCATTCGACGGTATGACATTCCGTATCCAGGTGGACGTTCTCGACTGTCTGGGTTGCGGTAACTGTGCCGACATCTGTCCGGGTAATCCGAAGAAGGGTGGCAAAGCATTGACAATGAAACACCTCGAAAGCCAATTGGCTCAAGCTGAAAACTGGACTTACTGTGCTGAAAACGTGAAGACTAAACAACATCTTGTTGATATCAAGGCTAACGTGAAGAACTCACAGTTCGCTACTCCGTTGTTTGAGTTCTCCGGCGCTTGCTCTGGTTGTGGTGAAACTCCATACGTGAAATTGATTTCTCAATTGTTCGGTGACCGTGAAATGGTTGCTAACGCTACCGGATGTTCTTCTATCTACTCTGGTTCTGTTCCTTCTACTCCGTATACTACAAACGAAAACGGACACGGTCCTGCTTGGGCTAACTCACTGTTCGAAGACTTCTGTGAATTCGGTTTGGGTATGGAACTGGCTAACGAAAAGATGCGTGCTCGTCTCGTGAAAGTGATGAACGAGGCTATTGCTGCTGATTGCACTCCTGCTGAAGTAAAAGAACTGTTCGCTGAATGGATCAACAATATGCTGGATGCGGACAAGACTAAGGAATTGGCTGCTAAGATCATTCCGGTTGTTGAAGCTAACAAGGATAAATGTAACCACTGCAAACAAATCGCTGAACTGCAACAATATCTTGTAAAACGCAGCCAGTGGATCATTGGTGGTGACGGTGCTTCTTACGATATCGGTTACGGTGGTCTTGACCATGTAATCGCTTCCGGTAAGGACGTTAACATCCTCGTTCTGGATACTGAAGTTTACTCTAACACAGGTGGTCAGTCTTCTAAAGCTACTCCGGTAGGTGCTATCGCTAAGTTCGCTGCTGCTGGTAAGCGCGTACGTAAGAAAGACCTCGGTCTGATGGCTACTACTTACGGTTATGTATATGTTGCACAGATCGCTATGGGTGCTGACCAAGCTCAAACTCTGAAAGCTATCCGTGAAGCTGAAGCATATCCGGGACCATCTTTGATTATCGCTTATGCTCCGTGTATCAACCACGGTCTGAAAGCAGGTATGGGTAAGAGCCAGGAAGAAGAAGAAAAAGCTGTTAAGTGCGGTTACTGGCACTTGTGGCGTTACAACCCGGCTTTGGAAGAAGAAGGCAAGAACCCATTCCAATTGGATAGCAAAGAACCGAACTGGGAAGATTTCCAAGGTTTCTTGAAGGGTGAAGTTCGTTACGCTTCTGTAATGAAACAATATCCTACTGAAGCTGAAGAACTGTTCAAAGCTGCTGAAGAAAACGCTAAATGGCGTTACAACAGCTACAAACGTTTGGCTAGAGAAAACTGGGGTGCTGAATAATAGTAATACCCTATAAATATAAAACGGTAATCTTGTAGAAGATTACCGTTTTTTTATTGTATGAACTCTGTCTAACATAAACAATACTCCCTTTTTCCCACTAGAGTTCATGTCTATTTTATATTTAAAATTAAGAATAACAATGCTCCAATCTATTTATTCTCAGACTTCGGAATCCAACTATCCACCAACTGCCGATGTTCATCCCTCCATTTGCGGGCTATTTCTTCTTCATCCATCCGGGCATCCTTCATAGCTGTCATAAAAGAGCTAAGTTCTTCTGTCGTTAGTTTAATGTTGCCAAAGAATTCGGCAGCAAACGGATCTTTCTCACTGAATCCTTTCCATGCAATAGCATGTATTTCTTCCAAGTCTCCATATACTTTCTTCGGATCATCCAAGAATTTCAAGTCAAACTGGTCGAACATCCAATGCGGTGTCCACCCCGTAATGACAATCCATTCTCCTTTGTCCATCGCTTTTTTCAAAGAAGCCAGCATGGTGGAACTACTTGAAGTCATGAGGGTATACCCATCAAGTCCGTAAGCAGCAATGGCCTTATCGGTCGTCTTCATTATCCCTGCTCCCGCATCAATTCCTACTATTTCAGAAGAGAAACGGTCTTTATTAGCTTCCAGCTCACTAATAGACTGGATCGTAACATATTGAGGAACAACCAGTCCTACACGGGCTTCTCCATATACCTCCCCCAAAAATTCGATGCTGTCTCCATACTGATCCATATAATCTTTCATCGTTATTGGTAACCATGCATCCAGAAAGACATCAGATTTCTTTCCTGACATAGATACAAAAATAGGGGCAAGATCAGCATTTTGCAATTCAACCTCATATCCATGCTCTTCCAATACCACCTTGGCCAAATGACTCATGGCAATACCTTCCAGCCAATTGGCATAGGCTATTTTTACTTTCTTTTTCTCTAAGCCTGAATTAGTACAGGAAGCTAGCAAAAGCATAGCTGACAATACTATTCCTACTATTTTATATATTCTCATACGTATTTTATCCTTTCCGTTTAGTTCTTATTTTTTCGTCCTGCCATTCCTTGTGTGATACGGTCTAAGATAATAGCTAAAATAACAACTGCTATACCACCTTCAAACCCAAGTCCGATTTTCATTTGGGTAATACCTTTCAATACAATTTCTCCCAGACCACCGGCAGCAATCATGGCAGCAATGACAACCATAGAAAGCGACATCATTATTGTCTGGTTGACACCAGTCAGGATAGTGGCAACGCCAAAGGAAGCTGCACTTTATACAATAACTGCCAACGGGTAGCCCCGAACGAACGGGAAGCTTCCACTACATTTTTAGGAACTTGCCGAATTCCCAATCCGGTAAGGCGGACCACAGGAGGCATAGCAAAGATAATGGTGGCAAACACTCCCGGCACTGCTCCCAATCCGAAAAATAAAACGGCAGGAATCAGATAAACAAAAGCAGGCATCGTCTGCATCAAGTCGAGAACAGGACGGAGTATTTTCTCTGCACGCGGACTGTTTGCCGTCCACACTCCTAAAGGTACACCAACAATCAGAGCCAAACAGGTAGATGAAAAAACGAGAGCCAGGGTTTGCATAGTAGCCTCCCAAAATCCCATTCCATAAATCAGTAATAATCCCAATGCGGTGAAAATGGCCGTACCACGTCCTGCCTTCATCCATGCGAGTGCAGCAAGCACTAGAATGGTTATATAAAAAGGTATTCCAAAAAGTACGTGTTGGAATCCTATAATAAAACTACCGATGCCTGCATTCACGGCATCAAAGAAAGTGGAAAAATGTACCATCATCCAATTGATGGCCATCTCTATATATTGTCCTATATTTATCATAAATCTATTGCGTTTTGAATTATTTCGTTTATTTCTTCTTTATCTTTTCCGGTCACTTCGATGATTAAGGAGGAAAGCGGGATTGTTCCTAAAAACTCATGCGTCTCATCAATCACCCATACCGGCGAATTGCTCTTTGTCATTAAAGGAAGTATATCCTCCAACACTGTATCCTCCAATACAGAATGCACCTCGGTACGCACAATCGTTTCAATGGATTTTTCCTGTCTGCTACGTAACTTAAGCAGGTCGTTCAGACGTACTTCTCCGACCAGTTTATCATCGGCGTCTATGACAGGTAATACGGTGATATTCTTCGCACGCATCTTACGAATCAATACTTCAGGTCCCTCTTTCTTCAGACGGGCCACCAGTGGTTTGTCAATCATTAAAGAAGAAGCGGTGATAATTTTACTCCTGTCCACGTTTTCAACAAAACGGGCTACATAATCGTTAGCCGGTTCGGTCAGTATTTCTTCTGAAGTACCTACCTGCACCACCTCTCCGTCTTTCATAATGGCAATACGGTCGCCCAGTTTAATCGCTTCACTCAAGTCATGGGTAATAAAGACAATTGTTTTTTTCATCTTCGATTGCAAAGCCAACAGTTCATCCTGCATTTGCACACGAATCAGAGGATCGAGCGCAGAGAAAGCCTCATCCATTAGAAGTACTTCAGGATTATTAGCCAGGGCACGGGCCAGTCCGACACGCTGTTGCATTCCACCGGAAAGCTCGCCTACCATCTGATTTTCGTATCCTTTCAATCCGACAAGCATCATGCTTTCCATAGCTTTCTTCGCACGTTCCTCTTTCTTCACTCCCTGAAGTTCGAGACCGAATGCAATATTGCTCAATACGGAACGGTGAGGCAACAGACCGAAATTCTGGAAAACCATCGCCAGCTCTTTCCGACGAACCTGCAATAATTCTTTTTCGGATATTTTAGATATATCTACTCCGTTTACAAACACTTGCCCGGCAGTAGGACGTATCAGACGATTGATACAACGCAGTAATGTCGATTTTCCACTTCCCGAGAGTCCCATTATCACAAAAAACTCTCCTTCATTAATTGAAAGATTAGCATCTTTCACTCCTACCGTACAACCGGTATCTTTCAGAATTTCCTCTTTACTCTTATCTTTTTTCAACATCTTGAGTGCTTTCTGCTTCTCGTGACCAAAGATAAGGTACAAATCCTTTATTTCTATTTTACTCATATAATATATTGGTTTAGATTATAATATTTGTTTTGTTTTCAACTGCCGCGTTCCTCATTCTCACTTACGATAAACAAGTTGAATGTTCGCATGGTTCAGTCATGTCACATGGTAACATGACGATCCGACGTTTTTTAAATGGTTTAAAGAAAACAGACTAAGTAGTTTAAAAGGAATAGAATTTGATAAGATTATCCTCTCAATGAACAGTAGAAAACAGTATTTTCATAAATAAATAACAGTCTGTTCTTGCATATTGTTGGCACAAAGATAAGGAAAATAGATTAAATATGCAAATTTCATTCAGATACGGAGTAATTCCAAAGATGCTTTTTCAAGTCTACGCATCCATTTTGCTTGAAAGAGATCCCTTCTTCCAACAAGAGTTGTTTCTGCTCTGTCCACCCCGGAACAAGGCGTCCCGATGCATTGACAACCCGGTGACAAGGCACAGATAAATCATCCGGAATCTGTTTCAAAGCACGCCCCACCATACGGAACATTGAGGCATTCCCAATAATGCGGCAATTCCCCCATAGGTAGAAACTTTACCTACCGGAATTTCCCGAACAACCTGATACACCTCTTGACAAAAGGATGCGGAGAGACTCGCTTTGTCTACTTTATAATCTTTCATCACCCAAACATTACTTTATTTCAGTTCCAAAACTAGATAAAAAGAAAAGAATTTGCAAATAATAAAAGCATTTCAAATAAAATATGCAACTTTATTTGCTTTATTTACAAATAATCCCGACCTTTGTACCCATTAAAAGCAACCCTATTATTAACAAAACAAGCACTGCTGTTATGAAAAAGAAGACAATTCTATTCGCTTCTTGTTTATTTGGAGTATTCGCTTTCAGCTCCTGTGAGAAGAACCTTTATGATGAAAGCAAGCAACCTGAAAAAGAAATTCAAGTAAAAGACCTGGATATACCCGCAGGCTTTCAATGGAAATTAACTCAAGTAGCCGCAGGAACAGTAGCTGCTACTACCCCCACTATGGTTTCCTTCTTTTTGGATGAAGCATGTAGTAAAGAAGAGAAAATAGCCGACATTCCTGTAGATACAGAAATTTCAAGTCTCCCTTTGAGCATCCCAACCTACGTAAATACATTGTATGCCCAGTACAAAACCAGCACCAATGAAACCAAAAAAGTAGCCATACCTGTAAATGCAGATAGAAGTTTCTCACTGAACATTGCTAATGATGCCAAATCCAAATCTAACACCACCCGGTCAATCACTCGTGGGCATGATATAGAAGATGACATCCAATTGGCAAAAGGAGTCATTTTTCATCCCAAAGATGGTTGGGGAACAATCATGTTTGAAGACCAATTTCCATCATTAGGAGATTATGACTTTAATGATTTTGTAGTCAATTATAAGGTGCAGTTCCAAGGTATTAGAAAGGTTGACAAAAAATACACTGCGCAGTATATACAAATAGGGTTACGTCTAAAAGCTATCGGAGGAATATTCCCTTATTCCCCTTATTTAAGACTGAAAGAAATAGATTCTGACGAAGTGGAAAGTATAGAAGTTTATGAAACTAAAAACGTGATTCCTGCGATCGACGGAGTAGATCTTGTCCTCAATAAACATCTTATCATTGATTACAGCCCTTTAATTAAGAATCTGGCTAAACCTGCAGGCAGCCAATATTATAATACAGAAAAGAATGCTTTGGTAGCAACAAGTGATTTACCGGAGATCAATATTCTGATCACCCTAAAGAAGAGAAAAGAAGTAAAGGAAATATTAGAAGGCGATGAATTCGACTTGTATTTAAAACGTAATGATAGCGGAACAGAAATCCATATGAATGGTATTGAACCGATCACTTACCAATATCCATTCAATGATAAAAATCTGCTACCGGTATATACAAACGGGGACGAAGAAGATGATAATTATTATTTTAGTGCAGGACGCCTGATTTGGGGATTAAGAGTACCAGGCAACGCAGCGCATGCTATTGAAAAAGCTAATTTCTTGGAAGCCTATAAAGGATTCGCAAAATGGGCGCAAAGTAGTGGCAAAAACGAACAAAACTGGTATAACCAAGGAAACGCAGATAAAAGTTTATTGATTCATAACTAACACATATCAATAAATCCCGGTAAACATTGAAAATTCAAGTTACCGGGATTTATTGTATTCTGACGTGAATAGTTTTGATTCTATCCTTTCCTTTTCAGTAAATCTGTCGGACTTTCACCAAACTGCTCTCTATAACATTTGGTAAAATAAGAAGGAGAACTAAAACCGACTTCATAACCAATCTCCGCCACTGTCATATCTGACGAAGCAAGCAGGGAAGCAGCCTTCTTCAAGCGAGCGATGCGAAGCAATTCATTCGGAGAATAATTAGTCAGGGATTTTATTTTGCGATAGAGCTGCACACGACTTAATCCCATATCCTTACCCAAATCTTCTACATTCAAATTTGAGTCTCCCATCTTTGCTTCAATCAAAGTCTTGAATTTTTCCACAAAGTCTTTATCCATATCGCAAACATCCTCTTTCGCCAACGTTTGTCCGTCACCAAAGAACTGTTTCAGGCGGCGATGTGAATCTATCAGATTACGAACGCGTGCCAACAGCAATTGCGAACTGAAGGGCTTGGAGATATAAGAATCCGCACCTCCGTCATATCCCTGAATCCGTTGTTCATCCAAAGAACAGGCTGTCAATAGGATGACAGGGATATGGCAGGTTTGCAGTTCGCTTTTCAGACGGCGGCAACACTCTATTCCATCCATACCAGGCATCATCACATCAGAGATTATCAAGTCCGGGACATATTTCATTGCTTTGCGGATGCCCTCCGAACCGTCTGCTGCTTCAATTACAGTATAATCGGTATGGAGTAATCCGCGTACATACGAACGGATATCTGCATTATCATCAATTACCAAAACGGAAGGCTTGGAAGAATCATAGCCTTTTTCCAGTTCCTCTTCTTCGACAGCTAAAGTTTCATTCAGGTTGGAAGAGGCGGGAGAACCGGAAGAAGCAGGATTTAAAGGAACTGCAGAGATTGATGACTTTAGAGAATCTTCGGCCAGAATAGTTTCACAAGTCTGTACCGGTAAATCAACGGTAAAGACAGTGCCCTGCTTTTCATCACTTTCCACAGAAATTGTACCTTTATGCAATTCAACGAAAGCTTTAACCAGTGCAAGCCCGATTCCCGAACCGGCGTGGTGCATGTCTATTTTATAAAAACGATCGAAAATACTCCGGATATGTTCGGCGGAAATCATTGAACCGGTATTGGCTATAGTAAAACGAATCCAGCGAGTATCCTCTTTCATCAAGGAGGATAGACGAACCGTTATCTTTCCATTTTCCGGTGTGAACTTGAACGCGTTGGAAAGCAGATTAAAATAAATACGTTCCAACTTTTCCATATCCGCCAATGTATGGTAATCCGTATCCGGCATATTATCAAAAGAGAAATGAATGTGTTTCTTCCGGGCCGCTGCAAGGAATGATTCGTTCCAGCCCTCAAAAGAGGAAAGAACATCTACCTGAACAGGTGTATATTCCATCTTACCGTTCTCGTATTTACGGAAATCCAGAATCTGATTAACAAGACGCAAAAGGATATTCACGTTTCGTTGAATCAGCATCAACATTCGATGCTGATCTCCACTTAGTGTATGATCGGCCAATAAATGTTCTACCGGATCGGCAACCAATGTCAGCGGAGTACGGAAATCGTGAGATATATTTGTGAAGAACACCAGTTTGGCATGCGTTGCCTCTTCCAGTTGATGAGAAAGCTGGATGAGCTGATCCCGTTGCTCTTCCAATTTGTCCCGCTGTTCTTCTAATTGGTCGCGTTGTTCCTCTAACTTGTCCCGCTGCTCTTCCAACTGTTTCTTCTGCTCGGAAAGTTCCTTATTCAGACGATTTTTAGCACGGAGAGATTTATAGACTACCAATAACAAACCTGCCACCAATAGAAGAATGACCAAACCGCCATACATCACCACCTGCTGTGTAGCAACCCGAGACAGATATCCGCCGATACGTCCGTTCAATGTTTCAATCTTCTGATCCAGTTCCGAGATGTGAGTTGTCTGAAGTTGCATGACATGCGCATTCGTACGGTCGACCACCGCAGTGTTCATGACCGTTTCCCGGGGATAAGGCTTTTTCTCAAGGATATTCATTGCCAGTTGCATCACTTTGTCGCCATTGGTCGGATAAATAAAAGTAGCATTCAACACACTGTCGAGCACCATTTCCAATCCGTTACCTTTGCCGGGGAGAGCATCGATACCGACAAAAATCATTTCCTTCTCCCGTCCACTTTCTTTGCAGCCTGATAAGCTCCCGGAGCGATACGGTCATTATGCGCATACACGGCGTCTATCTTCGGATGCCGACGGAGCATACTATCCATTTCCACTTCCGCCGGTTCACGCTCCCACGCAGCATCCGCTTTATCAATCAGTTTGATATCCGGAAAGTTACTGATAGCAGCCATAAATCCTTGATGGCGTTCCATGGCAGGAGTTGAGCCACCCAGTCCGGTAAGTTCCACCACATTCCCTTTTCCTTTCAGGCTTGACGCAATATAATTGCCTACCGCACGTCCTATTTCATAATTGTCGGCACCAATATAAGCAGTATATTTATCAGAAAGAATCTTCCGGTCTACCAGGATGACAGGTATTCCCTTTTGATAGGCTTCCTCTACAATCGGAGTCATGGGGGCCGCTTCGTTGGCAGAGATAATCAATAAGTCAACCCCTTCATCTATAAAATAATGAACGTCTTCCGCCTGTTTACGATTATCATCCGCAGCCGACCGGATTTCAACCGATACTCCATCATAAAACATTGCTTCGCGGAGAATTTCATCATTCATCTTATGCCGCCAGGAGTCATCGCTGCATTGCGCCACCCCGATACGGAAACGGTGTGTGTCCTGCCGACAAGCCGTCATGCCAAGAAGACAGAGCAAGACTGCTATCCACTTCGTATATCCCATCATTCTAATCATTCTCATTTTTTTCGTATTTCTTTCTATGACCTAAATAGACGATTGAGAACAAAAATAAGAAATAAAACTGTGAGTATGCTATCTATCACCCAATTATTCTCATCATTACCCTCCAAAGAAATGCAAAACAGTTCCCAATATTCAATCGGAAATTATTAACAAAAGTATAAAGCGTAAGACAAACACTCAATAAATGTTATAAAACATCTCTTTTTATTTGGATTATTTGTCAGATTTAGCAGAAGTCCGTATCTTTGCAATGTGTTTTTCATAGTATTAGATTTAAGGTTAACAAAGGTTGGAGCAAGGCGTTGCTCCTTTTTTATGCCCCTACCTCTCATATCATACGAATCATGCAAAAGAACAGGCTCAC
>ENA-OQJX01000677-OQJX01000677.1-human-gut-metagenome-genome-assembly--contig:-NODE-677-length-14568-cov-2.644969_pt1 | contig 14568 bp, 14 predicted proteins | sample MGYA00242615_ERZ504782 | MGnify/ENA primary metagenome ERZ504782 (study PRJEB26092, sample SAMD00036354) | human gut metagenome | host: Homo sapiens | study: EMG produced TPA metagenomics assembly of... | reverse complement strand
AAACAATTCAGAACCGCATTAAGAGGAGTAGTGGATGAGAAATTCTTCCTCTTTAGACTGGCTAAGATTTATGCATACCCCCAATGATTATCGGGTGAGCCAAAGAACAAGAGGTATATTCCCACGAATGAGATATACCTCTATACTTACTTTCCATCAAACAATTACATTAGTCTGTCTTTCAAAACCTGCGGAAGTTCGGGCATTGCACCGCTTTGCGTGCAGACATAAGCAGAAACTTCAACAGCAAGTTTGTGAGCTTCGGGAACCGGTTTTCCATTCAAAATGGAAGCACAGAAAGCAGCCGTAAAGGAATCACCTGCCCCCACCGTATCGGCAACCGGAACTCTCGGCGTCTCCTGGAAAGAGACAACACCCGGGGTAAACACATAACTGCCATTAATTCCGCAAGTCAGAATCAACATCTTCAGGTTGTATTTTGCCAACAGAATCCAACATTTATCCTGTAAGTCGATGCCGGGATATCCAAACATACGGCTGATGGTCACCAGTTCTTCGTCGTTTATCTTCAGAATGTTGCAACGGCGGAAAGATTCGCGCAATACCTCTTTGGTGTAGAAGTCCTGGCGGAGATTAATATCAAAGATTTTCAGTTGTCCGTCTATGTCGGGCATCGTATCCAGAAAACGGTTGATAGTGGCACGGCTCACTTCATTACGTTGAGCCAGGGAACCGAAGCAAACGGCACGCGTACTCAATGCCAAACGTTTCAGTTCATCCGTAAAAGGTATGTTATCCCATGCCACGCCTTCTTTGATTTCGTAACAAGGCACTCCCTCGTTATCCAGTGTCACCTGTACCGTACCGGTAGGATAATCCACTTGTTCAATCTGCGTTTTCAGTTTCTTTTCGTTGAATACGTTCAGAATCTCGTCTCCCAACTCATCTTGCCCACGGCACTCACCACGCGACTGTCAAAACCAAACTGTGATACATGATAGGCAAAGTTTGCCGGAGCACCACCTATTTTCTTTCCTTCGGGCAACACATCCCAAAGTGCCTCGCCCATTCCTACGATTATATTATTCATGATCTACGGATTTTATTGTTTCCAAAGTTATAAAATTATTTTTTAATACGGAACGTATAGAACAAGAGATAAAGCACGCCCACTGTCATTACGGCTACTGCCCCACTCTGTCCCATGGCATCGGATGCTACTCCCATAGCCAACGGAAATACCGTGCCGCCGAACAGTCCCATAATCATCAGACCGGAAACTTCATTTTTCTTACCCGGCAGGTAAAGCAATGCCTGCGAGAAGACTACGGAGAACACATTGGAGTTACCGAAACCAATCAGACCGATGCATACATAAATCATTGTCTTGTCATGGAATATAAACAAACCTGCCATCGCTATCAGCATCATCACAACACTAATGCCGAAGAAAGACTTCGGTGACATCTTACGTAAAATGAAAGAACCGAGGAAGCAGCCTGCCGTACGAAAGATAAAATAAAGGCTTGTTGCAAAAGCCGCATCGTCGAGTCCCATGCCGAGACGTTCCATCAAAATCTTGGGGGCAGTGGTGTTTGTACCCACATCAATTCCAACGTGACACATGATACCGATAAAAGAAAGCAGGATAAACGGTTTGCCAAGCAAAGCGAGACATTGTCCGAAAGTAGACGGTTTGCCTTCTTCTTTTTCCTCTTTAATCTGTGTGACATTGAGCAACAGGATAGCAATAACGGCTACAATCATGTAAATCGGGAACAGGATGCGCCAGCCTAAATCGAAAGTCGGAATGGCTTGTGTCGCTCCCCACATGGCAATATAAGGAGCAAGGAAAGAGGCAATGGCTTTCACAAACTGCCCGAAAGTCAGGCTGCTTGCCAAACGGTCGCCACGTACGATGTTAGAAAGCAACGGATTCAGGGAAGTCTGCATCAACGCGTTTCCGATGCCCAGAAGGGAGAAAGAAATCAGCATCAGCATATAACTGTCTCCGAAAACCGGTAATAACAAAGAAGCAAAAGTCACAAGCAAACTAAGCAATACGGTTTTCTTCTGACCGATGCGGCTCATCAACATGCCTGTGGGCACGGAGAAGATGAGGAACCAGAAGAATACCAGTGAAGGGAAGATATTCGCCTGCGAGTCCGACAAACCGAGGTCTGCCTTTACATAATTGGAGGCAATGCCTACCAGGTCAACAAATCCCATGGCGAAGAAGCAAAGCATCACCGGGATTAGTTTGGAAAGGGAAGAGTTTTTACTGTTTTCCATTGTTTTTTTTTATCTAAATATGTTATCATCATTAGTTTATATCATAAATCTAGGCACGGATTAAGCGGATTACACGGCTTCTCGAATGATGGCTGTCAGATAGCAACCGTGTAATCCGCGTAATCCGTGCCTAATAATATAAAATTATATTTTGCATGAGTACTTATTCTATTTATATCATGCAGTTATATGATTCAATTTACAATCTGCTGTTAGTCGTGTGGGTACTACCGTTAGTTATCTGTTCGTCGCCTATATGAATTACGCTCTCCTTATTGCATCAATACCTCAAGCCTACGGTATCTTTATCTTAAACCTACGGCATAGTAACCTTGAAGCTACGGTATTACTAACTTACCACGCCGTGGTAGGAATTCGTCATGGCTGTGGGAAGATCTTTCCACGGCATGGTAGGAACTCGTCACGGCCGTGACGAATCAGTAATACCGTAGGTTTAACACAAGTATATCCCTACTATCCACCTACTATCCCTTAAGGAAAGACGTATTCATCCATAGGGAAACATACAAAGAGCGCATAGGGCGAACAAGAGATATTTATGGCTTCAACTTATGGACCACAAACGAATCTACTTTATAAGCTCCTCCTTTACTGTAAAAATCGATATGATTGTAAGGTTCCGAAGGGAATACCTGATTGGTCATCACAAAACGTCCACCATCTCCAAAGGCTTCCACACTGGATTTATCCACAAACAGACGGAGTTTCAATGCCTCTTTGCCGCCTTGTTCCTCGTTTCCACCTTGTTCAATTGCTGTCCAGGTCAACATCGGGAAATTCTCATTGAAGCTGACCTCTCCGCTCTTGCGACGATCCATTGAGAATTTCTTTTCTTTCATGTCATACTGCATATCCACTTCTTCGCCTTTGTCATTGTAGAGACGGAAGCCGATTACGTCTGCATGTTGATTTTCAATCGTCAGTTCTATTTCGTATGCACCGTCATTGCTGGGAATCATTTCTTTAATTGTGCGTGTTCCGTTTACTTTGAACGAGCGTTTCTTGGAAGCATCACGCAAAGCCAGCAGTTCGGGAGAGGGAGCTGATTGGAGGTAAGTCTCACCATCTACGGTAAACAGGCTCAAGTCGCGGGGAACGGAGTTCGGGCTACGGTATTGGGAGGTAGGAACATCGTTGGCGTATTGCCAGTTGCTCATCCATGCGATAGCGATGCGGCGGTTGTCGGGAGCATCACTCCAAGTCACGGTGGCATAATGGTCTTTTCCCCAGTCCATCCATTTGGTTTTGGAGGGTGATTCGTTTACAAACTCTTTTCCGTTGAAGGAGCCTACAAAATATTGAGTAGCACTTCCTCCGAAAGGACCTCCGGGATTCAAATTACAAAGCAGCACCCATTTCTTATCATTGGTACCTTCTACTGGAAGTTCAAACAAATCGGGACATTCCCAAACACCACCATGTGCACCTTGCCCTTCACCGAAACGACTTTCAAAGGTCCAATCTTTCAGATTAGGAGAAGAGAATATCTGCATCTCCTGCCCTACTGCTAATACCATGATCCAGCGTTTGGTGCTTTCATACCAAAATACTTTCGGGTCGCGGAAGTCACGCGCTTCGGACGTCAGTACCGGATTATTCTCATATTTGGTGAAAGTACGTCCGTTGTCAGTACTGTAAGCAATGCTTTGTACTTGTCGGTCACTGTTTTGTGTATAGATGGCGATAATGGCACCTGCACCAAAACCAGCTGTATTATCAAAATCGACAACTGCCGAGCCACTGAAAATTGTCCCCAATGCATCGGGAGCAATAGCTACAGGAAGATGTTTCCAGTTTACAAGATCTTGGCTGATAGCATGTCCCCAACTCATATTTCCCCATTTGGAACCATAAGGATTGTATTGATAGAAAAGGTGGTATTCACCGTCTTTATATACCATTCCATTAGGATCATTCATCCACCCATAAAGAGGTGAGAAATGATAAGTAGGACGGAACTTTTCACGGTTGCCCGTATCGAACGTGTCGGACAATTTCATTTCCTTGCAACAAACAGCAGAAAGTTTCCCCCGTATAGGATCATTCGAGCCTAATTTAAATTTCAACAGTATGTTTTTACCAGCATAAGCCGAAAGATCCAGCGGAACAAAATAGTCCACTCTGTTCACTGCCAGACGAACATCCGCAACATTCACCTCTTTATTATTAACGATCATGCTGACACGTACATCAGGCATTACCTCCTCTACAGGTAAAAGCAAATAACGTTGATTTGTATTTATCTGTACCAGGCAATGTCCTTCACCCAAATCTTTTATTAATAAGGAAGAAGTATCGGCCGAAGCATCCAAAAATGAGAAAATCATCATAACCAGAATAGTCAAAAAGGTCTGTACTTGTTTAAACGAGAATAATACATTCATGTCAGATGGTATTAGAGTTAATTATTAATATTCAATGTCTTCTATTTGTCACCATGCAAAGATAGGTGCAACGGATAGTTACACCTATCACTTTTGTTTCAAAAGATAAAAAAATGTTACCGATCTATTTCTTAGCGCTTAGATAATGTAATATATTCTTCGTCATGAGCACAATATTATCTTGATAAACGTTTATATTACTATTCTGATTCCATTCGTAAGCAGCCAGACCGAGAGCTATACATGTACCTTGATATTCCGCTGTCGGAGCAAACTCTACCATTCCGGCACAACAATAATCCGTTACGTGTCCCCAAGTCGCCAAAACGGTAGCTTTATTTTCTTCTTCAAACGCTTTCACCACATTTCCTGCATTGGGATAAAGAGCGGGGAAGCCATAAGAATTCAAGTCCCACATACAGTTATGGTCTTCACGCCGTCCAGGCCCGATCAACGGGAATGTTTCATGGGGAATTGGGAAGAAGTAACCATACCAGCAAAACCGGATGAGCCCGATGATCATACTCCATTCCGATATTGGCATTAATTGTCCAAATGTCTGCCCCATCTCCTCCTTCACCATCTGCAAATATTCCTGGTAGCCGTTCGGTACGTCCAAATGGTACAACCAATTGAGTCGCATGATTGCTTAAGAACAGATTTCCGCCATTCTTATAATAAGTAGCCAACGCGGCAATTGCATCAGCAGACAAAGGTAATTTATCCCATCCTGCTCCAATGCCGACACGGTCTATATGTACCCAAATAACATCATAAGCAGAAAGGTCCTCATCAGTCAATGTAGCGGAAGTAATGACTTTACCATTTACAAATTGCTTCTTGAACCACGCATAGGAAGCTTTTTCATCATCATCTTCTATCTCTTCGGGAGTATCATACGTTATCACGTAAGCTGCATTTGTCAAATCCTGCGCTTCGGAAGGTTTCACCTTTATATTTTCTTCCGTCACTCCACAATCTATCACTTCGGACGACTCGCTGATATAAAATACCTGATTGCTGCTCGTATTCTCTATCGTGAAACTTGCGAAACGATTATTTTCACCTTCCGCAGCATTTACAGTCACAGGGTTTTCTATATTGTCACTCCAAGACACCTGAATGGTGTTCGATGTGAAATGATTATATTCGCCTTTCACATGAATCACGCCATAGTCTGCTTCTTTGCCATTGAGTTGATTTTCGCTTCTGTTTACAGTGAACAAGTTATCGCTTATCAGATTGTTTTGTCCGCTTATATCAAAGAAAGTCATTTTGTTTCCTGTAAATTCATTATCCGAGATATTCACCCGGTTACAACCTATAAAATTAGCACAGCGATCATCATTTGCCGTTAGTTTGTTGTGAGAAAATATCAGATTACTTTCTCCGGAAATACGTGCCGTTACACCGCCCTGTGTTGAGCCGAATACAGAATTGGTTACCATATTCTGTATGCCACCATTCATATCAATGCCATTCACTACATCGGTTGCATCTATCCGAGCTAATGTTATGGCGTCACACCCTTGGAGTTTAATGCCCTGGTACATATTTTCCATTTTAATATTGAAGAAGTGCAGGCGGTCATTATCATGTTCTACATAAATTCCGGTTCCCTGATGGTCCCCCTTCCCCACAAGCGTAAGTCCGTTTACCTCCACACCGCTAATGCGGTTTTTGCGTCCGTCTATATCGGCAACAGGGGCAACGTGTAACGCATATTCGGCATTTCCAAGCACCAGACGACTTTCCCGCGTATCGGCAGCAGCAGTAACCGCTTCATCGTTCACACCTTTCAATGTTACGAAATTACGCGTAAGTTGAATGGGACTATCCAAACGAAAAGTACCTTCGGGAATAAGTATCGTTCCTCCCTCGGGCGGAAGATCGGCTATAATAGCATTTATAAGATCAGCACAATCAGTGGACCCATCGGTTGGAAGTCCGAATTGGGTTATGTCTATAATCTTCTGACCGTTACATTCATCACAGAGAGTATAGGTATCGTCATTGCTGCAAGATGTGCCCAACATCAGGAGCATTCCGCTTATTAAGAATTTATTTATCTTCATGGTGTTACTATATTAATAATGGTGTATGTTGAGGAGGTTATTCTACTATGCTCACCTTATCAGATGATACACAATTAGAAACTTCAGTTCCTGAGTTCACCAGGAATACCCGATAACTCTCCAAATTATCTATAAAGCAGTTTTTGAACACATTTCCTGTTCCTTGAGTAGCATTTACGGCCACAGCATCAGTATAAGCCCATTCACATGACAAACTGTTGGATACAAACATATTGTTGTTACCCTTTACATTGATTATGCCAAAGTCATCACCATGGTCGAGCATCTGATTTTGAAGAGCTCCGGTAAGCCAAAAAATATTCTTATTTACCCGATTATCATTACCACTCAACACGAGAATACCATTGTAGTAGCTTTTGAAATTATTACCTTCAACAATACAGTTATTACAACCATCAAGCACTAAATTTTCACGCCCGTCAGGATAGACCTGATTATTAACAAACGAAAGTTTGTTCACTCCCTGCGCCTTACAGGTTATGCCAGTGGGCTGAGCACCCAGTTGGCAATTCTTGATATTAATATTCTCGCCACCAATCAGCACCATACTATTGGGAAGCTCACATACCCAGCAATTGATTATCTGCATGTTTTTCGCTTGTTCTATCTTGACGCCTGTATGCAAATTTATACCAATAATATTAGAAAGCATTCCATCATCACTCGTACCGGCAAAGTGTATGCCGATGTTCTTAGCTTCCGTACCACCGGACACCATCAGGTTCATAATCTTTACACCCTTCACGCCTGTCTCTACTTTTATAGCAGCTTCGGCATTACGCGCCACCAATTTACTTCCGCCACCAGGACCCAACAACTCATTATTCCATTCACATCAATATTGCTACGCATACCGGGATTCAACCCTTTGAATGTCACATTGTGCTTATTAATCACAATGGGAGCGTCGAGCACAAAATCACCTTCAGGAATAACCACTACTCCCCCTTCGGAAGGCAAGGAAGCAATAGCACTATTAATGGCTTTCGAACAATCCGTCTTTCCATCGCCAACAGCTCCGAATGTGGTAACATCGCCTTCGATTTCAGTATGAGTGCCATAACACAACAGATTATCATACTATCGCAAGCCGTGAACAAACACAGACAGAAAGTGCTAAGCAAATATCTTTTTATTTTCATCATATTTATATTTAAGGAATTTATACTAGTTAAACTTACCATATCCGGGATTCTGCACATAATTGCCTTCAGAGAAGTTATATTGTGCATTGGGAATAGGCAAATATTCATCTCTACCACGAACAAAGCGAGCACCACGATAATAAACGCGCTTATTCTGCTCCACACTAATGTAACTGTTCATGGTTTCCGCAGCAATCCCCCAACGTACCAAGTCGAAGAAACGGTCACCTTCCATAGCAAACTCCATACGGCGTTCCCAACGTAATGCCTTGCGGGCAAAGTCCTGACTCCAGCCTCAGCAGGATATTCGCCTATCAGATAATTAGCTGCATCCTGTTCGGAATGTTTAAAGTCTTTTACATAAGGACTATTTTTGGCACGCAGACGAATACGGTTAATAATTTTGCGAGCCTCTTCCAGTCCGGTAGCTTCGCCAATCTCTATCAAGGCTTCAGCCTTCCATAACAATACATCAGCATAGCGAATTATCTGCCAGTTGAGATGAGAAGCTCCCCAAGGCCAACCTTGGAACATATCTTCACTTTCAGGCGAGATGTAGAAGCGCTTTGTACAATTAAAGCCATATTCACCGCTGTTACGTATCCAGTTTGCTTTACAAGGCTCAACGGTATATGTTTTCCAAGTGATACCAGGACGACCGGTAACGAAATCCAAACGAGGATCCACAGTTGCATCAATGTTGGTGAGCTCACTTCCTTCGTATATTCCATAGTCATCGGCGTTGAAAGTATCAAACAAAGGCAATCCATAGTTATCTGTCTTATAGGCATTGATCAAGTTCTGACTGGGTAAGAAAAATCCGTCGCCACCATAAGGACCTTTAGGAGCATTCAACAGATTACTCCAGTTTATATTCCCGGCACCATCGGTTTCATCATCCATCGAATATTGTACAGCAAACACAGACTCTACCCCATTTTCATATTCCAATTGATCAAGTTTCTGAAAATCGTTCAAAAGAGTATATGCCTTTCCTTGCGCACCTACTTTGTCGCAAAGAGTCACCACTTCAGCTAACAATTGTTTATCAATAGCAACCACTTGGTTATTATCATCTTGTCGGTAAGCCTGATAAAGTCTAGCTTTGGCAGCATAAGCATAAGCAATGTTCTTAGTGACACGCCCTACTTGAGATTGAGTATCAGGCAAATCGTTAGCAGCATCAAGAAATTCTTGTGCTATTTTACCCAGAAGTTCTTCACGGGTAAACTGATTGTTGGGAATGTACTTATAGTCATCATTTTCCACATTCTCATCAAAATAAGGTACTTGCTTGAAAAGGCGAACCAGTTCAAAGAAGAAGTGTGCACGAATCACTTTCATTTCGGCTTTACGACTTTTAATCATCGGCAAAGCGTTCTCATCAAGCGTATTCATTACCCGCAATGCGCTGTTACAACGTTGCAAACAACAATAAAGTTGAAACCATTTTTCGTCGGCATTGCCCCATGTAGCATCTATTTTAAAGGTTTCAAGCAGCGTACAAAAGTCTCCATCATTTACACCGCCACCACCTTTGTAGGCATTATCCGAACGTACTTCACCATACGTCCAATTGGTCATCGGCACCCAGTGCATATCACGATTAGGACCTTTCAATCCTGCATAAGCTGAAGTAACCAAAAGCTCTACACCATCGGCCGATGATAACAAATCGTCATTGAGTGTACCCTGAGGTTTAATATCTAGAAAACGACTCTCATCGCAACTTGCCAATAGTGCCATCACACCTACTGCAAAGATATATTTCAATTTCATAATGTTCTGTATTTAGGATAAAAATTAAAAACCAAGTGATAGACCGAATGTATAGGTACGAGGTTGGGGATATGGATAGCCCAATCCTTCCGGGTCGGCACCCGTATAATTAGTCAGCGTAAAAACGTTCTGTGCTTGCAGATACAAACGCAAATTGGAAAGATGCGCTTTCTTAATCCACTTATCCGGGAAAGTATAACCCACAGTTAAAGTTTTCAACTTCACATAAGAACCATCTTCAATAAAGAAAGTGGAACTGCGTGTTTCTACATTATTATCAACCACAGTCAATGCAGGGATATCACAATTATAAACTCCGGTTTGCTCATAAGCATTCCAAGCATGCATTGCATCCATCAAACGTACAGAGTGATTACCTGTCCAACCTTGAAAAAGGTCGGTATAAAACTTGGAATTGTTCCATGCATCGCGAATCATACCATTGAAGAATACAGAAAGGTCAAATCCTTTGTAAGATGCACCGATGTTCAAACCACCAATAAATCTAGGTTGGTCACTCCCTTGCCAATCCATATCAGCAGTATTGATAATGTTATCACCGTTAAGGTCTTTGTAGCGAATACGCCCTACGCCGGGAGCACCAATCTGTACATCATATTTGCTTAGGTATTCATATACCTCCTGTTTTGTTTTGAATACACCATCAGCTTTATAGGACATCCATGATCCGTAAGGTTGACCTACAATAGTTTTGTCCACACCATTACCACCTCCCCAAGTATATTTGATTACATCCGGAAGTTCGGTAATTTCATTTTTATAATAGGAAAGGTTGAACGAAATATCATACTTGAAATCCTTTATTTCATCTCGCCAAGTAAAGGTTGCTTCCACACCGCTATTATCCATACTGGCAGCATTGTACCATTTATATCCACCTTCACCGATCACTCCTATATAAGGTTTCTGGATTAACATACCAGTAGTCTTTTTTTGAAAATAATCCAGTGTCAGTCCCAAACGGTTGTCAAAGAAAGCAGCATCAATACCAAAGTTCAGTTGTTTGGTCTCTTCCCATTTCAGGTCGTTGTTACCCGAACGGTCTTTCTGTACTCCGGGCAATACCGTTGTACCATCCCATTGAAATTGTATGAGCCATTGGACATGTTAGTGTAATAGAGGTTGTAAGTAGCATTGTTATCAATCTGATCATTACCATTTATCCCCCACGATGCACGCAATTTAAGATCTGAAAGCCAGTTTTGCGTACATTCCATAAATTTTTCACGCGATACTCTCCAACCGGCAGATACTGAAGGAAAGATAGCAGAATTATTCCCTTTACCGAAACGTGAAGAAGCATCACGACGCACTGTTCCTGATATAAGGTATTTATCATCAAACGCATAGTTCACCTTACCAAAGTAAGAGACCATAGCATAGGTAGAAGCATTGTTACTCACACTTTTTCCTTCAGTTACAGTGTCTAAGTAACGATAATCGAGATCTTCTATCACCAATCCGCGACCATATCCCTGTAAATGTTCACCATTCTCTTTCTTAGCTTCAGTTCCTATCACTGCACTGATATTGTTCTTCCCAAGGTCTATGCTATAATTGGCAGTGTTCGACCATACCCATTGCACGCTATTATCTTGTCGTACGGTCAGTTCATTTACATCTACCTTACGATCGGCTTCACTCCATTTGGGGACGAAAGTTGAGTTGAAACCGGGTAGTATAGTTCAAACCAAATTGACTCTTCAACACTAGATTTTTAATGGGTTCCACTTCCAAATAAACATTGCCAAAGATACGCCAACTTTTGTGACGATTATTGGCTTCATTGTCTGTCAAGCGAATGGCATTCGGCTTATCCCCCAATATATCCACATAGCCACCGGCATACCCTCCATTTTCATCATACACAGGAATGGCCGGATGCTGGGCAATAACCAATTCTTCTATACCGGCAGGATTAAGATGCTCCAACCAGTGATTCACCGAAATACTTTCACCCACACGCACTTTACCATCTACAAAGCGAAAATTAGAGGCTAAACGCGAATTAAAACGTTCGTAGTCTGTATTACGGCAAAGACCATCCTGATTCATATAATTTAAGGTAAGAGCCACATTCCCATCCTTAAACCCTTTAGAAAGAGAAAGATTATAATTTTGCATTAAAGCCGTACCAAATATTTCCTTTGCCCAATCAGTGTTGCCCGACTTTATTTTCACTCCATTCTGGTCAAAATAATATTCTTGCAGTTGGGCCTTTTCTCCATTTCCATATACTACACTATTGGGATTGGTTCCAAAAGTATTTTTATAAGCCTGCCAATACACATCACCCCATTGGTAAGCGTCAAGCATATCAATACCACCAGTAAAAGTCTGGGCAGTGAGCGACATATCAAAACTTACTTTTACATCGCCTTCCTTAGCACGTTTTGTGGTGATAATAATGACACCATTGGCAGCTTGCGCACCATAAATGGCAGCCGAAGCTGCATCTTTCAACACCTGAATGGATTCAACATCATTGGATGAGATAATAGAAGCCACATTATCATGTGTCTGAACACCGTCTATTACATAAAGAGGAGAAGAATTGTTGATGGTAGTAATACCACGTAACTTAGTATCTGTGTTACCACCTCCGGGTTTACCATCAGTTGTTACGTTCATACCGGCTACACGTCCCTGCAAACCTGACATCACATTACCAGTAGGTATGTCAGCCACCTCTTTCATCTTCACTACAGCTACCGAACCTGTCAGACTGGCTTTCTTTTCAGCCATATAACCTGTCACAACCACTTCGTCAATCATCTTAGCATCCTCTTCCATCACTATCTTCAATGAAGGTTTAGCGGCAATAATTACTTCTTTATATCCTATATAAGAAATTGCCAATAATGCATTCGTTGGTACACTAAGAGTAAAGTTACCATCCAAATCTGTGATAGTTCCAGTTGATTTAGAATCATTTTGCACTACGGAAGCACCAATAATTGGTTGACCATCAGTCTTTGAAGTAACGTTTCCTTTCACTGTTATGTTTTGCCCCCAAAGGACTGACATGAAAGTAAACAGGAAACAAACGCTACAAAGAAGTTTTTTGTTCTTCATAATACTAAGCATTAGTTTGATGTTATTAAATTAAAAGTACGAATTTTACTAAATCGATGATGCAAATTACGGTTGATTTATATCAAACGACTGAAAAAAATGTTTCAAAGGCTATAACATTTGTTGCATAGAACGCTATTTTATAGGGTTTTATACATTATTCTTCGAAATAGAAGAATTATAGAATATCTATTCTCCAGTAAGTATGGAAAATATTACCTTTGCAGGTGATAAGAACTTAAAAAATGGAGTTAACTACTGGTTGTAGTCAACTGAAAAAATCAACGATATGAAAACAATCTCCAACAAACAACTCACGATTCAAGTATCTCCTCACGGAGCTGAACTCTGCAGCATCGTCGCCAATGGAAAAGAATATCTGTGGCAAGCCGATCCTGCTTTTTGGAAGCGACACTCTCCTGTCCTATTCCCGATTGTAGGGAGCGTATGGGAAAATGAGTATCGGAATGAAGGGATTCCTTATACGCTTACTCAACATGGTTTTGCCCGTGACATGGAATTTACTCTTATTTCTGAAAAAGAGGATGAAGTACGTTACCGCCTTGTCAGCAATGAAGAAACTTTGCATAAATACCCTTTTTCATTCTGTCTGGAAATAGGCTATCGCATCCAGGGAAAGAAAATTGAGGTTATGTGGGAAGTAAAGAATAGCGGTGAAAAGGATATGTATTTTCAGATTGGGGCACATCCAGCTTTCTATTGGCCGGAGTTCGATGCAAGCAATTCTGAAAGAGGGTTCTTCGGATTTGACAAGGAAAACGGTTTGAAATATATTCTCATTTCAGAAAAGGGATGCGCTGATCCTTCCACAGAATATTCTTTAGAGTTGACAGACGGATTATTACCACTGGACACGCATACTTTTGATAAAGATGCTTTGATACTGGAAAATGAACAGGTCCGTAAAGTTACCTTATATAATAAAGAGAAACAGGCTTATCTTAGTTTACATTTTAACGCTCCGGTAGTCGGTCTTTGGTCTCCACCTGCAAAGAATGCTCCTTTCGTCTGCATCGAACCTTGGTACGGACGTTGCGACCGCGCACATTATACTGGTGAATATAAAGATAAGGACTGGATGCAGCACTTACAACCGGAAGAGATATTCCAAGGAGGATATACAATTGAAATTGATGAATAATTGATGAATAAAAAGTAGCTGCCGGATTTCACATCTGACAGCTACTAAATACCTAATTCTAATCTACAAAACCTAACTTATAAATCTAACCTATGAATCCTTAAAAAGCAATCAATAACTTGTTGCTTTTACTGAATCTATGCAAACATCTATTGTGTAACTTCTATTTCTATTATAAACCCAACCGATACGCATTGAATGAATCTACTTGAAATGAACCTCCTTTGCTATAAAACAACATACGGTTGTATGGTTCCGATGGAAAGATAAGATTAGTCATTGCTACCTTTCCTCCATTCAGGAATATTTCTACAGAACATTTATCAACAAAGACATCCAACGTATATTTATTCTCTTTCTTTATCGGTGCCCAGGTAGCTAATGCGAAATCATCTATATAATTGATGGAAGTCGTCTTTCTGCGGTCGTGAACCTCTATTTCATGAGGTACACTCTTCTTTCCGAAATCCACGATACCACTTTTCGTCCGGTCCATAACCAATCTCTTTTCCGGAAGATTGAAGTAGATATCCACCTTTTCCCCTTTATCATTAAAGAGGCTGAATCCCATTATCTCCGCTTCTCCTGGCGGTAATTTCCCAATGCCAGTTTCATAAGCTACCATCAATTAT
>ENA-OQJX01000676-OQJX01000676.1-human-gut-metagenome-genome-assembly--contig:-NODE-676-length-14643-cov-2.859259_pt1 | contig 14643 bp, 17 predicted proteins | sample MGYA00242615_ERZ504782 | MGnify/ENA primary metagenome ERZ504782 (study PRJEB26092, sample SAMD00036354) | human gut metagenome | host: Homo sapiens | study: EMG produced TPA metagenomics assembly of... | reverse complement strand
TGACGAAGAAAGGCAAACATTAAGAAATAGAGATTCAAACTAATACGAGAAGAATAGACATATTATCAAATTAATATCTATCTTATATAAAATAAATAAAATAGAATACATTTTGTCATCATTATTGCAAAATTGGCATTATTATAATGACAAATAGACAATTTTAGTCTCAAAAATCACTTGGCATAAGGTTTGCACTTATAGAAGCGAACAACGGTTCGAGAGCAGACGATGGAAACCGGGACAACCGGTACCATCAGAAGTGAAAATACCGAAGTTCAAGAATAATTAACTGAATGTTTAACTTAAAGATAGGAGACTAAAATTATGATGCCTGTTAGAAGAACTCAAAGTTGGTTACCAAGTATCTTTAATGATTTCTTTGATAACGATTGGATGGTAAAAGCAAATGCTACTGCACCTGCAATTAATGTTTTGGAAACAGAAAAAGAATACAAAGTGGAATTGGCTGCTCCGGGTATGACGAAGGATGATTTCAATGTTCGCATTGATGAAGACAATAACCTCGTTATCAGCATGGAGAAGAAGACAGAAAACAAGGAGGAAAAGAAAGACGGTCGCTATCTGCGTCGCGAATTCTCATACTCTAAGTTCCAGCAAACTATGATTCTACCGGATAATGTAGACAAAGAGAAAATTGCTGCATCTGTAGAACATGGCGTTCTAAATATCGAACTTCCGAAACTCTCTGAAGAAGAAGTAAAGAAGCCAAATAGACAAATCGAAATAAAGTAATACAGTAACCACTTACTATTCACCGGAGACGGTGATGAAAAGGATCAAAAACAGCTCTCTCCCTTAAAGGGAAACGAGCTGTTTTTTTATTGTCTTTGCAGGCAATGCCGCCTTATTAACATAACATACCCACAGGTTTTCGGACTGCCCCCTTATTATCTTCAGTTGTTCTTCCGATAGCTAATTACCGCCCAACTATTAAACACGACTGCAAAAAGCAACAATATTCCGAACTGCGGCAGCAAATCAAAGAAACCACTCCCCTTCAGATATATCATTCGCATCACCTCCATAAAATACTTCAAAGGATTGAATATCGTTATTATTTGTGCCCATTCCGGCATGCTGCTAACGGGGGTAAACAAACCGCTCATCAAGATCACCACCAACAAACAGAACCACATAACAAACATTGATTGCTGCATCGTTGCTGAATAGTTGGAAATGACTAGTCCGAAGCCGGACATCACCAGAACAAAAAGAACCGCGAAAAAGTAAATCAACAGAAAATGCCCGACAGGTACTATGCCATAAATTAACCAGGCTAATATGAAACACACCGTCAGCACCAGAAAACCAATCAGCCAATAAGGCAGGAGCTTTGCCAAAATAAAAACAAACTTCGGAACCGGAGTCACATTGATTTGCTCTATTGTCCCCACTTCCTTCTCGCTAACCACATTCAACGCAGGCAGGAAACCACAAATCAAAGTCAGCAACATGACCATCAATGCCGGAATCATATAGAGCTTATAGTTCAGATTCGGATTAAACAATCCCTGCGTATCAACCTGTATGGAAGGGAAAGTGCCAGAAACGGTAGCTGCTTCGGGATGTTCCGAACGTAGTTCGGCTGCATAATCATTAATGATAGAAGACAAATAAGAACTGCCCAGACCGCCTTTCGTTCCATTCACGGCATTAGCTGCTATCAATACATGAGCATCCTCTCCATTCATCCAATCCCGTTCCAAATGCCTCGGAATTTCCATCACAATATCAGCCGTTCCAATTTCAATGTTTCGAAGACCTTCTTCATACGAAGCCGGTACTTCTACCAAGCGAAAGTAAGTGGAGGCAGCAATCTTATTCACTAAACGTTGTGAAATAGCCGAATGGTCATTATCCACAATATTCAGCTGTATATTCTTGATTTCCAAATTTACCGCCCAAGGCATCAATAGCATAATCATGCATGGAAATACAAGAATCAATTTCGGAAGAAACGAATTGCGAAGCAATTGTTTAAACTCTTTTTCTATCAGGAACTTTATCATAAATAATTCTTCAATTTGCTGATATGTTTATATGTCAATGCCATGTAGTATAACACAGCCAATTGGCACATTAACATATTATTCTTATCTACTCCAATCTATACTTGAATTTCTTGATACTAACCGTAATAAGTACCGTCGCCATCAATAATAAGATACCAATCTCCTTATATACCAATACAACAGGCACTCCTTCAATCATCAACTTTCGCACAGCCTGAATATACCAACGTGCCGGAAGTATATCCGAGATCCATTGAAGTATCAACGGCATACTCTCAATAGGGAAAATCATCCCCGATAAAAGCATCGTGGGCATCATCAACATCAAACCGGAAACCAGCATGGCCGCAACCTGTGTACGCGTGACTGATGAAATCAATAAGCCCAACGCCAAGGATACGAAGATAAACAACAAAGAGACGGTTATCAACCAGAACAAACTTCCTACTACCGGAACATCCAGCACAAAGACCGAAAGTAAAAGAATTGTTATCAGATTGACAAACGACAACACAAAATAAGGCACAGCCTTTGCCAAAATAATAAATAGTGGCTTCACAGGCGAAACCAGTAATACTTCCATGGTCCCCGTCTCTTTTTCACGAACGATGGAAATCGAGGTCATCATAGCGCAAATCAGCATCAAGATCAACCCCATTACCCCCGGAACAAAGTTATAAGCACTCTTCATTTGCGGGTTATACAACAATTTTATATCCGACGTTAAACGGGCAGCCGACATATTGGGCGGCATCATTTCCTGACCTACCATAGAAACAATTCCCGTTGCATAATTAACCTGCGAAGTCGACATATTCGGATCTGTCGCATCTACTACCAGCTGCACACGAGCATCACCCGTATAGAGATCATCTATAAAACGTTCGCTAAAAACAATAGCCATATCAACCTTATTCTTCAGAAAAGCAGCTTCCATTTCCTGGGGCGAATGAAAACGCGTGGTAACAGTGAAATATTCACTGGCGTCCAAACGATCAATAATCTTTCGTGTCACCACATCATTAGAAGGATCGAGTACCGCCAACCGGACATTTTTCACCTCTGTACTGATGGCAAAACCGAATAGTATAATTTGTACAACCGGCATCCCCAACAAAATCAGCATGGTTCGCCGGTCACGGAAAATATGATAAAATTCCTTCTTTACAAAAGCTATAAACTGTCTCATAATCAATCTGCTTTGCGCACCGCACCGCGGGCTAATTGCTGAAAAACATCATCCATCGTTTCTGCACCGAATTGTTGCTTCAGACGGGCAGGTGTATCAAGAGCTTTAATCTGACCGTCCACCATGATAGATATCCGGTTACAATATTCCGCTTCATCCATATAATGGGTAGTGACAAATATGGTGATTCCCTGGTCGGCTGCCTGATAAATCAATTCCCAGAACTGCCTTCTCGTAGCGGGATCTACTCCACCCGTCGGCTCATCCAGAAAAACAATTCTCGGCTCGTGGAAGATTGAAACTGAAAAAGCTAATTTCTGCTTCCACCCCACCGGAAGGCTCTTCACCAAAGTATCCCGCTCGTCAGCAAGCCCCAGGCGATCCAACAATTCTTCTGTCTTCCGCTCTATTTCTTGCTCTTTCATCCCATAAATCCCGGCAAACAGACGGATATTCTCCCACACTTTCAAATCTTCATACAGCGAAAATTTCTGGCTCATATAGCGATATGCTTCTTTACTTGTTCAGCTTCCCGGAAAATATCATATCCTGCCACCTTTCCTATGCCTGATGTCGGTTTGCTCAATCCACAAAGCATGCGCATGGCTGTAGTCTTTCCGGCACCGTTAGCACCCAGGAAGCCAAATATCTCTCCCCGGTTCACCTGAAAGGAGATATGATCTACCGCTGTAAAATTACCAAAACACTTTGTCAACTGCTCCACTTCAATGACCGGAGCGGTTTCATGTCTCACCTCCTCCCGTTCCAAAGAAGGAGGACAAAGGATGGATGCAAATTGCTGAAGAATACGCTCGGGGGTATCAATGCCATGAATCTTTCCATGATTGATAAAGCAATCCGGTCACATTGCCGGGCTTCATCCATGATGGGAGTAGAAACAACAATAGTAATACCCTGTTCCCGCAAGTTACGAAGCATTTGCCAAAATTCCTTGCGCGACACAGGATCCACTCCGGTAGTGGGTTCATCCAGGAATAAAATATCCGGTTTATGAATCAAAGCGCAACTCAATGCCAGTTTCTGCTTCATACCACCCGACAAAGCCCCTGCCCTTCTTTTCCTGAACGGTTCTATCTGCTGATAGATATCTTTAATTAAATCATAGTTCTCCTGAACAGTCGTATGGAATACGGTAGCGAAAAACTCCAGATTCTCCTCTACTGAAAGATCCTGGTAAAGTGAAAAACGACCGGGCATATATCCAACCTTCGTACGAATCTGTTTATATTCTGTTGCCACATCCAGTCCGCCAATCGTGGCCGTTCCCTTATCTGCCAGCAGCAAAGTAGTCAGAATACGGAATAAGGTACTCTTACCGGCACCGTCAGGACCTATCAGCCCAAAGATCTCTCCCCGTTCTACCACAAAAGAAACCTCTTCAGCGCTTCCACCGTTCCATAGCTCTTGCCGACTTCTTTCACAACCACTATGGGTACATCCTTCTCCATCTCCCTGACTTTAATTTTTAATCTTCATTCTTTAATTTTACTCCGCCATACATACCAATCTTCAACGCTCCGTCATTCTTCACCGCAATCTTCACTGCATATACCAGATTAGCACGTTCATTCTTCGTCAAAATTGTTTTTGGAGTGAATTCCGAACGATCGGAAATCCAAGTCACTTCCCCCGGATAAGCTTTCTGCTCCGAGTTGCCATAGTCAGCATACACAGTCACTTGATCTCCCAGTTTCACTTTTGATAACTGTTCGGAAGTGATGTAAGCCCTCAAATACATACGATCCACTTCGCCCACCTTAAATAAAGCTTGCCGATAGCCGCCAATTCACCGGCTTCCGCATATTTAGCCAATACTGTACCTGCGATAGGTGACTGAACATGACATTTAGCTAACTGATCCTCTACTTGCGCTACCTGTATAGCAACCGAATTGCCTTGTTCTGTAAGGCTATTCGTACTATTACGCAACGATGATTCCTGTGCAACGAGCTGCCGTTCGAGTAATTTGACTTGCGCGTCCCAATCATCCAGTTGTTTTTGATTGGCCGCACCTGCAGCAAGCAAGTTTTCCACCCGTTTCCTCTCACGCTCTGCCGTGACAATTTGCTGTTTGGTAGCGGCAATCTGTTTGGCAAGATCAGGACGCTGGTTTTCTACCGATTTCATACTGGCTTCCAATTGCAGTTTCTTTAAATACAATTGTACCGTATCTACCAACCCGATCTCCTCACCCGCTTTCAGCTTTGTTCCCTCTTCTACTTCCAGTCGTAGCAATTTTCCGGCAGCCTCGGCGGACACTATTACTTCCGTAGCTTCAAATGTACCGGTTGCGTCATAATCAGGTGTTCCATTTTCACAGGCAGATAACATCATCAGCGTTATCCCCCACATTCCTATTTTTGTTATTCTTTTCATATCCGGAGAAGTTATATTAATCATTTATTGTATATTTCAATTGATAAATTCCCATTAACCGTTGAATCTCATGCATAGTTTTCGACTGACGCGCCAAGCTCTCATTAGTCAGTTCACGTAACATTTCAGTCACGGTCAATGTTCCATTTGCCACCTTTGCTTCGGCAGCTTTACGGATATTTGTACGCAACCGGATTATTTCATCATCATCCCGCATTTGCTTCTCCAAAGAATGGATAGCCTGATCCTGCTGCGTCATTTCCAGTCTTGTATTGAAAAGGAATACATCCCGGTTATTATCCAGTTGCTGCCTTTTCTTCTCGATCACCCGACGGTCATTTTTCAAAGTATACAGACTACCGAAATTCCATGAAAGCCGGACACCTGCCATATAATAAGGAGAGAATTCATTCTTCAGCATATTCAATCCGGGATTTCCGTATGCCCCCTGTACAAACAGTCCGAACTGCGGAAGATGACGCACATTCAAAGCCTTCTCCTGCACTTGCAGTCCGGCTCCCTGTGCATCAAACAAAGCCAACTCCGGCCGACGAATCTCACTGACAGCCGAAACCGTACTTTGAGGTACAGGTTTCTCCAGCACCGTCTCCGGAGACAGTGCTTCTCCTACCAACAGCGAAAGCATTTTCAAATAAGCTGCCCGTGATGATACTAAATCAATTCTTTTCTGTTTTGTATTCAACTGCTCCACTTTCACTGCATCCAAATCAGCTTGATTGGCTATTCCATTTTCCACATAAGCAGTAATCTGACGATAATTTCTCTCTAACTCATCTTGTAACAATGTATTCTGTTTGATTTGCTCGTCCAGCAGGAGAATTCCAAAATAAAGATCATTCACACGGTCATTCAGCGCATACATATCTACATTCAGTTTTTCTTTCTCCACTTCAGCCTCTGCAATCGTCTGCTTCTTCTGCATACGGATTCCTCCCCCGTCCCATATCTTCTGTTGCAACTCCAACATGACCTGATATTGGTCTTTGGGCAATCCTTTTAAATCTACTCCGGGAAGTTTTACCGGAATTTCTGTGACATCACTTTGATAAGAGGCCTTAGCCGAAAGAGCAAATTGAGGTAAATATCCCTTGGCTGCATTTTCCAGATTATATTCCTTTGTCTTCTCCACTAAACCATACTGATGTACCAGCGGATAATTGTCCTGCGTCTTCCGCTGACATTCTTCCAATGTTATCTGCGCATACGCTCCTGCTACATACAGTAAAAAGGAGAAACTGAAAATCATTCTTTTCATATCCATTATTTCTTTGGTTTCTTCGAAAGACAAAGATAGGGATTTCCTGAATACAGTCACTCTCTATGAGTTGGCAAAATGTTCTGAAGAGATAATGGATAAAATGATGAGAAAAATTAAAGAAAAAGTAGCCTAAAATTGCTTTTATGTAATTTATAAGTTACCTTTGTAAAATGAAAGTAAGAGAAGTCATAACATATAAAGAATATTTTGATGATTTTTTCAAGAAACAACCACAGAAGGTTCGCGATAAAATCATCAAAGTGCTAGATATTATCGAGCAGATAGACCGAATCCCAACGACATATCTAAATACATAGAAAGGTACTAATGGACTATTTGAGGTTCGCGTGCAACTAGGCAATAATATCTTCCGCATTTTTTGTTTCTTTGACGGTAATAAATTGGTTGTTTTGTTAAGTGGCTTTCAGAAAAAGACACAAAAAACACCACCAGAAGAAATAAAAAGAGCAGAACGGCTTATGACCGACTATTATAAAGAAAAAGAAAAGGAGATTTTAGAATGAATACAAAGACATTAGACCAAATTAAAAATGAGTATTACGGTGAAGTTGGAGCACCGGAACGAGACAGGCTTGAGCGAGAACTTGAGGCTTTGCGCATTGGCTTTAAGATACGAAGTGCCAGAGAAAAATTAGAGATGACACAAGCAGAGCTTGCAAGTCGCATTGACAAGAAACGTACATTCATATCAAAAGTTGAAAACGATGGAGAAAATATTACTCTCAAAACATTATTTGATATTGTAGAACGTGGACTTGGTGGAAAATTAAATATCGAAGTGCAATTATAAAAATAATGCCGGAGTGCTTAACTCCGGCTTTCAATTGAATATCAAACGAATGACAGGAATGACACCACACGAATATCAGCAAACGAAATAATCTTTATTTCGAGAACTCTTTAATCCGTTGTTCCTCTTCCAATTTACAAATCAGTAATGTATTATCTTTCTCCGCGATGATATATCCATCCAGTCCTTGAACGACAACTCGTTTTTCTTCGCTGGCATGCACAATACAATTCTTACTGTCATACAAACGTATATCGGTTCCTACCGTAGCATTTCCCGATTTATCCTGTGGCAAAAGACCGCGAAGTGCTCCCCATGTGCCTAAATCCGACCAGCCGAAAGAAGCCGGTAACACGTAAATTGCCTCCGCTTTTCCATCACCGCATAGTCGATAGAAATACTTTCGCAAGTCGGGAACAACTTTTTGATTGTTTCATTTTCTTTTTCCGTATAGAAATCCGGGAAAATACGGTCAAAAATCTGTGCGATACCCGGAGCATATACACGCATCACGGAAGTGATAGTACGCACGTTCCACACAAAGATTCCCGCATTCCAGAAGAAATTACCTTCCGCCAAATACTTTTCTGCTGTCTCTTTATCGGGTTTTTCCTTGAATGCGTCTACTGTATAAATTTCTTTATCTGTTTGAAGCTGGTTGGCAGCAGCAATATATCCGTAGCCTGTCTCCGGACGAGTCGGTCGAATACCTATTGTGACAATAGCACTGCTATCATCCGTAAAACGAAGTGCTTTCTCCATCACTCTACGGAACTCGCCCGTATCGATGACTAATGCATCCGAAGGAGTTACTACAATGTTAGCATGGGGATGCTTCTTTTTGATTTTCCAGCAAGCAAATGCGATACAAGGTGCAGTATTTCGTGCACAAGGTTCCGCTAAAATATTACTTTCCGGAATTTCCGGCAACTGCTCCCGAACAATATCAATGTATTTTTCAGAAGTTACCACCCACATATTTTCCCTGGGGCAAACACCATCAAACCGGTCTGCCGTCAATTGAATCAGTGACCGGCCACATCCCATTACATCAATAAATTGTTTAGGACATTCCGGAGTGCTCATCGGCCAGAAACGGCTCCCTATGCCACCAGCCATTATTACAACATGATTATCCATACCTATCATCCTCCTGTAAAAAAAAATATTATTTAAATAAGCGCGCAAGTTACATTAAAATGTCCAAAACAGCAAATAAAGACCAAGAGTATTTAATTTTCCAACTGAATAATCGAAAAATTGTATTTCTACAATAATAGACAAAGGCCGCTCTCGAATAATAAGAACGACCTTTGTCTTTTCATTTCAATAGAATATAATCATCTTATTTATATTCTGCCCAGCTCTTGATAGCTATATCATCCACACTCATTGTACAGAAAGCATTGATAAATGCACTAGCCAGACGAGCGTTCGTAATCAATGGTACATTCAAATCAATGGCAGCGCGACGGATTTTATACCCATTACTTAATTCTCCGGCAGTCAAGTTCTTCGGTATATTGACTACCATATCTATTTCCTTACTATGAAGCATCTCCAACGCCTGCGGATGTCCCTCTTCACTCGGCCAATAAACATGAGTACTCTCAATACCGCTCTCGGCAAGCGCTTTATGTGTACCGCCCGTCGCAAAGAGTTTATATCCCTTATTCACCAACATACGGGCTGCATCCATCATATCGGCTTTCTGTTTCATGGTACCCGTGGAAAGCAAGATATTCTTTTTCGGAATACGATAGCCTACAGAAAGCATTGCTTTCAATACGGCACAAGAAGTATCCATACCAATACAACCTACTTCACCGGTGGAAGCCATATCTACTCCCAACACCGGATCGGCTTTCTGCAAACGGTTGAAGGAGAATTGGGAAGCCTTGATTCCCACATAGTCCAGTTCGAAAAGATTCTTTTCCGGTTTTTCGACAGGCAGGCCAAGCATAACTTTGGTTGCCAGTTCAATAAAGTTGATCTTCAGTACCTTGCTGACAAATGGGAAAGAACGACTGGCACGCAAGTTACATTCAATCACCTTGATATCATTGTCTTTCGCCAAATACTGAATATTAAACGGACCAGAGATATTCAAAGCCTTGGCAATCTCACGGCTGATACGCTTAATACGACGAACAGTTTCTACATATAGCTTCTGTGGCGGGAACTGAATAGTCGCGTCACCGGAGTGTACTCCTGCAAATTCGATATGCTCACTAATAGCGTATGCCACAATTTCGCCATTCTGCGCCACGGCATCCATTTCTACTTCCTTGGCATGTTCAATAAACTGACTTACTACTACCGGATGTTTTTTCGAGACATTGGCTGCCAGTTTCAGGAAACGCTCCAGTTCTTCCTGATTGGAACAAACATTCATTGCAGCTCCCGAAAGCACGTATGACGGACGGACAAGTACAGGAAAACCCACTTCTTCAACAAACTCCTGAATGTCATCCATAGATGTTAATTCACGCCAACGGGGCTGATCCACACCGATACGGTCGAGCATAGCAGAGAATTTCTCACGGTCTTCAGCGTTGTCAATGCTCTTGGCACTTGTGCCAAGGATATTGATATGCTGTGCATCCAAACGCAAAGCCAAGTTATTCGGAATCTGACCACCGGTAGATACAATTACCCCATGCGGATTCTCCAGTTCCAGAATATCCATCACACGTTCAAAAGTCAATTCGTCAAAGTACAAGCGATCGCACATATCGTAGTCCGTAGATACAGTTTCAGGATTATAATTAATCATCACGCTGCGCCATCCTTCTTTACGAATAGTATTCAAAGCCTGCACACCGCACCAGTCAAATTCTACGGAAGAACCGATACGATAAGCACCGGACCCCAATACGACAATGGATTTATGGTCGCCCAAGTAATGAACATCATTTGCCACGCCGCTATAAGTAAGATACAGATAATTGGTTTGTGCCGGATATTCGGCTGCCAAAGTATCAATCTGCTTCACTACCGGAAGAATACCCGCCCCTTTACGATGTTTGCGGACATAAAGAATACCATCCTCCATATCACCTTCGTAGCCGATGGCACGGGCAACCTGGAAATCAGAGAAACCTTGAACCTTGGCTTTACGAAGCAGTTCGTTTGGCAGATCGGCTATTTGTTTGTGATTATTTCCCCAGCTATGCAGTTCTTCGGAAGTCTGCATGATATTCATCAATTTCTGAAGGAACCATTTATCAATCTTAGTCAGTTCGTGTACCTGATCGATGGTGTAGCCGGCACGAAAAGCCTTCGAGATAACAAAAATACGTTTATCAGTCGGTTCGCGCAAAGCCTTGTCGATGTCGGAAATAACTAGCTCCTTATTTTCTACAAATCCGTGCATTCCCTGTCCGATCATGCGGAGCCCTTTCTGGATAGCTTCTTCAAAAGTACGACCGATAGCCATCACCTCACCGACAGATTTCATAGAAGATCCCAATTCTTTATCTACACCGTGGAACTTACCCAAATCCCAACGTGGAATCTTACATACAACATAGTCCAGTGCCGGTTCGAAAAAAGCAGAAGTAGTCTTTGTTACAGAGTTCTTCAGGTCGAAGAGTCCGTAACCCAGTCCCAATTTGGCCGCAACGAAAGCCAGCGGATAACCCGTTGCCTTAGATGCCAAAGCCGATGAACGGGAAAGACGGGCATTTACTTCAATCACCCGATAATCTTCGGATTCGGGGTCGAAGGCATATTGTACATTACATTCGCCCACAATACCGATGTGGCGGATGATACGTATTGCCAGTTCCCGAAGTTTATGATATTCTTTGTTAGTAAGCGTTTGTGACGGAGCAATAACGATAGATTCACCGGTATGAATACCCAGCGGGTCGAAGTTTTCCATATTACAAACTGTGATACAGTTGTCGAAACGGTCGCGCACCACTTCATATTCCACTTCTTTCCAACCACGAAGAGATTTTTCCACCAATACCTGCGGAGAGAAAGAGAACGCTTTTTCTACAAGAATATCCAGTTGCTCTTCGTTATCACAGAAGCCGGAGCCCAAGCCACCCAATGCATACGCCGCCCGGACAATTACCGGATAACCCAGTTCTTTTGCTGCGCGACGGGCATCTTCCACATTTTCTACGGCTTCACTCTTAATGGTCTTTACATTGATTTCATTCAATTTCTGAACAAAAAGTTCACGATCCTCGGTATCCATAATGGCTTGTACCGGAGTACCGAGTACTTTTACATTATATTTTTCAAGAATACCTTCTTTGTACAATGCCACTCCACAGTTCAAGCTGTCTGACCACCGAACGCCAGCATAATGCCTTCCGGTTTTTCTTTCTGAATCACTTTCTCTACGAAATACGGAGTCACCGGAAGGAAGTAGATTTGATCCGCCACTCCTTCGGACGTCTGTACCGTAGCAATATTAGGATTGATAAGAATCGTTTCAATGCCTTCTTCTTTCAAGGCTTTGAGTGCCTGCGAACCGGAATAGTCAAACTCACCGGCCTCACCGATCTTCAGGGCACCGGAACCCAACAACAATACTTTCTTTATATTTTCTTTCATTGATTCTACTTTCTAGTTCACCACAGATTACACAGATTAACACAGATTTTTTATAATCCGTGATGAATATGGGTTATAATAGTTTTACAAATTCGTCGAACAGGAATTCCGTATCCGTAGGTCCACTCGCTGCTTCCGGATGGAATTGTGCAGAAAACCAAGGGTTTCTTTTATGCTTGATTCCTTCGTTAGAGCCATCATTCATATTAATAAATAACGGTTCCCAATCTGCACTCAACGTATTATTGTCTACGGCATAACCGTGATTTTGCGAAGTGATGAAGCAACGTTCCGTACCTACCATACGCACCGGTTGGTTGTGGCTACGGTGACCGTATTTCAATTTATAAATCTTGGCTCCTCCGGCTTTCGATAGCAGTTGGTTACCCATGCAGATTCCGAAAATAGGCAGTTTCTCGTTTGCCATTGCCTTGCGGATATTCTGCACCGCAGCATCACAGGTATCCGGATCCCCCGGTCCGTTAGAAATAAACAGTCCGTCAAATTCGAATCCGTTATAATCATAATCCCAAGGTACACGAATCACCTCAACATTACGTTTCAGCAGGCAACGAATGATATTAGTCTTCACACCGCAATCTACCAAAACCACTTTTTTAAGTTGTGAGTTAAAACCTGAAAGTTGAGAGTTGAGTTGCTCAATAGGAGTCGTTAATGGGAAAGAATGAGAGGTTCCGTCGGGAAGATAAGAGGTTATTTCTTTGCAGCTTACTCTGTCTACATAATTAATACTCTCATAATCTTCCATGTTCAATTCTTCATTCTCAACTTCATCGAAAACGATTTTCCCCATCATTACTCCATGTTCACGAAGCACTTTAGTCAGCTCGCGTGTGTCAATGCCTGTAATGCCGGGAACTTGCTCCCGTTTCAACCAGTCACCGAGGCTCTCCACAGCGTTCCAGTGGCTGTATTCATAAGAATAGTCACTTACGATAATTGCTTCCGCGTGGATCTTCTCACTTTCCATGAAAGTGGCAAGTCCATTCGGCTCGATAGTAAAAGGAGGAACACCGTAGTTACCTACCAAAGGATAGGTAAGCGTCATCAACTGTCCGGCGTATGAAGGGTCAGTAAGGCTCTCCGGGTATCCGGTCATGGCAGTATTAAACACTACTTCGCCCGCCACCGGCTTCTCGTAGCCAAACGACTTACCGGAAAACCGGCTCCCGTCGTCAAGGATTAATGTCACATTTCTCATTCTTATTATTGAATCGTTGTATGGTTGTTAGAATTGATACATTTGTTCTATATAGTCGATGAACGCCCGGTTCACCATTTTCACACCACCCGGTGTAGGGTAGTTACCGCTAAAATACCAGTCGCCTTTATGATGCGGACAAGCCTCGTGCAATCCCTCCAACGGTTGATAGACGATTTCCACTTTCGCCTTGGTTCCCTTGGGTGTCAGCAGTTCTACCATTTTGGCAGAGATTTCCTCATCAGTGAACGGAGCATAAATGTCTTTCACATAGTTTACCATCTGCTCTTTCGGCAGTCCTACCTGCTCTTTCGATTTACGGTAGGCGGCCGCAATCACATCTTTCATATCGCGTTCCTTTAAAAGTTCGACAGCAGCCCTGAAGGCGATAAACTCGCTCATCTTTGCCATATCAATACCGTAATAGTCAGGATAACGCACCTGCGGAGAAGAAGATACGATGACAATCTTCTTCGGACCGAGACGGTCGAGAATACCGATAATACTTTGTTTCAGCGTAGTACCGCGCACAATGCTGTCGTCGATAATCACCAGATTATCAACACCGGGTACAAGACTTCCGTATGTAATATCATACACATGGGCAGCCAAATCATTACGGCTGTTTCCTTCGGCGATGAACGTACGGAGCTTAATATCCTTGATTGCCACCTTTTCGCTACGAATACGACGGGAAAGAATAACTTCCAACTCCTCCATATTCGGGTTATGCCCCAATGCAGCGATCTGCTGCACTTTCTCCTCATTCAAGTAATCATCCAGTCCCTGCAACATTCCGTAGAAAGCAACCTCCGCAGTGTTGGGAATAAAAGAGAAGACCGTATGATCGATGTCATTATTGATTGCTTTCAGTATTTTCGGAACCAACTTTTCGCCCAGCCGTTTCCTTTCTTTATAAATATCGACGTCACTGCCACGGGAAAAATAGATACGTTCGAAAGAACAAGCCTGATTTTCGCGCGGCTTATTGATTTGCGAAGTACGGATCTTTCCCTCTTTGCTAATCAGCAAAGCCTGCCCCGGTTGCAGTTCCTTGATTTCCTCAAACGGAACATTCAAAGCTGTCTGGATAACCGGACGTTCGGAAGCAAGAACAGCCTATCTCGTCATCCTGAT
>ENA-OQJX01000675-OQJX01000675.1-human-gut-metagenome-genome-assembly--contig:-NODE-675-length-14646-cov-2.604587_pt1 | contig 14646 bp, 23 predicted proteins | sample MGYA00242615_ERZ504782 | MGnify/ENA primary metagenome ERZ504782 (study PRJEB26092, sample SAMD00036354) | human gut metagenome | host: Homo sapiens | study: EMG produced TPA metagenomics assembly of... | reverse complement strand
AGCAGCATGCACAGGCGGCTCTGGCCGATGCCGCCGCCGATGGAGTAAGGCAGGCTCACCGTTCAGTACGGCCTTGTGGAAGGGCAGGGCGCGGCGGTCGTCGCAGCAGCATGGTCAGCTGCTTGTCCATGCTTTCAGGGCTGACGCGGATGCCCATGCTGCTCAGCTCATAGCTGCACTGCAGCGGGTCGTTCCAGAACAGCAGATCGCCGTTCAGATCCCAGTCGTCATAGTCGGGGGCACGGCCGTCATGGGGCTTACCGCTCTTCAGCGGAGCGCCGATCTTCATCAGGAAGGTGGTGCCGTGCTCCTTCACAAAGGCGTTCTCACGCTCCTTCGGGGTCAGGTCCGGGTACTGGTCCTCCAGCTCCTGCGTGGTGATGAAGGTGACGTTGGGGCTGTGCAGCGGCAGCTCCTGCAGCTGGGGGAACATGGCGTGCAGGTTCATCTCGGTGGCGCAGACAGCGGACACGATGGAGCGCACCACGCTCTTGAGGTAAGCCTCGTTGCGGTCTTCCAGACGGATCACCTTTTCCCAGTCCCACTGATCCACATAGATGGAGTGCAGGTTGTCCAGATCTTCGTCGCGGCGGATAGCATTCATATCGCAGTACAGGCCCTTGCCCACACGGAAATCGTAGTCCTTCAGGGCCTTGCGCTTCCACTTTGCCAGTGACTGCACCACCTGTGCCTCAATGCCGCTTTCCTTGATATCAAAGGTAACCTTGCGCTCGACACCGTTCAGGTCGTCGTTCAGACCGGTGGATGCTTCCAGAAACAGCGGAGCAGACACGCGGTACAGGTTCAGTGTGGCGCACAGGGTGTCGGCAAACAGACGTTTGACCGTACCAATGGCGCGCTGCGTGTCGTACAGGTTCAGCGCGGGCGTATAGTTTGCCGGGATGATGGTTTTGCTCATAACAAAATACCCCTCTTCTATTGGATTCCGGCCCTGATCTCCCAGTACAGGGCACGGCTTTTGAACCGGAAAATACTTGTTTCATTATGGCATATTTTTTTAAGAAAGTAAAGTGAGAAGGCAAAAAAAGAGACCGCCGGTAAGGCAGTCCCATTTCCGCAGTGAGAAGGGCGGCTTTGCATCAGCCGAAAAGCCCCTTCAGCAGGATCAGCAGCACTTTTACAAAATCGCCGGTGCCCAGCAGCTTGTACAGAGAGATCAGATAGATAACATGAATGTTTTGCTCCTTTTTTTGCAATTTCGGGCCAAAATGCCCGGCATGCATGGAATACGGCTGGGCAGAGCAGCGGATTGCAGGAAAAAATTGGGAGAAAACAAAACGGCACCCGTGCCGCTGCAAAAGCAGTACGGGTGCCGGAAGATCAATTGGTTTTCAACAGCTTCAGCGCTTTACGTTGAAAGCTGCCATGCCGGGGTAAACGGCGCTGCCGCCCAGCTGCTCCTCAATGCGCAGCAGCTGGTTGTACTTTGCAACACGCTCGGTACGGCTGGGAGCACCGGTCTTGATCTGGCAGGTGTTCAGCGCCACGGCCAGATCGGCAATGGTGGTGTCCTCGGTCTCGCCGGAGCGGTGAGAGCTGATGGCGGTGTAACCGGCCTTGTGGGCCATCTTGATGGCCTCCAGCGTCTCGGAAACAGAACCGATCTGGTTCAGCTTGATCAGGATCGCGTTGCCTGCACCCAGCCCGATGCCCTTGGCCAGACGCTCGGTGTTGGTCACAAAGAGGTCGTCGCCCACCAGCTGGACCTTGCCGCCCAGCTCGCGGGTCATCTCCTGCCAGCCTTCCCAGTCCTCTTCATCCAGGCCGTCCTCGATGGAGATGATGGGGTACTTTTCCACCAGACTCTTCCAGTGTGCGATCAGCTCGCTGGAGGTGAACTCGGTGCCGGCCTTGGGCAGCTTGTAGAAGCCCTTGCCCTTGGGGCTCTTCCACTCGGAGGACGCGGCATCCATAGCCAGCATGAAGTCCTTGCCGGGCACGTAACCGGCCTTTTCGATGGCGGCCAGAATGGTCTCAATGGTCTCCTCGTCGCTGGACAGGTTGGGGGCAAAGCCGCCCTCATCGCCCACGGAGGTAGCCAGCTCCTTGGCCTTCAGGATGGAAGCCAGAGCATGGAACACCTCAGCGCACCAGCGCAGCGCCTCTTTGAAGGAGGGCGCGCCCACGGGCATGATCATGAACTCCTGCGTATCCACCGTGTTGGTGGCGTGTGCGCCGCCGTTCAGAATGTTCATCATGGGCACGGGCAGGCGGTTGCCGTTCACACCGCCCAGAAAGCGGTACAGCGGCATATCCAGAGAAGCAGCGGCTGCACGGCAGGCGGCAATGGACACGGCCAGAATGGCGTTTGCGCCCAGATTGGATTTATCTTTGGTGCCGTCGGCCTTGATCATGCAGCGTCGATGGCGTAGATGTCGGAGCATCCATGCCCACAACAGCATCAGCAATGACGGTGTTGATGTTCTCAACAGCCTTGGTCACGCCCTTGCCCAGATAGCGGCCCTTGTCGCCGTCCCGCAGCTCCAGAGCTTCAAACTCACCAGTGGATGCGCCGGAAGGTGCGCAGCCGCGTGCCACAGTGCCGTCGGCCAGAGTGATCTCCGCTTCCACGGTGGGGTTGCCGCGGGAGTCCAGGATCTCGCGGCCTACAACAGATTCAATTTCCAGATAGTTCATCTCGAAAACCTCCTGAATATCATTTCCTTCCCTGTGCTGCCCGGGGCGGGCAGACGGGTGACGGCCAATTATGATAGTTATGTCTAACTAACCAATAGTATCCTACCACGCTTTCCGGCCCGGTGCAAGAGCCGATGCGCATGTTTGTGGATGTAAACTTTTTAAGGGGCAAAAAACGGCAGCTGATGGGGCAGAACATTCCGGCAAAGCAGGAAACAGCTGGTCTCTACAGTTTGCCCACTGGCAGCAGCGGGGATGCGTCATGCCTATCATATTAATTTAATATGGCAGATATACTAAAATTTTTCTTTACTTTTTGTCAGGATGACTCTATACTGTTTTTGGTTCTAATATGTTTCTTTATGGTAGATAGAGGAGGATTTTCTATATGAATAAGGATCTGACGGTCGGCAAGCCGTCACAGGTTTTGTGGCAGTTCTGCCTGCCATGTTCGGCAGCATCATCTTCCAGCAGCTGTACAACATTGCCGACAGCCTTGTTGCAGGCAAGTTCATCGGCGAGAATGCACTGGCTGCTGTGGGCAACAGCTACGAGATCACCCTGATCTTCATTGCATTTGCCTTTGGCTGCAACATTGGCTGCTCGGTCATCGTGTCCCGCTACTTTGGCGCAAAGGACTACGATGAGATGAAGACTTCGGTCTACACTTCCCTGATCGGCTCTGCCGTGCTGTGCGCCGTGCTGATGCTGATCGGCCTTGTGGGCTGCCACAGCCTGCTGGAGCTCATCAACACCCCGGAGGAGATCCTTGCGGATTCTTCGCTGTATCTGGATATCTACGTGCTGGGCCTGCCCTTCATGTTCTTCTACAACATCGCCACCGGCATCTTCTCCGCTCTGGGCGACAGCAAAACGCCCTTCTATTTTCTGGCAGTCTCGTCCCTGTCCAACATCGGCGTGGACATCCTGTTCGTGGCCGGTCTCAAGATGGGCGTAGCCGGTGTGGCATGGGCCACCTTCCTGTGTCAGGGTGTGAGCTGCGTGCTGGCCATGGTGGTGGTGTTCCGCCGCATCAGCGCCTTCAAATCCAAGAACAAGGTCGTGCTGTTCTCCTGGAACATGCTGGGCAAGGTAGCCATGGTCGCCATCCCCAGCATCCTGCAGCAGAGCTTCGTCTCTGTGGGCAACATCATCCTGCAGAGCGTCATCAACACCTTTGGTGCCAGCGTCATTGCAGGCTACTCTGCAGCCGTCAAGCTGAACAACATGGTCATCACTTCCTTTACCACGCTGGGCAACGGCATCTCCAACTACACCTCCCAGAACATGGGCGCGGGCAAGATGGACCGTGTGCACAAGGGCTTTGGCGCAGGCCGCAATCTGGTGTGGATCATCTGCGTGCCATCGTGCTCCTGTACTTCTTCTTCGGCCGCTTCCTGCTGCTGCTGTTCATGAATGACCCGCAGTCCGGCCATCGACACCGGTATGCTGTTCCTGCGCATCCTGTCTCCCTTCTATTTTGTGGTGTCGCTCAAGCTGGTCACTGACGGCATCCTGCGCGGCTGCGGCATGATGGTGCGCTTTATGATCGCCACCTTCTCCGACCTGATCCTGCGCGTGGGCATCGCCATTGTGCTGAGCAGCACTGCTCTGGGCAGCACGGGCATCTGGATGGCATGGCCCGTGGCTGGTGCATCGGCACCGGCCTGTCGCTGGTGTTCTACTTCACCGCCATCCGCAAGGTCCTTGCAGAGTCTCTGGCCAAAGCGGAAGCAGAGGGCAAAGCTGCGAGGCACGTGCAGAGGCCGAGTTCGCCGCAGATGCCGAAATGGAGACCCTGTAACCCTTTTGCAACTTGTGAATTGTGTTCACCTGACACACAAACAAAATGAAGCAATTGAAATAGTGCACAAAACAGACCCATTGCTTTTGGCTATTTTGGCGACAAAGTCCACAAAATGCCCCTGAAAGTATGGACGGTTTGTGAATTGCGGATTTTGGCTCACAGGTCTATAATATTGATAACGAAGCAAGGTCGCTTTGAGGGAAAGAGGGCCTTGCTTCCGTTTTTATACTGAAGCACGAATGCTCCTAAGGAGGATATTCACTATGAAAAAGATGATTTCTCGTCGTAATTTCCTGGCCGCTGCAGGTGTTGTTGCTGCAGCCGGCGTTCTGACTGCATGCGGCGGTTCTTCCAACAGCACTGCTGCTTCCGCCTCTACCGCAGCTTCTGGTGCCGCTGCTTCCGGCGACACCATCAAGGTGGGCGTTCTTGGACCTCTGACCGGTGATGTTTCCGTTTACGGTCAGGCCGTTGTCAACGGCGCTACCCTGTACCTGAAGCAGGTCAACGAAAAGGGCGGCATCAACGGCAAGCAGCTGGAGATCATCGCCATGGATGAGCAGGGCGATGCAACTCAGGCTGTTACCTGCTTCACCAAGATGTGCGATCAGGCATCACCGCTCTGGTGGGCGATGTTACCACCACCCCGACTCTGGCACTTGCTGCCGAGAGCGCAGACTACAACATGCCCATGGTCACCGCTTCCGCTACCGCTGAGGCTGTCACCTACGATGCCGAGACCGACACCGTGAACGAGAATGTGTTCCGCGCAACCTTCACCGACCCGTTCCAGGGCATCAAGATGGCTGACTACGCTTACCAGCGGTTGGGCTACACCAAGGCAGCCGTCATCTTCCAGAAGGGCGCTGACTACAACGAGGGTCTGGCAGAGAACTTCGTCAACGAGTTCGAGAGCCTGGGCGGCACCATCGTCGATCAGGAGACCTACTCTGAGGGCGATGTGGACTACAAGACCCAGCTGACCACCATTCTGGGCAAGGCTCCCGAAGTGGTGTTCTGCCCCAACTACTATCAGGAAGTCGGTCAGATCCTGGCTCAGGCTGAGAGCATCGGTCTGGCAGTTCCCTTCCTGGGCGGCGACGGCTGGGATGGTCTGGAAGGCTACGCAACTGCCGACCAGCTGAAGGATGCTACTTCTGCGCAAACTACGCAAAGGGCTCCAACCCCGACTTTGAGGATGCCTACAAGGCTGAGTACGGTGAGGAGTACCCCAACGGCTTCGCTCCTCTGGGCTACGATGCTGCCATGACCGTTGTCTATGGCATTCAGGCTGCTGAGGATGCCGGTCTGGCTGCCGGTGATGACGACTATAAGCAGGCCGTCATCGATGCTATCGCAGGCGGCACCATCGATGGCATCACCGGCACCTTCACCTTCGATGAGCACCACAACCCCGTCAAGCAGACCGCTATCCTGTGCTTCGACGGTGCAACCCCCGTTCTGAAGGAAATGTTCTGATCTGCTTTGATCCTGCGCACCGGTGTGCGGCATAAAGGCAGCACTCAGAAATAAAAGACCCATTGCGGAGACCGCCGGAACAGGTTTTGCTCGGCCGTCTCCGCTTTTTTGGTAAAAAAGTGCATTCCCCAAAAGGCGTGCAAACGCCGCAAAGAAAGGAAGTATCAGTCCATGACAGTGTTTTTTAGCCAGCTGATCAACGGCTTGTCCCTTGGCAGCATCTATGCACTGATCGCACTGGGTTACAGCATGGTGTACGGCATCATCCTGCTGCTGAACTTTGCCCATGGCGATGTCATTATGGTTGGTGCGTACATGTCCTGGTTCGTGATGAATCAGCTGGGCCTTGGCCCGGTCACTGCTGTGTGCGCCACCATCATCACCTGCACGCTGCTGGGCGTTGTGATCGAGAAGATCGCCTACACCCCGCTGCGCAACGCACCCCGTATCTCCCTGCTGATCACGGCAATCGGCGTGTCCTTCTTCCTGGAGTACACTGCAGAGCTGATCCTTGGTTCCGGTGCAAAGGTCATTCCGGCCTACTACACCAACCAGACCTTCCGCATCGGCTCTGTGCCGCTGGGCCTCACCTCTGTCATCACCCTGCTGGTCACGGTGCTGTCCATGCTGGTGCTCACCTTCCTTGTGCAGAAGACCAAGCTCGGCAAGGCCATGCGTGCCGTGTCTGAGGATATGGACGCTGCCCGCCTGATGGGCATTAACGTCAACAGCACCATTTCCTTTACCTTTGCGGTGGGCTCCGCACTGGCCGGTATCGGCTCGGTGCTGTACTGCTGCAGCTACCCGCAGGCGACCCCCACCATGGGCTCCATGCTTGGCCTGAAGGCCTTCGTTGCAGCCGTTCTGGGCGGCATCGGCTCCATTCCCGGTGCCATGATCGGCGGCATCGCCATCGGCCTGTGCGAGTGCTTTGTTTCCGCCATCGGCCTTTCCGCATGGAAGGATGCCGTCACGTTTGCGATCCTGATCATCGTGCTGCTGGTCAAGCCCACCGGCTTCCTTGGCCGCAAGGTTCAGGAAAAGGTGTAAGGAGGGCATGAAGATGAATACCAAACGCAAAACGCTCAAAATGCCCGTGCGCTACCTGATGAACGCCGTGCTGGTGGCTCTGCTGTTCGTGGGCCTGTCCTTCCTCACCCAGAACGTGCTGTCCACCTACCAGAACAAGGTGCTTCTCACCGTGGGCATCAACATCATTCTGGCTGTCTCGCTGAACGTTGCCACCGGTTATCTGGGCCAGCTGCCGCTGGGCCACGCCGGTTTCATGGCCGTGGGTGCTTACACCTGCGCCCTGTTCACGAAATACAGCAATCTGCCTCCGGTGTCGCTTTTGTCGTGGGTCTGGTGCTGGCCTGCATCGTGGCGGGCCTGTTCGGCGTGCTGATCGGCATTCCTGCTCTGCGCCTGACCGGTGATTATCTGCCATCCTGACGCTGGGCTTTGGCGAGATCATCCGCATCACCCTGAACAACATCGATGATGTGCTGGCTTCAAGCTGTTCTACGGTGCCAAGGGCCTGAAGAACATCCCCAAGTATTCCAACTTCGCCAATGTGTTCATCTGCGTGGTCATTACCTGCTTTGCCATCCACGCCATGATGAAGAGCCGCCACGGCCGTGCCGTGCTGGCCATCCGCGATAACGAGATCGCTGCCGAAAGCTGCGGCATCCAGACTACTTATTATAAGGTCATGGCCTTTGCATTCTCCGCCGCCTTTGCCGGTCTGGCCGGCGGCCTGTACGCCTGCTATCTGGGCGTTCTGGACCCCTCCACCTTCGGCTTCATGAAGTCCATCGAAATTCTGGTCATGGTGGTTCTGGGCGGCATGGGCTCCATGCTGGGCTCTATCCTGTCCGCGACCGTGCTTACCATCCTGCCCGAGGCGACCCGCAGCTTTGACAGCTACCGCATGGTAGTCTACTCGCTGGTGCTGGTCCTCATGATGATCTTCCGTCCGGGCGGCCTGCTTGGCAGCTACGACTTCTCCATGAGCCGCATTGTGGAAAAGATCATGAACGGCGAACTGTTCCAGAAGAAAGCAAAGGAGGGCAAAGACCATGAGTGAATACCAGACTAAGCTGCACAGTGTGCCCTCCGGCGCTTTTTGACCGACCGCGACATGGACAAAAAGCCCATTCTGGACGTGCGTGAGCTGGGCATCGACTTCGGCGGTCTGACCGCCGTGGATGGCTTCAACCTGATGATCGGCCGCAACGAGATCACCGGTCTGATCGGCCCCAACGGTGCCGGTAAGACCACCGTGTTCAACCTGCTGACCAACGTCTACCAGCCCACCCGCGGCTCCATCCTGATCGATGGTATGCCCACCGCCGGCAAAAAGACCTATCAGGTCAACCGCATGGGCGTGGCCCGTACCTTCCAGAACATCCGCCTGTTCAAGGAACTGAGCGTCATCGATAACATCAAGGTGGGCCTGCACGAGTCCATGAAGTACAATCTGGCCTCCTCCCTGATCCGCCTGCCCAACTACTGGAAGGAAGAGAAGAAGTGCACCGAACGTGCTCTGGAGCTGCTGGATATCTTCCACATGGCAGACCTCGCCAATGTGCAGGCAGGCAGCCTGCCCTACGGCGCACAGCGCCGTCTGGAGATCATGCGTGCACTGGCCACCAGCCCGAAGCTGCTGCTGCTGGACGAGCCTGCTGCCGGTATGAATCCCTCCGAGACTGCAGAGCTGACCGAGACCATCCGCCGCATCCGCGACGAGTTCAACATCGCCGTGCTGCTGATCGAGCACGATATGAGCCTGGTCATGGGCATCTGCGAGGCATTGCCGTGCTGAACTTCGGCCGCATCATCGCCAAGGGCACGCCGGATGAGATCCGCAACAACCCGCAGGTCATCGAAGCCTATCTGGGCAAGAAGGAGGGCTAAGCCATGGCTGATACGTTACTGAAAGTTGATAACATCAACGTCTATTACGGCAACATCCACGCCGTCAAGGACATCTCCTTCGAGGTGGATCAGGGCGAGATCGTCACCCTGATCGGTGCCAACGGTGCTGGCAAATCCACCACCCTGAAGACCATTTCCGGCCTGCTGAAGCCCAAGACCGGCGACATCCTGTACAAGGGCAGCAGCATCAAGGGCATGCGCGCCACAAGATCGTGGAAGCAGGCCTTGCCCATGTGCCGGAAGGCCGTCATGTGTTCCTGCACATGACCGTGGAAGAAAATCTGGACATGGGTGCATACACCCAGCCTGCTTCCACCATTGCACCCAACAAGGAAAAGGTGTTTGAGCTGTTCCCCCGCCTGAAGGAGCGCCGCAAGCAGCTGGCCGGTACCATGTCCGGCGGCGAGCAGCAGATGCTGGCTATGGGCCGTGCACTGATGAGCAACGCTTCCATGCTGATGCTGGACGAGCCTTCCATGGGCCTTTCGCCGCTGCTGGTGCAGGAGATCTTCGACATCATCCAGAACGTGCACAAGGAAGGCATGACCATCCTGCTGGTGGAGCAGAACGCACAGATGGCTCTTTCCGTGGCAGACCGTGCCTACGTCCTTGAGACGGGCCGTGTGGTCATGGAGGGCACTGGTGCCGAACTGCTGACCAACGAGCGCGTGCGCAGCGCATATCTGGGCGGCTAAGCAAAAAATCGTATAAGAAAAGGGGCTGTTGCACATGCAACAGCCCCTTTTTTGCAGTATTTGTTATGCCAGCAGAGACATGATATTTGCGGTGATCAAGCCGCCTGCCGTGCCAATGACGTAGCCCATCAGAGCCATCAAAACGCCAACAGGCACCAGAGCGCCGCTGTAGGCACCAGCCAGAATGGGAGCGGATGCGGAACCGCCGATGTTTGCCAGAGATGCAACACCGCAGGTGAACATATCCAGATGGAAGATCTTTGCCAGCAGCACCAGAATGATGCCGTGGATGGCCAGGATCATAAAGCCTGCCAGGATCCATGCGGGTGCATCGGTCAGCTCCAGGAAGCTTGCGCGGGAGGCAAGCAATGCCACCACGGAGTACAGCAGCAGGTTGGACAGCTCGGTGCTGCCTGCCATGCGGCCCACGGGGGTGACAGCGCCGATCAGGCCGGACAACGTGATGAGCAGGACGGTCCAGGTGGCCTTGTCCAGGAAGGGCATTGCGCCGTTCAGCTGCGCCGATATCCTGACCGAAGGCGGAGATCACCAGAGCCAGACCCAGCAGGAAGATCAGGTTGACAAAGCTGGCCTTATCCTCGTTGCCCTTTGCGTCCTCTTCCAGACGGCGGGACACTTCATCCAGCGTGGTGGTGTCGGCCTTGACCCACTTGTTGAACTTGGGAGCAAGGTTGATGGCCCACAGCAGGAACATGACCCAGATGGAGTAGTCAATGGAGTCCACCACCAGTGCGTAGGCCATGTCAGCTTCGCCGATGTCCAGCGCAGCCTGCACGGCGATCATGTTGCCGGAGCCGCCCATCCAGCTGCCGCACAGAGCGCCCAGTGCCTTCCATGCTTCGGAGCCAAGGGGCCCCTTCATGATGGCGAAGGTGGCAATGAAGGCCAGCGAGATGGAGACGGAAGCGGCAAAGAAGCCGCCCAGCATCTTGGGACCCAGCTTGATGATCTTGCGGATGTCGCAGCGCAGCAGCATCAGGAAGATCATTGCATACAGCAGGTTGTTTTTCAGCACGGAGTAGGCAGGCTTGGTGGCTCCATGTCCCATGCACCCAGCGTGCAGAGAATCATGGTAATGAGGTACAGCAGAACGATAGGTGGTGCATAGTCGAAGAATTTCGACTTCGTGTAGCGTTGCAACCACACCAGCAGTGCGGCAATGAACACCAGCACGGCGATGTAGGTGAAACCGTTTGTGATCATGAACCCAATCCCCTTTCTTTTTGTGCAATTTTTGCGGACAATTGTCTTTACAATATCGACAATTTCGTATACAATACTACCATAGATTTCATAATCTGGCAATATTTTTTTATCGAAAGGGGTAGGTTTTTGCATGAAAATCACGGAAGTACGTCTCGGTCTGATCTCCGTGCCGCTGCGCGTGCCTTTTAAGACGGCTCTGCGCTCGGTCAGCAGCGTGGAGGATGTGATCGTAGAGATCCACACCGACACCGGCGCTGTGGGTTATGGTGAGGCACCTCCCACCGGTGTGATCACCGGCGACACCACCGGTGCCATCATCGGTGCCATCCGCGACCATATCGCAAAGACCATCATCGGCCGCGATGTGGACGACTTTGAAGACCTGATGATCGCACTGAATGCCTGCATCCAGAAGAACACCAGCGCCAAGGCTGCTGTGGATATGGCCCTGTGGGATCTGTACGGCCAGCTGTACAAAATCCCTGTGTACAAGCTGATGGGCGGCGCAAAGAAGTCCATCGTCACCGACATCACCATCAGCGTCAACGACCCCGAAGAGATGGTGCGCGATGCCCTGAACGCCATCGACCGCGGCTACGACTGCCTGAAGGTCAAGGTGGGCAAGGAGCCGGAAAAGGATATCGCACGCCTGAGCGCCATCCGCGGTGCTGTGCCCAAGGAGACCTGCATCCGCATCGACGCAAATCAGGCTGGACTCCTAAGGAAGCCGTGCGCATCCTGAACGGAATGCAGGAGAAGGGCCTTGATCTCGAATTCGTGGAGCAGCCGGTCAAGGCCCACGATTTTGAAGGCCTGAAGTATGTTACCGAGCGCTCCTATGTGCCGGTGCTGGCCGACGAGAGCGTGTTCTCCCCGCAGGACGCACTGACCATCATGCAGATGGGAGCCGCAGACCTCGTGAACATCAAGCTGATGAAGTGCGGCGGCCTGTACAACGCCCTCAAGATCGCATCCGCTGCCGAGGTGTACGGCGTGGAGTGCATGATCGGCTGTATGCTGGAAGCCAAGATCAGCGTGAATGCCGCCGTGCATCTGGCCTGCGCAAAGCAGATCATCACCCGCGTGGATCTGGACGGCCCCGTGCTGTGCAGTGAGGACCCCATCCTCGGCGGTGCAGTGTTCAACGAAAAGGAGATCACGGTTTCCAACGAGCCGGGCCTTGGCATCAAGGGCATTGAGCCGGGCAAGATCAAGTATTTGGACTAAACTCCTTCCGTCATTGCTTCGCAATGCCACCTCCCTCAAGGAGGGAGCTTTGGCCGAGCGGAAAACTTTATCTTTCGCCGGAGGCTCCCTCATTGAGGGAGCTGGCGCGGCGTGAGCCGTGCCTGAGGGAGTTATACAAAAACGGCACCTGCCAATTCCGCAGGTGCCGTTTTGTGTTTTGGGCCGTTATGCTTTGTAAGCCAGAATAGCCTTCAGGTATTCCCACACACGGGCCACCGATGCAATGTCGGCGCACTCGTTGGGGGTGTGGACGTGCAGCAGGTTCGGGCCGAAGGAGATGCAGTCCAGCCCGTCGATCTTGCCGGAGAGGATGCCGCATTCCAGACCTGCATGAATGGCAACGATCTGGGGCTTTGCACCGTACTGTGCCTCGTACACAGCAACACAGCGGTCGCGCAGGGCGCTTTCGCGGGCGTAGGTCCAAGCGGGATAGTCGCCGTGGAACCGCACGCTGCCGCCCAGCAGCTCGGTCAGGGTCTGCAGCTTGCAGCTCAGCAGCTCCTTCGCCGAGGGCACCGAGCTGCGCAGGGAGAAGCGCAGGATGGCTTCGCTGTCGTCCAGTTCGGCAACGCCAAGGTTCAGCGAGGTCTCCACAAGGCCCGGCACATCCATGCTCATGGCCTGCACGCCCCATGGCATCAGGAGCAGGGCCTTGCGCAGGCGCTGGGTGGAGTTCGCATCCAGTGCATCGTATTCGCCGCAGCCTCCTCGGTGAGCTGCAGGCGGATGCCCGGGTCAGCAGTGCCGAATTCTGCTTTCATCTGCGCGGTAAGTCTGCCCCGGCAGCGCGCACGGCTTCGGTGATACCGGCGGGCAGCACCAGCGTAACGCTGCTTTCTTTCGGGATGACGTTTTCCTTTGCACCGCCGGAGAGGGTGAGCACAGCGTACTCTGCACCGTGGTCAGACAGCAGGGTCAGGTAGCGCCCCAGCAGAGCGATGGCGTTGGCACGGCCCTTGTGGATCTCGGTGCCGGAGTGTCCGCCCACAAGGCCGACCACATCCGCCTTTACGGCGGTGCCGGTCACAGGAACACGGGCAATGGGCAGATGGCATTCAACGCGGCGTCCGCCTGCACAGCCTGCGGTCAGCACCCCCTCTTCCTCGGAGTCGATGTTCACCAGCATCCGGCCTCAAGGTCGGAAAATCCATGGCAGATGCACCCAGCAGACCCACCTCCTCGCAGACGGTCAGCACGACCTCCAGCGCAGGGTGGGGAATGTCCTTTGCGTCCAGCACAGCCAGTGCGTAGGCCACGGCAATGCCGTCGTCGCCTCCAAGGGTCGTGCTCGGCGCACACATAGCCGCCGTCTACGACCGGGTGGATGGCATCCTTCTCAAGATCCAGCGGGCAGTCGGCGGTCTTGTCGCCCACCATGTCCAGATGGCCCTGCAGGATCAGGCCCGGCTCCTTCTCGTATCCGGGTGTGGCCGGTGCTTGATGAGCACATTGCCCATCTCGTCCTGACGGCAGGCAAGGCCGTGGGCCTTGGCGAACTGCACGCAGTAGTCGCTCAGTGCCTTTTCGTGGTGGGAGGTGTGCGGAATGCTGCAGATCTCCTCAAAGTAATAAAAAACCGAAGCTGGTTCCAGATTGGATAATACGCCCATAATGTTCCCTCTCCTTGTGCTGTATTTTAAGAAAAAAGACCGGCAAAGCTGTGAACCATGCCGGTCTTTCGGGTCTTTACTCTGCCTGACTCAGACAGTCGTCCATGGCGGTGAACACAGCGTCGCTGGTCATGGTAGCACCGGCAACAGCGTCCACACCGCTGGTGGAACCGACCTTGGTCAGCTGGTCTGCCAGAGTTTCAGCAGCGATACCGCCCAGTTCGGGAGTCTCGCCGGATGCATCGATCTCCACACCGGTCACCCGGCCGCCGGTGACGGTGACGGTGACGGTCACATCACTCAGGCAGCCCTGAGCGCTGGACGTATAGATGCCATCCGTCAGGCTGGCGGCGTTGTCGGCAGCGGGCACAGTGCCGGTGTACTTGATGTACAGGCCGAGCACAACTGCCATAATGACAGTGACAACAGCCATGATGATAACATTCCGGGTGAGTTTCTTCATAAAAGATCAAATGCTCCCTTTGACGTGATATATTTTTTACTTTGCGGGTTTGAAACTGTCGCGCAGGGTGACGACGCGGTTGTAAACGCCGGGGTTCTTGGAGTCCGGGGTAAAGAAGCCGGTGCGCACGAACTGGAACTTCTCACCGGGCTTTGCGTCCTTCAGGCTTTCTTCCAGCTTGCAGCCCTTGCACACAACAACGCTTTCCGGGTTCAGGTAGTCCTTGTAATCGCTGCCCTCGGGGATGGCGTTCATGTTGGCCTCGGTGAACAGCTTGTCGTACAGGCGCACCTCGGCATCCACGGCATGGGCGGCACTCACCCAATGGATGGTGCCCTTGACCTTGCGGCCGTCGGCGGGATTGCCGTTGCCCGTCTCAAGGTCGGCGGTGCAGTGGATGGCGGCAATGCTGCCGTCGGCATTCTTCTCCACGCCGGTGCACTTGACCGATGTAAGCGCCATCAGACGCACCTCACCCGCCAATGGTCCAAGGCGGCTTGAACCTTGGGAGGCGGACACCGT
>ENA-OQJX01000674-OQJX01000674.1-human-gut-metagenome-genome-assembly--contig:-NODE-674-length-14653-cov-4.776470_pt1 | contig 14653 bp, 15 predicted proteins | sample MGYA00242615_ERZ504782 | MGnify/ENA primary metagenome ERZ504782 (study PRJEB26092, sample SAMD00036354) | human gut metagenome | host: Homo sapiens | study: EMG produced TPA metagenomics assembly of... | reverse complement strand
ATAATAATACTTAAATACTATCAGGAGGCTTAATAGGAAGATGTCAATAGATACTTTAGGAGATGATTATATTTTAATCCCTCAGGATTTCGGATATGATCCGATTATAGGAAGATGCAATAGATACTTTAGGAGATGATTATATTTTAATCCCTCAGGATTTCGGGATGATCCGATTTCGGGATGATCCATGATTCCCGATTTCGGATGATCCACAAAATTTGACATAAAAAAGAGTCTATACAACTGTATAGACTCTTTTTTATGTCGGGGTACCAGGATTCGAACCTGGGACCCCCTGCTCCCAAAGCAGGTGCGCTAACCGGACTGCGCTACACCCCGTTTTTACAATCTCTTTATTTTCGATTGCGGTGCAAAGGTAGGTATTTATTTTTAACTACCAAATATTTCATTGTTTTTTTTATTTGCGTACATTCGCATCAGTTTAGGAGATCATTACAACAATATGTATACCCCCTTTATTAACTTTCAGAATGAACATATTGCAAACCAATCTGTTATATATCAAATGATGAAACAAAATTTAAATAATAAAGAAATATGACAATCGCTTATATACGTACATATTCAAATAAACAACAAACAGAGAGTCAGAAAAATGCAATCGAACAATTTGCAAAAGCAAAAAAAATTGAGATTGACAAGTGGCTGAAAGATGCTAAAAATTCTCCCAAAGGGAAAAACCGGCTCGAAGACGTGATAAAGAATTTGCAGGAAGGCGATATTCTTATCGTTGCCGATGTCACTCGGCTCAGCAGGAAATTGATGGAGATAATGCATTTGATTTTGTTGTGTATTGAAAAGAAAGTGACGCTTTATTGTATCAAGGAAGGCTATTCGTTTGAAGATGACGTGGACAGCAAGACGTTGGCATTCACATTCGGGCTTGTTTCCGAAATAGAAAGCAAACTTATTTCCGCCCGTACGAAAGAAGCACTGACTGCCAGCAAGAACAAAGGAACAAAATTAGGACGTCCTTTGGGAAGTCCCAAAACCGAATTTCTCCTTTCCCAGAAAAATCAGATCGAAAGAGAACTGAAAGAAGAAAATGCGACATATGCCGAATTAGCCGATTATTATAAGGTCTCTTTAAGTGGTTTTAAGCGCTTCATCCGGGAAAATATACCGAACCTGCCTTCAAGAAGGAAAAAGAAAAACGATACCGAATAAATATAAAAAGAGCGGTGCGAACCCGAAATTTATAAATTTTCCGGAAGTACCGCTCTTTCTAAATAGACAATCTGATTTTTATTTCAAGGCATCGAGTACCTGCGACATCATTGTCCAGATGCTATTTTCATCTTGAGCCGTATAGATATTTCCATCGATCTCAGATTTGTTGTCTGTTGCCTTTCCCCCTTGGATAGCTGGCTTTGCAAGCGGATGGACAGCCACCATCTTTCCATTGATGGCACCTGCCATATCGAACAGCATCGCTCCGGCACAATGACCGATCATAATTTTTTCCTTCTGTCCGAACGCTGCAATAACAGCCATCAGGTCCTGGTTGTACGATTCTCCTGCATGTTGAGCAAATTGAGGTATAGCATCTCCGCATGAGAATACCATCGCATCGAAGTCATCTTCATGCCCTTTCAAATTTGCAATGACATCATCTACGACCAAAGCAATACCGGAGTTCGTACGAATCTCTTTCGAATTGCTGACAGCAAACACTTTATAAGAAATACCATTTTCAAAAAATGCCTCCAGATACTGAAACAATCCACATCCGTTTACCGGATTCACTGCCAAAACTGCTACTTTCTTTGCCATGATAATAATAATTTTAGTGATACAATAGTTCTTTTTAGTAAGTTTATTACCTTTGTGCAGCAAAGATAAGTAGTCTGATTCGGTAAAACAAGAACGCACCTATGAATAAGCTACTTACACGAGTGTAACTATTGTTGAGACACAAGACACTACTAAAACAAAAAAAATGAAAAATTTTCATCCGACAGGAAATTGTCCAATCCGGGACATCTTGTGCAGGCTCGGTGACAAATGGTCGATGCTTGTTATGATCACGCTAAACACAAATGGAACGATGCGCTTCAGCGACATCCAAAAAACAATTTCTGACATTTCACAGCGTATGCTGACTGTCACGCTCAGGACATTGGAAACCGACGGGCTTGTTTCGAGAACAGTCTATGCCGAAGTCCCGCCCAGAGTTGAATACCAACTTACGGAAACCGGTCAAACACTGATGCCACATATAGAAAATCTTGTCGGTTGGGCATTGGAACATATGACGGTTATTTTCGAAAGCCGGGAAAAGGCAGGGCAATTATAAGGATAGTCAAAATCTTTTGCGCAAAGTATTTTACGATGTATTTTATCTCTATCTTTGCGCAAAAATTAAAATATTAATCATCTTGGCAAGAAATAAGAAGCAGTTGCCTTTATTGGAAAAGGTAACAATAACAGACGTAGCCGCAGAAGGAAAGGCTATCGCACGAGTGAACGACATGGTGATATTCGTACCTTTTGTCGCCCCCGGAGATGTCATCGACATACAGCTGACACGTAAGAAACATAGTTATGCGGAGGGAAAAGCAGTATATTTTCATGAATATTCCCCTCTGCGTGCTGTGCCATTCTGCGAACATTTCGGCGTGTGCGGTGGCTGTAAATGGCAGCATCTCCCCTATGAGGAGCAGATTCGTTACAAACATAAACAAGTAATCGACAACTTGACGCGCATCGGTAAGATCAAGATGGAAGAAGTTCTTCCGATCAAAGGGTCCAAACACACGACTTTCTATCGCAACAAGCTCGAATTCACGTTCTCCAACAAGAAGTGGCTGACGGAAGAAGAGGTGAAAACCGGAGCCAAGTTCGATTGCATGAATGCAGTCGGTTTCCATATTCCGGGGATGTTCGACAAGGTCCTCGACATTCACAAATGTTGGTTGCAAAACGACATATCGAACCGCATCCGTCTGGCGGTCAAAGAATATTGTCTGACACACGAAGGTTATCCGTTCTTTGACCTTCGCAATCAAGAAGGATTGGTGCGCACATTGATGATCCGCACAGCTTCGACAGGCGATCTGATGGTGGTATTAGTGTTCTTCTACGAAGATGTGGAACGCCGTGAAGCGCTTCTCTCTCATATCGCCGAGCAGTTCCCTGAGATCACTTCGTTGATGTATGTCATCAATGGAAAATGCAATGACACGATCACCGACCAGGATGTTCTTGTGTTCCGCGGAAAAGATCATATCATCGAAGAGATGGAAGGGCTTCAGTTCAAAGTCGGTCCGAAATCATTCTACCAGACTAATAGTGGACAGGCTTACGAACTGTACAAAGTTGCCCGTGAGTTCGCCGGACTGACCGGAAATGAAATGGTTTACGACTTGTACACCGGAACCGGCACAATCGCCAATTTCGTCTCCCGCCAGGCAAAGAAAGTAATCGGCATCGAATATGTACCCGAAGCAATCGAAGATGCCAAAGTCAACTCTGCACTGAACAAGATCGAAAATACATTGTTCTACGCCGGTGACATGAAGGACATCCTAACACAGGATTTCATCAACCAACACGGCCGCCCGGATGTTATTATCACAGATCCACCTCGTGCCGGTATGCATGACGATGTGATCAACACGATCCTCTTTGCCGAGCCGGAACGTATCGTTTATGTAAGCTGTAATCCGGCAACACAGGCACGCGATCTGAACTTGCTCTCTGTGAAATATGCCGTCAAGAAGGTGCAGCCGGTAGACATGTTCCCGCATACGCATCACGTGGAGAATGTTGTTCTTTTGGAAAAATTAAAGAATTAAATAGCTAATGAAAAAGGTCATCCTCTTGTTTTTTGTGACGCTGTTGTTGTCCAGCTGCAATCGTACGAGGCAGGAACAAGGACAGGAGGATGACGATGTGACAATCGACCTGCCACAACTGAAAGCACAAGGCGAAATAACCGCTGTCACGCTATACAGCTCGACTTCCTATTTTCAGTATAAAATGCAACCGATGGGGTATGAATACGAACTGATCAAGGATTTCGCCCGCTCGGAAGGACTGAAACTGAATATCAAGGTCGCAGAAAGCCCAACGAAGTTGATCGAGATGCTGGAAGCAGGTGAGGCAGATGTAGTCGCCTACCCGATCCAGATCAGCAACCGTTTGAAAGATAAGCTGATCTATTGCGGACAGGAGGAACAAGACTGCCAAGTATTGATCCAGCGGGCCAACAAGGGCGACAAAATAATCACCGACGTGACGGAACTGCTCGGAAAAGACGTTTATGTAAAACCGGGGACCAAATACTTCGAACGGCTGAAAAACCTCGATGTCGAACTGGGTGGCGGTATCCGGATTCATGAAGCGGATGCCGACACGGTAACGACAGAGGACCTGATCGGCATGGTCTCGCAAGGAGAAATCCCTTACACCGTAAGCGACGAGAATATAGCTCGTCTGAACAAAACTTATTTCTGGAACCTGAACGTTTCTCTGAAGATCAGTTTTATGCAACGTTCCTCATGGGTCGTACGCAAAAGCAGTCCTGAACTGGCTAAGGCGATCGATGCCTGGGCATCCGACAAGGCGGGAACGCATGTCTACAAGGCTTTGACGAAACGTTATTTCGAATTGAGCAAACAACCCATCACCGCCGAACTGCCGGAAGTCAGGAACGGCCATGTTTCACCTTACGATGAACTCTTCCGCAAACATGCCAAAAATATCGGATGGGATTGGCAGTTGCTTGCCTCGATCGGTTATCAGGAGTCCCGCTTCAATCCAAACGTAGTCTCATGGGCCGGAGCAGAAGGCTGATGGGGATCATGCCGAATACAGCTAAGGCTTTGGGTGTGACGCCTCATGAACTGAAAGACCCCGACACTGGTATCCGTACAGGTGTGGATTGCCTGCGCCGCTTCCGCCAGGGATTTGGGAAAGTGACCGATCCGGTCGAAAAGATCAAGTTCACACTGGCAGCCTACAATGCTGGGATCGGGCATATTTACGACGCGCAACGGCTGGCTGAGAAATATGGCAAAAATCCATATGTTTGGGATGACAATGTGGCCGAATATATCCGGCTGAAAAACGATCCGGAATATTACAACGATCCGGTTTGTAAACACGGTTACTTGCGTGGTTCGGAAACCTTCAACTATGTTCGCGAAGTGATGGAGCGTTACAACTACTACTTGACAAAAACAGGTCAAAAAGGTTAAGGCCTGATATTTTCTTTGATCATCTCTTTTACCAACAGCATCACTTTCGGATAACTAAGCGGGATGCCATCCAAAATCTCTTTTATCTCACTCGTACTAATAGAGAATACGGTTTTTACTGCCTGATATTCAAAACATATATTAATGTCTGGATTGCCGGTGATCAGCATGGCAACCGTTCCCGGAAGATCACCCCAAGGCGGGCAGTCGATATGGTTGGAACAGAAAGAGGCTGTCACCACTGTTCCCTTTCCCGGCTGGGATGTTATGGACACAGCTCCGCCGGTCTGCTCTGCATTCTGGATCAGGAAGGGGATGCCAAGTCCAACTTTACGGGTCGTGCGGGTGGTGTAGAACGGATTTGTGACACGGGCAATAGTCCCGGCATCCATTCCCAAACCGTTGTCCGCAATACGGATCGTGATTCTGAGATCCCGTTCTTCTATGAACAAACCTATTTCCGAAGCTTTTGCCCGGATACTGTTTGCCATGATATCGGTGATATGGAAAGATAGATTATTCATGCCGTTACAATCATATGACCGTTTTCCTTCCGGAAAGCCATCGCCAAATGCTGGAAATCAAGTGCATCGGCTTTCAACAAGGAATATTTCGTACCGATCTGTCCGGGATAATGAGCATCGGAAGCACGGTAGACCGTATACTGTTTCAAATAATCATGTGCTGCCATCAGCTTCTCAAAACGGACAGCGTCATTGAACTCGATTGCATCCAAAGGTAGGGAAGGGTCGATGAATCCTAACTGGCTGATCAGACTGAACGAAGGGCGTTCGACATGCGCCGCAATAAATAACCCACCCGATTGTCTGACGACAGCAGCGATTTGGCCGACACTCCTGTCAAGAGCAGAAATCAGCAGATAAGGAACCTCCCCCACGATCTCGTTCCGGCCGTTCACCCAGACCTGGTCACCAAAACGTTCGGGGTCGTTCGGGACAGTCGGCAGATGCTCTTCCAGATATTTCTGAAAAGCGGCACGAGCCTGGTTATCTGCAAAAAGGGCAACACAGTGCGCCTCTTCGCGTGTTGTCACCTCTGCACCGGCAAAGACCACTAGTCCGCACTCTTCGCCTAAAGTCTGGATTTCAGGACATTGCAACGTGCTGTTATGATCCGTGACGGCAATCGCATCCAGTCCCTGTTCAAGGGCTGTTTCCACAATCTGCCGCGGACTCATCTCCAAGCTTCCGCAAGGCGAAAGACAAGTGTGCAGGTGCAAGTCTACCCGGAACTCTTTCATGCCTGTTGCAAAAGGTGATATATTTTTCCCGTTGCCTCGAATGCGGAAAGCTGCGTTCCGAGCAAAGGCACGTTTTCATCTTTTCCTTTATCAAGCGTCTCCTCGTCCGGCGAAGCCCGTTAACGATCAGGACGGCGGCTGCATCTTTCAGGGTGGCGACAGCTAAAATATTCTGGTGCGTCTGCATCGTAATCCACAACATCCCTTCGTCAATATGTCCCATTACATCACTCAACAGGTCGCTGGTATAACCGCCGGAAATCTCCGCATCCAACCCTGCCTCCCCGCAAAAAACGGTTAAGTTCAATTCTTTTACCAAATCACTGACCTTCATATTTAGCTCCTTTCTTATAACAATCTTTATTCAACCGGTCTTTTCCCCACGTCTTCTCGATCAGGCGGAAAGCATGCTCCTTATCCAATTTCCCATGTTTTTCCATATTACGCTGCATAAAGACACAATCGCTGAACTGCGCTTCATGACGGACGATATCTTCTGCCAACGTCTGGCAATTGGGCGAACCGCAGGCCCCGCAATCGATACCGGGCAGGTGACACATCAACTTGCGCACCTGCTCCATCTTTTTCAGGACTTCTTCGATACTTCCTTCGTATCGCAGCTTCGGGTTGGGCTGAAGCGGACGAATGGTGATGTGCTGCTTCAGATAGGACAACGCTTCCAAGCGGTCGGAATAGATCAGCGGAGCCTTATCACGCTTCATCGAACGCTTCATTACCCGCTCGGCAGTAAGGAAACGGTTAGCAACAGCCAGCACACCGCCCGCGCAGCTCCGGTCACAGGCACGCAGTTCCAGGAAATCCACATTGCGGACTTCGGTTGTCGATTCCATCCGTTCCAAAAACTCGATGACATTGTGTATCTCATCGATCGCTAGGCAACGGCCGGAAAAATGCTTGGCTTCTCCTCCGGTCTGGCTCCAACGCATCTCCTTTTTGGTTAGGGACGGTGGGAGAATACATTTGGGTTTATAATCCTTCGGGCGGTTTTTCAGGATATGGTATACCTTATTATATAATGTATCCATATTGATCACGCCCTTGATCGTAGACGAATAGCCTTCCGCACCTTTCAAGGCCGCGATTTTGGCTGCACAAGGCGTCACATAAAAGATACCGATTTCTTCGGACGAGAAACCGTCTTCTTCCAGCATTTTATGATAATAGGTAGCTGTCGCATTAACCGGCGATTTCACCAACAGGATATTATCGACCAAAGCCGGAAAGCGCACCTGTATCAGCCGGACGATAGCCGGACAGAACGAACTAATAACAGGCTTTTCCTCCGCTTGTTCCATCTGTCGCAGCATCTCGCGGTGGATCATATCTGCCGTAAACTCGACCTGAAACACATGGGTGAACCCCAGTTCATATAGTGCACTGAAAATCTCCTCCTCCGTCGTATATTTGGAAAACTGCCCGATAAAGACCGTCGGAACCAGCACGACACGCGCCTTATAGTCGAAGATTTTCTGGAAGTCGTCCTGCTCCACATAGATAGCTTCCGCCGGGCAGGCTTTCAGACATTCGCCACAGTCCACACACCAACCTTTGCGGATGGAGGCTTTCCCTTCGCGAATGCGGATCGCACCGGTCGGGCACTTTGTCATACAATGGGTACAGCCGACACAACGGTCATTATCTATTTTCAATGCGTGGTAAAACTTCGTTTCTTCCATGGCTATCTGGCATTTGCGGAGAAATAGGTCAGCATACGAACGGTCGTACCTTCTCCCACTTTGCTCTCGATCATTAATTCATCTACATTCTTCTTCATATTGGGTAGTCCCATACCTGCACCGAAGCCCATCTCACGAACGGCAGCCGAAGCAGTGGAAAATCCTTCCTGCATCGCCTGGTCGATATCGGGAATACCGGGGCCTTCGTCTTGCAGAAGAAGGCTGATCCTGTCGGCTTCGATATCGGCCAACACCGTCCCACGCCAGGCATGGGCAACAACATTGACCTCGGTTCATAAAGGGCGACAACCACCCGCTTGATGATGCGCGGATCGATGGATAGTTGCTTCAACACCTTCTTTATCTGGCTCGAAGCAGAGCCGGCTTTTGAGAAGTTGCCTCCTTCCAGTTCAAATCTGAATTGCATATCTTCACCTCCTTTACTTAATAGATCGGCGGAAGGCCGTTGCAATAGAGCTCACCGACCGTGTGATACATAGAGTGGTCCGTTTCCATCAGGATCATATCGTTTTCCGCTGCCAGTTGCAGCATTTCAGGAGTCGCCTTTTTCCCCCGCACAAACAGGATGCAAGAAACATCCGCCATCTCTGCCGTCCGAATCGTCTGCATATTGCATAAACCTGTGACGAGCAGCACTCCGTTGCAATCCAGTGTCAGGACATCGCTCATCAGGTCGCTGGCGAAAGCGCATTGCACTTCGTGGTCTTCCCGGCCGCTTCCGCATACGACTGCTGCGCCGGTAAGCGCCATTATCTGCCGTATCTTCATGTTATATAAAGGTTATATTTGCCGGGACAATGTAAGAAATAGTTATAACTTTGCAAGCGAAAACAGATAGAAAGTTACAACTAAATCATGAAAATATGGGCGTAGTAATAGGTATCGATGTCGGTGGAAGCACAACCAAGATTGTCGGAGTGGAAAACAAGACTATCAAATCACCAATGTTCGTCAAGGCGACAGATCCGGTCACCTCGCTCTTCGGGGCTTTCGGTAAATATATCTATGACAACGGAATCACCTTGCCGGAGATAGAGATGGTAATGCTGACAGGTGTGGGAAGTGCCTTTATCGACCAGCCACTATACGGCTTGCCGACAGCCAAGACAGATGAATTCCTTGCCAATGGCCTCGGTGCCCAATATGCCGCTTCGCTGGAGCGCCTGATCGTCGTAAGCATGGGAACGGGAACCTCTTTTGTCAAGGTGGATGGACAGCATATCCAACATATCGGCGGGATCGGTGTCGGAGGCGGAACCTTGCTTGGACTCTCTCGCCTGCTCCTGAAAACGCAAGACATCCACCAGATCTCCGATATGGCTTTGAAGGGAACTCTGACGAATATCGACCTCCAGATACAGGATATCTGCAACCGGCCTCTGCCCGACCTTCCGCTGGATGCCACCGCCTCCAACTTCGGAAAAGCGGACGGCAACGCCTCTCCTGAAGATATCGCTTCAGGGATCATCCACATGGTCCTGCAATCGATCGGCCAGGCCGCCATCCTGTCAGCTCTCAACAGCCCGATACAGGATTTCGTCTTGATCGGTAACCTGACGCAGCTGCCTCAGTGCAAGGAAATCTTCCCTAAGCTGGAAGAAATGTATGGTGTCCGTTTCCTGATCCCCAAGTATTCGGAATACAGAACTGCCATAGGAGCCGCCCTTACCTACATAAACGGTTCGACGGTTCATCCGGTCCGTTAATTTCCCCGACCGGATTACCATTTGTCATCTTTATAAAGATAAAGTAGTGCATTATGAAACGTTAAAAAATATTACCCGCTATACTAATTCCAAATAGATGCACTACTAATTCGATTTTGATGGGGTGGTAGTGACATTTTGATAAAACCAAAATCCGGATTTTTAAGAGCCGTAGGAGGCGTATAAAAAATAATACACCCCGGATATGTACGGATTACAATTTATTCTTATCTTTGATAGCATTAAATTAAATTTATAATATCATGTTCGCAAAAGAAACTTATATCGCCCGCAGCTAAATTAAAACAGACGATAGGTTCAGGCCTGTTGTTATTTTTAGGCAACGATGAGTCCGGCATGAACTATGCCGATAACACATACCATTTCCGCCAGGATTCCACTTTTCTGTATTTCTTCGGACTTCCCTACGCCGGACTGTCCGCCATCATCGACATAGACAACGACCGCGAGATCATTTTCGGCGACGAATTGACAATCGACGCGATCGTTTGGATGGGAACGCAGCCGACACTGAAGGAAAAGAGCGAAGCCGCCGGTATCATCGAAGTCCGTCCGTTCAAGGAAATCGAAACATATCTGAAGAACGCGCAGCAGAAAGGCCAACCCATCCATTATCTGCCGACTTACCGCGCCGAACACCAGATCAAGCTATTCCAATGGTTAGGTGTCGTTCCTGGAGCCGAAAAACCGTCCGTTCCTTTCATTATGGGCGTAGTCAACCAGCGTAACTATAAGAGTGAAGAAGAAATTGCTGAAATAGAAAAGGCCTGTATCGTGACAGCCGATATGCATCTGGCCGCCATGCGCACCGTTCGTCCGGGTATTCGCGAAAGCGAAGTGGCCGCCGCAGTCGCCGAAGTGGCTTTGGCAAACAATTACGAACTCTCCTTCCCGATCATCGCGACGATCAACGGACAGACGTTGCACAATCACGACCATAGCAATATGATCAAGAGCGGTGATATGCTTCTGCTCGATGCTGGTGCCGAAACGGAGATGGGATATGCCGGTGACATGTCGTCCACGATTCCTGCCGATGCCAAGTTCACGTCTCGCCAACGTGAGATCTACGATATCCAGGTGGCTGCCCACGAAGCGGCTGTTGCGGCCCTGCGTCCGGGTATCCCGTTTGTCGATGTATATGAATTGTCCTGCAAAGTGATTATGGAAGGCTTGAAAGATTTGGGATTCGTGAAAGGCGACCCGATGGAGCCGTAAAAGCCGGTGCCCATGCCATGTTCATGCCTTGCGGTCTGGGACATATGATGGGGCTGGATGTCCACGATATGGAAAACCTGGGCGAAGTGTACGTCGCTATGACGGCCAACCGAAAAGCACTGAATTCGGACGCAAGTCTCTCCGCCTCGGACGTAAATTGGAACCGGGCTTTGTCTTGACTATCGAGCCGGGGGTTTATTTTATCCCCGAACTGATGGACCTTTGGAGAAGCCAGAACAAGTTCACTGAATTTATCAATTACGACAAGTTGTTCACATACAAAGATTTCAGCGGTATTCGCAACGAAGAGGATTATCTGATCACCGAAAACGGCGCTCGCCTGTTAGGTAAAAAGATACCTGTCCGTGCAGAAGAAGTAGAAGCGATAAGGAAATAATACATCACAATTCTAATAATTTTTCATGATATAGCATGGATTTGCATGTGATGTGCAGTCCATGCCGAATTTTACTCATTTTTGTAAACTGTGATAAATGACACGAGTGATGTCTGCCATAATACGGGCATTGGTTTCGTCCGATTCTAAAGAATTTTTTATCAAGACCGCAATGTAACATCTTTCTCCATCAGGTAAATAGATAACGCCGGCATCTGTTTCACTGATCTGTAAGCCATCTGAAGTACGATCCGAATGTCCCGTCTTATGTCCGATCTTGACATTGGGAGGCAGACCGGCTTTCAGTTTATTTTCTCCGGACGAGCAGTTGAGCATGGTTTCTTCCAGAAATGCGAAAGATGTTGCAGATAAAATCTCATCCGTATATATTTTCTTTATCAATTGTACGACTGACAAAGGTGAACTCCAATTATTATAGCTATTCATGATATTTTCGTGCATGCTATGTTCCGTCTCTGTCAAATTCAGTTTCTTGATGCCCAATGATTTGATGAAAGTATCCACCTTTTTTATCCCTCCAGCAAAATCAATGAGCCAGTCACACGTGTTATTGTCGCTATAAATAATCGTATACGTTATTATATCACGCAATGATATGTGTATTCCTTGATTGGGATATTTGTTTCTCAAAGGGCTATATGTGTTTTCATGCATTTGTTCACGTGTTATGCACATCGTACTGTCTAAGGGAATATGTTCCCTATCCATCTTTTTCAAAGCAGCCACAGTCACATGAAACTTAAAAAGGCTCATTAAAGGGTATTGCAGATTGTCGGATAATGTAAAGATCTTGTCTTGATATAGGATTGCCACACCGACCGTTCGCTTTTTTTTCTTGGATAACTTCCTTTATATCTCCAATTTGAATTTGGCCGAACGCCATTATGGAGTAAAAACTGCATACCGCAGACATGAGGAATCGCTTCATTAATGCACAAGTTTGAATAATAGATGAACAAAGATACAGAAAGTGTAGCTTATTTTAAAGAAAATGTTTTTTACTTAAAAGAATTATTTGTTTCTTCGCTTCATAATTACAATCATAATGGAACAAAAAGACGAAATAATACTGATAAACATAAATGGTACGGATCGTCCGGGAGTGACCGCCGCCCTTACCGAGATACTGGCCAAAAATAATGCGGTTATCCTGGACATCGGTCAAGCTGACATCCACAACAACCTCTCTTTAGGCATCTTGTTTCAAAGTAGCGAAGGCAATTCGGGGGATATTCTGAAAGAATTACTCTTTAAGAGCTACGAGCTCGATGTGAATATACGTTTCAACCCGATCTCCGAAGAGGCTTATAACCAATGGGTTTCCATGCAGGGTAAGAATCGGTATATCATAACGATCTTGGGCCGGAAACTGACTGCCCGGCAAATTGCTGGTGTCACACGTATTGTTGCCGACCAAGATATGAATATCGACGATATCAAGCGCCTGACGGGACGTATTCCTTTGGACGAAAATGCCCGTACGCCGAAAGCCAGCGTGGAATTCTCCGTGCGCGGTACGCCGAGGGACAAGGAACAGATGAAGGCCGATTTCATGAAACTCTCCGCCGAGCAGGAGATGGATATATCTTTTCAGGAAGAAAGCATGTTCCGACGCATGCGCCGCCTGATCTGCTTCGATATGGATTCGACACTGATCGAGACGGAAGTAATCGACGAACTGGCTATCCGGGCCGGTGTTGGCGATCAAGTGAAAGCCATTACCGAAGCGGCCATGCGGGGAGAAATCGATTTCTGTGAAAGTTTCCGTCAACGTTGCGCCTTGTTGAAAGGTTTGGATGTTTCTGTTATGCAGGAAATTGCCGAGAACCTACCGATTACCGAAGGGGTGGACCGCCTGATGCGTATCTTGAAAAAGGTCGGTTTCAAGATTGCGATCCTTTCCGGAGGATTTACCTATTTTGGTAACTATCTGAAACAGAAATACAACATCGACTATGTCTATGCCAACGAGCTTGAAGTGGAAAACGGAAAGCTGACCGGACGTCATGTCGGCGACATAGTCGACGGGAAACGCAAAGCGGAGCTGCTCCGTCTCATTGCACAAGTCGAAAATGTGGATATTCGCCAGACGGTCGCTGTCGGAGACGGTGCCAACGATTTGCCGATGATCAGTATTGCCGGTCTCGGAATCGCTTTCCATGCCAAGCCGAAAGTAAAGGCTACGGCCAAACAGTCTATTTCAACGATCGGTCTCGACGGCATCCTGTACTTCTTAGGCTATAAAGATTCCTATCTGGATGAAAAAATGTAACTACAAATAATAAGAGAAAAATGATCAGACACATCGTAATGTTCAAATTGAAGGAGTTTGCAACTCCGGCCGACAAACAGGCTAAAATGCAGGAAATCAAAACGGGATTAGAAGCATTGCTCGATAAGATTGACGTGTTGCGCATGATCCGCGTAGATTTTAACGTGAATCCGGCAGAGACATGGGATATCATCCTGACTACAGAGCTGGACACACTTGAAGATGTCAGTACGTATGCCAACCATCCCGAACATGTAGCCATATCCAAAGGCATCATCGGTCCAGTCAAGGCAGACAGGGCTTGCGTCGATTATGAATATTAACAAGCGAAGAGTATCATGAAAGACTTTGATATTGAAGAGCGAGTAAACCGTGCAGTTCGGAATTTTGAAGCAGGTTATAATTGTGCACAGTCTGTCTTTCTGGCTTACTCGGATGTCTTTGAGTTGGAAATGGAGACAGCCAAGAAAATGTCTGTCTCTTTTGGAGGAGGTGTAGGCCGTATGCGCGAAGTTTGCGGAACAGTCAGCGCAATGGCTATGCTGGCGGGGTTTAAATATCCGGTTCAGGATATTACCGACCAGGAAGCCCGCACCAAGAATTATGCAATGGTGCAGAAAATGGCTGACATATTCAAGGAGAAAAACGAAACAATCATCTGTCGCCGCCTTTTGCCTCCTGAAGACGCAGCAGCTACGACACCGGCACCGGCCGCCCGTACGCAAGAATATTATCAGAAGCGCCCATGCAAAAATACATTGAAGATTCGGCTCGCATTGCAGGAAGAAGTGCTGAAATGGAGAATTGGAGTATG
>ENA-OQJX01000670-OQJX01000670.1-human-gut-metagenome-genome-assembly--contig:-NODE-670-length-14693-cov-0.832281_pt1 | contig 14693 bp, 21 predicted proteins | sample MGYA00242615_ERZ504782 | MGnify/ENA primary metagenome ERZ504782 (study PRJEB26092, sample SAMD00036354) | human gut metagenome | host: Homo sapiens | study: EMG produced TPA metagenomics assembly of... | reverse complement strand
TTCAAGTTCAGACTCAATGACAAGACTTGCCGACCAGGCAGCGGCATAAATATTGGGATACTTGGACTTCACTACCTCCTTCAGAGGATTTTCCTCCAGGATGCCGCACCGCAGTTTCAAGGTCTTGGATTTCATATACAGAAGGAGGCTGTCAAAAAGGTAATCATCCCTGTCAAGCCCCTGTCCCAGAATATTGCCGGTAATGGAAATCACCTTGTCTGTCACCCGGCAGATGTTTTGGTTGGCCTCCATATAAGTCTGCCTGGACGCCTCGTCTGTAAACTCCTGTATCTCGGCAGCACCTAAAACCAATACTGTAAACTGCTTTTCTCCTTCCGGGAAGTCGGTATGATAATACTCCTTAAGACTTTCCATACATGTTTCGGCCATACTGAGGTCATATTCCAGGCCCTGCCATTCTGCCCTCTGATGCCCAAAATCCGCAGGAATCTCTGCATACTCCTTTTTCCTGATTCGTATAACACACAGTGACAGGAGAAATGACAGCTGCTGGTACCCGTCGAAGCTGTAGTGTATCCCAAATTTTTTCTCCAGCCCTGCAATGGCCCCTGTTACCCCGGCCATATCAAATCCCCACAGGAACTTTTCTGTCTGGCTTTTCAGGGTCTGGTCCCCAAACTCCTGCCGCTTTCTGGATATATCTGCAAAGAGTTCCCACATGGCCATGCGCCAGTAATACTCGCTGCATTCAATCTGCAATCCCTGGCCTCTCTTACAGGTAACGGCTACATGATGGGCCGTCAGCCATACAGATGCCTGGCTGGTAGCTTTTTCAGCATCCAGCCTGCTAATGAGAAGCCTTTGCTCCAGTTTCATCTTCTGTATGCTTCTCTGCTTCAGCAGGAGTTCCAGTATCTGGAAATGCTTGTCTGTGCCATACAGCTCCATCTGGTTCACATCATTCCATGCCTGCTTTGCCGTGTCCCCAGTCCTTGTCCTTTATAAGGCACACGCCTTTGTTGCTCTTAGAGACAACCTTTCCCAGCCCATATTCTTCCAGGAAGCTTCCCAGCTGCTTCAGGTCATTTCTGATAGTCTTAAGGGAACAATTCACATCTGCCGCCAGACGCTCCACAGTCACAAATCCATCTGACCTGTACAGCAGCTTCAGAATTTTATATTGCCGTTCCTGCATCATGTTCCCTCCTGTTTCCTGTTCCATAGCACTGCCATCCCTTCGATAATCTTATATTAACAGCTTTCCCCTATTTGCTATTTCCAAAATATTGACAGAACGCTTTTGTTTTGTTCAATAGTTTTTCCAAAATCCATGATGCGCCTTTTATCAAGGTCAAACATACGCCCCCTCTCTTATGCCAAAAACGCAGATATGCGGCTGTCCCCCGCCGGACAAACCGCATATCGCATTCAATCTTCAATTTCCCCTGATTGGCTGTTTCCCTATTTCACCAACGCAAACTCATAAGCCTCCCTGATCCACCCATCAGCTTATCATCTATCTCATCCGCACTCTGTACAATCACATGATGGGTCCAACGGTTGGGGTAAGGCTCTGTTGCCGCCTCAATCCGGCTGTCTTCTATGCGATGGCTTACTCCGAACGTTACAACCATATAAACACCCTTTCTGCCCCTGAACCGTCTGGAAGGGTGCCAGATAAAAGCAAACTGGTAACGGTTTGAAAAGGCAATCTGTGATTTCTGGACCTTAACCTGAACGGGTCCCAGCTCCTTAAGCAGACGCTTTGTGAACGCCTCATAAATGGGCAGGGCCTGGGGCATTTTTTCAAAAAACAACAGTACTGATGAATCCATATGACTCCTCCCTTCTGAAAGTGATGTATCCTATTCCGATTATATCACAAGATTAATCCTGAATTATTTATTCTTACCTGCTGTCTGTGAGTTATTTTCCATGAACATGTATAAAATATAGTTTTTCCATCAAAAAGGGGCCCTGCGGCATACTCTGCCGCGGCCCCTTTAGTGCCTGTCAATTAGTACCGGTCCGTACTGTCTATACTCCAACCGCCGCCTTCATCTGCTTTACATAATCGCAGACAGGTCCACACAGTCTATTCCGTATCTGGCAACCATTTTCACAATGGCGCTTCCCACGATAACCCCGTCTGCCTGTGAGACCATCCTGCTGGCCTGTTCCGGAGTGGAGATGCCGAATCCTATGGCACATGGCACATTCCTGCCCTGCTTTACGGTGTCCACCATTTCCTTAATATTGGTGGTAATCTCGCTTCGGACGCCAGTGACTCCAAGAGATGATACACAGTACACAAATCCGTCGGATTCCCTGGCTATGGCCTGGGCCCGTTCCCTGGATGTGGGAGCCACCAGATATATCAGGGTCATATCGTATTTTTTGCATGCCGGCAGCAGTTCCTCCCGCTCTTCAAAGGGCATATCCGGTACAATCAGGGCGTCTATTCCACAATCAGCTGCATTTTTCATAAACTTATCCACACCATATGCAAACACAGGGTTAATATAGGTCATAAATGCCAGCGGCACATCTGTTTTTTGACGTATCCGGCGCACCGTATCAAATATTTTATCTGTGGTGGTTCCGGAGGCCAGGGCCGAAGGTCAGCCTCCTGGATGACAATTCCCTCCGCCACCGGATCGGAAAATGGTATGCCCAGCTCAATCAAATCCGCTCCTGCCTCTGCCATGGCCGGCACAAGGGCCTCTGTCCACGGAAAGGTCCGGGTCGCCTGCTGTTATAAAAGGTATGAACGCCTTCTTATTCTCAAACACCTGTTGTATCCTATTCATAGAGTTCTACCCCCTTATATCTGGCGATTGCCGCCACATCCTTGTCTCCCCTGCCGGAAAGATTGATAACAATAATCTGGTCTTTATCCATGGAACCAGCTATCTTCCTGGCATAGGCCACCGCGTGCGCGCTCTCCACTGCCGGTATGATTCCTTCCATACGTGACAGATATTCAAAGGAATCCACTGCCTCATCATCTGTCACAGGAACATACTGTGCCCTGCCGCTGTCATGCAGCTGCGCGTGCTCCGGCCCGATACCCGGATAATCCAAACCAGCTGAGATGGAATACACCGGTGCAATCTGCCCATATTCATCCTGGCAGAAATAAGATTTCATGCCGTGGAAAATGCCCAGACGGCCTGTTGCTATGGTAGCTGCGGTCTGCTCTGTCTCCACACCCCGGCCCGCTGCCTCGCAGCCTACCAGCTTCACGTCCTTTTCATCTATAAATTCATAAAAGGCTCCCATTGCATTGCTTCCGCCGCCCACACAGGCAATTACCATATCGGGAAGCTTTCCTTCCTTCTCCATAAGCTGCTCTTTGATTTCCCTGCTGATAACACTCTGGAAATCCCTTACCATCATGGGGAAGGGATGGGACCCATGACAGAACCTATGACATAATGTGTATCAGAGATACGGTTAGTCCACTCCCTGAGCGTTTCATTGACAGCATCCTTTAATGTCTGGGTTCCGCTGGTCACCGGATGCACCTTGGCCCCTAACAGCTCCATACGGTATACATTAAGTGCCTGGCGGTCCGTATCCTCCTTGCCCATGTAAACCTCGCATTCCAGACCCAACAGGGCAGCTGCGGTGGCAGTGGCCACACCGTGCTGTCCGGCCCCTGTCTCGGCTATAACCCTGGTCTTTCCCATCTTCTTGGCCAGAAGGACCTGCCCCAGTGCGTTGTTGATTTTGTGGGAACCGGTGTGGTTTAAGTCCTCCCGTTTCAGGTAAATCCTGGCCCCGCCCAGGTCCTTTGTCATCTTCTCTGCATAGTAGAGACGTGACGGACGGCCTGTGTATTCCTCCAGCAGATACTTTAACTCAGCCTTAAACTGTGGATCCTTTTTATAATACTCATATGCTTCTTCCAATTCCGTGACAGCGCTCATCAGTGTTTCCGGTATGAACTGGCCGCCATGGATTCCAAATCTTCCTCTTGACATTTCTGTTTCTCCTTTTTAAACGATTTTTACCGCAGGACTGGCTATTTCCTCCATCTTCCTTCTGTCCTTCCTGCCCCCTGTTTCCACCGCGCTGCTGACATCAATGCAGTAGGGTCCATGGGATGCCGCCTGTCTTATGTTGCCCAGATGGATGCCGCCTGCCAGGAAATAAGGCTTTTTTAACTCCGGTATCATATTCCAGTCAAACTGGGTGCCGCTGCCTCCGTACCTGCCCTTTGTATAGGTGTCCAGAAGCAGGTAATCGCAGGGCAGCTCCTGGGCCTTTAAAATCTGTTCCCTGCTTCTGACCCGCACCGCCTTGATGACCGGAAGCGGGGTGTGTTTCTTCAGTTGTCTTATGTACGCCTCATCCTCATCTCCGTGGAGCTGTATCAGGTCAATCACCCTTTCCTTTTCCCGGTGCCCTGCCAGCTCCAGTATCTCCTCCATGGGCGCATTGACAAATACGCCCACGGCTCTGATTCTCTTATCCAGCTCCCGCCCTAACTGGGCGCCTTATCAGGCGTAACCCTGCGGCTGCTCTCGGCAAATACAAAGCCGATATAGTCCGGCAGAATGTCATTGGCCGCCAGTATATCTCCAAACCGGCTGAGACCGCATATCTTAAGCCTGCATGTCTTCATCATTCATCTCCCTGCCCTGTTTCCTCTATCTGTTCTGATTCCCTATCTGTCCTGTTTCCTCTATCTGTCCCGGTTCATGTCCGGCTCTACCGTATCCGGGACTTAAGTTCCCTGAGAGCCTGCTTTTTATCTGCCGCCCGCATCAGTGTCTCTCCCACAAGAACCGCATCTACCTGGTTCTCCGCCAAAAGCTCTATATCCTCAGGCGTCCTGATTCCGCTCTCTGCCACAAATATGGTGCCCCGGTCCACCAGCTTCCTGAGCCTCAGGGCGTTTGTGAAGTCTACCTCGAACGTGCCCAGATTGCGGTTATTGATTCCAATAATATCGGCCCCTGCCTCTGCTGCCATAGCCACTTCCCGGTCCGTATGGGCTTCCACCAGGGAGCTAAGGCCCAGTCTGCCGCAGATGCCCATATACCGTTTGAGCTGTTCCATGTCCAAAAGGGAACAGATCAGCAGGACAGCAGAGGCTCCCAGCACCTTTGCCTCATAAATCTGGTATTCGTCCACGGTAAAATCCTTGCGCAGCAGAGGAAGGCCTATCTCACCATGAATTTCCTCCAAGTATCGGTCAGCTCCTAAAAGAATTCAGGCTCGGTCAATACGGATACGGCATCTGCGCCGGCTTCCTGGTATTGTCTGGCTATTTCCACATAAGGAAAATCAGGAGCAATCAGTCCCTTTGAGGGCGAAGCCTTTTTAACCTCACAGATAAAGGAGACTCCCGGTTTAGACAGCGCCGCCTTAAAAGAATATCCTCCGCCTGTTCCGTCTTCCCCTTTAATATCTTCCTTTTAATGCCTTCTCTCTCTCTGCATTTAAAAGCTTCCTTCATCACCTGTTCCAGCGGTTTTACCTGCTTCCTTTGCTCCACCCGTTTCCCGGCGGACCGGGCAATGGTATCCAGTATCATGACGCCTTCACCTCTCCTGCTGCTTTTTTGGTTGCCTGGATAAATTCTTCCATCTTAGCCATGCTACTCCGGAATCAATCATGTCCTGTGCCGTCTTGACACAGTCCCTCACCGTGCAGTCATCAATTCCCAGATATAAGCTGATGGCCGCGTTCAAAACCACTACATCCCGCTTCGGTCCTTTCAGGCTTCCGGACAGGATATTCCTTGTTATCTGTGCATTCTCCTCTGGTGTTCCTCCGATGAGTTCTTCCAGATTGCATACGGTCAGGCCCAATTCCTCAGGCGTCATATCATAAGCCGTAATTTTCCCGTAACGGATTTCACATACATGGGTGGGGCCGGTAAGTGTCGCTTCATCCAGTCCGTCTCCCCCGCATACCACCATTCCCCTGGTAACTCCCAGGTTAGCCAGCACCTGGGCCAGCGGTTCCACCAAGTCCCGGCTGTACACCCCTAACAGCTGCATGGATGCGCCTGCCGGATTGGACAGGGGGCCTAATATGTTAAATATACTTCTGATTCCGATTTCTTTCCTCACAGGAGCCGCATATTTCATAGAGGAATGGTATGCCGGCGCGAACAGGAAGCACATTCCGGTGTCCTCTAAAACAGTTTCAGCCTGTTCCGCCGTCAGAGCCAGCTCTCGCCCCCAGTCTTTCCAGCACATCTGCCGCGCCGCTCTTACTGGATACGCTGCGGTTTCCATGTTTTGCCACCCGTATGCCTCCGGCGGCAGCCACAAATGCGCTGGTGGTGGAAATATTAAAGGTTCCCACCTCGTCCCCTCCTGTTCCCACAATGTCCATCACCGGAAAGGGCGGCGACAGCTTTACCGCCTTATCACGCATAACAGTGGCGCAGGCCGTAATCTCATCAATGGTCTCTCCCTTCATCCTCAGGCTGTGAGAAATGAGGATATCTGCGCCTGGGTGGCGTTTCCGCTCATGATTTCATCCATAACCTCCTTGGTTGTTTCAAAATCCAGATTCTTATTTTCTACCAATTCATGAATTGCTTTCTGTATCATAGTCATTCTCCTTTTTACAATGCCTGATTTTTATTTCTGTTTCGTTTGTCTCTCACCATTTACATTGCCTGTATCGTCCCGATATTAAGGAAGTTTTCCAGTATTTTCCTTCCATCCGGCGTTAATATGGATTCGGGATGGAACTGCAGCCCGTATATGGGATAGTCCCTGTGCGAAACTGCCATGACCTCTCCTTCCATACAGTCCAGGGCCACCACTTCCAGTTCCTCGGGCAGGCTCTCAGGCACTGCGGACAGGGAATGATATCTGGCAGCCGGTATAACGGACGGCAGACCTTCAAATAACCGGCATCCGCATCCCATCTTTTCCGGAAGTCCGGACTTTTCTTCCTTTATATGACTGTCCAGCCTGATATCGCTCTGCTTTCCGTGCATCAGCTTCTTTGCATGGGCAATGGTTCCGCCGAAAGCCTCGCATATACTGATGTCCCAGCACACACCCAGAATAGGCATTTTTCCCTTAAGCTTTATCACTGCTTCCTCCAGTATGCCGGCATCCCGGGGATATCCCGGTCCGGGCGACAGTATCAGGTGGCTTGGTTTCATGCTTTCTATGTCATCCACGGTTACCTGGTCGTTGCGGACTACCTTTATATCCGGCTCAATACTCCCAATCATCTGTACCAGGTTATAGGAAAAGCTGTCATAATTATCAATTAATACGATCATCTGTCGTCTACCTCCCCTGCCTGAAGAATGGCCTGAATGACGGCCTTGGCTTTATTTGCTGATTCCTCGTATTCCGAGTTCTGGAACACTGTCCGCCACGATTCCGCCTCCCGCCTGGACCGTAACCTTTCCTGCCTGCTTTACCGCCATGCGTATGGCGATGCATGTGTCCAGTTTCCGGTAAAATCCAGGTATCCCAGGGCTCCCCCGTAGATTCCGCGGGGAACCGACTCCAGTTTTTCAATAATCTCACACGCCCTTATCTTAGGCGCTCCCGATAGTGCCTGCGGGAAGCAGGGCCTCTACCGCCGAGCAGCCGTCCAGGCCGGGTTTTATATTTCCTTCCACCTGGGAACAGATATGCATGATTTGGAATACTTGTGTATCATCTTGTACTCCGTCACCTCCACGGACCCGAACTCAGCGATGCGTCCAATATCATTCCTTCCCAAATCCACCAGCATATTGTGCTCGGAAAGTTCCTTTTCATCTGCCAGAAGTTCTTCCTCCAGCCTTCTGTCCTCCTCGTCCCCGGCTCCCCTGGGCCGGGAACCAGCTACCGGAAAGGTAGTAAGGCGCCCGTTTTCAAGGCGGACCAGTGTTTCCGGGGATGTACTGATGATTTCATCCTGGTCTATGTTCATATAAACCATATAAGGAGATGGGTTGGTCGTCCTTAAAACCCGGTAGGCGTTCAGCAGACTGCCTTCATAGGAACTGGTAAACTGTCTGGATATAACCGCCTGAAAGATATCCCCGTCCAGAATATACTCCTTTGTCTTTTCCACCGTACCGCAGAACTCTTCTTTGGAAACACTGCATACAAAGGATGGTTTCTCCGGCGAGGACAGCCTCTTAAGAGGTGCCGTGTCACTGATAAGGGAGGCCATTTCCTGTATTTCCTCACAGGCCCTTTTGTACTCCTTCATCAAATATTCCAGACCGCCGGAGGTGTTCCCATTTTCCCGGCCTTCACAACGCTTCCGGCCTTCGCACCGCTCCAGCTCTTCACAGATTCCCCGTTCTGTCCTGCCGGTTTTCATGTTAACCACAATCTGTATCTTCTGTTTCAGGTGGTCATAGGCTATGACCTTGTCAAAGAGCATCAGTCAAAGTCATTTGCGCCGCCTCTGCTGATATGAAGGGTGGGCTCCGCGTACTCAATCATGCATATGCAAAATACCCCACAAATCCACCGGTAAAGGGCGGCTGCCCTTTCAGCCGGGGCGACTTGTACTGTGCCAATATCTCACGAAGCACATCCATGGGATGATCTGTTTGTATTTCCCTGGATGGGAACCGGCTGACATGGCTCTCAATCTTCACCTTTCCGCAGCGGCAGGCAACGCGCATCACCGGGTTATATCCGAGAAAGGAGTAGCGTCCCCATTTTTCGCCGCCCTCTATGCTTTCCAACAGGTAAAAACGGCTGCTCCTCTCCGCTATACGTCTGAGCAGTGTTATGGGGGTCACTACATCCGCGTAAATCTCGCGGCAGATGGGAATTATATCGTATTCCCCGACAGACTTAATATTTCATCACAAGCTGGGATTATCATTTACCTTAACTCCTTTCCTTCAAACCGGCTGTTTATTCTGAACCCTTCACCATCCCCGGGTCCGGGCATCACATTCATCAAAAAAAGAAGCCCTTATCCCTGCTGACTACATCTGTAATCAGCAGGGACAAAAGCTTCTTCCGGCTTCTGCGGTACCACCCTGGTTGGCGCTTTCCATGTCCTGCACTCTCCCCGCCATTCTCCGGTCTGGGAATTAAAAAAGCATCAAGTTTAAAATTAACCTGATGCTGTGTCATCGAACAAAGAAATAAAATACGCCCGCTCTGCAACGCACCATCATGCGTTCTCCCTGGTAACGGTGGGATACCCGTCAGCCCATACTCCCATCAGACATATCTCTATGACCCTGGTTTCCAGCTGCCCTCGCAGGTCCATTCAGACTCTAATCCAATGCTCCCTTACACCGGCCGGAAGCTCTCTGCGCCTGGAATTACAATCTTACTTACTCCTGCTCAACATGTTTTTTATGTTTTGTTGAATGTTGAACTCATTATAATCAGCCCATTTCCAAATGTTCAATGGTTTTTTACAAAGTTTTTATATTTTTTCCATTTTCTTACACTGAGCCGGCCCGCAGGTCCTGCCCGGACAGCCGTGTTATCTCCTCCATTGCTTTTACCAGCTTTTCTGTGGTCTCCCGTATATTCGGCGCCCCGAATATGCCTGAAACAATGGCTGCTCCCGCTGCATGGCTGCCGGCCAGACGTCCTATGTTATCCAGACAGATTCCTCCGATGGCCACCACAGGAATGTCCACACAGTCACAGATTGCATTCAGGGTCTCCATTGTCATGGGACGCGCATCTGCTTTTGTGCTGGTGCCGAATATGGCCCCGCTGCCCAGATAATCTGCACCTGCTGCCTGGGCTTTCTGGCCTGGTCCACTGTTTTTGCCGTAACTCCCAGTATACGGTCAGGCCCCAGAAGCCTTCTGGCCTCAGACGCCTCCATATCGTTTTGGCCCACATGTAGCCGTCCGCGCGGCAGGCCAGAGCCAGCTCCAGATTGTCGTCAATCATAAGGGGCACATTATATTCTTCTGTGATTCTGCGGATGTCCCAGGCCGTTCTCAGCACTTCCTCAAAATTTCCTTTATCCAGTTCCTTTTCCCTGAGCTGAACCATGGTTGCGCCGCCTTTTAACGCCTCCTCCACCTGCTCCTTAAGGGATAGCTTACCGGTCCATGCCTTGTCGGTTACTGCATAAATCAAAAGCTGTCTTCTATCGAATCTCAATTTTCTTACCTCTCTCCAGTGTCCCGTCATCCAGAAGGCTCATTTTATCCAGCAGATACATGCGGAATGTGCCTGTCCCGCCTCCCCGCTTTGCAGTCTCTGCGGCCGCCAGTTCTCCGCAGAGCCCGTGTGCGCTGAGAGCCGTGACCGCAGCCTCCTCTGTCAGACCGGCCAGTCCCGGTTCCCCATACAGACCGCAGAACGCTCCCATAAGCCCGTCCAGCATACAGCCGCTGCCTGTAATCCTGGCCATCCAGGGATGGCCGTTTCTGACAATGAACTTTTTTTCTTTTCCCGGCCACCACATCTTCTACCCCGGTCATAACCACAACCGCGCCTGTAAGGTCCCTCAGGGAACAGGCCGTTTCCATGCGGCTCTCAATGGTGCCAAAGGTTTCCGAATCCACACCGCAGGTGTTGCCCGCCTCATGTCCTCTCAGTTCCTGGTTCAGGGCCCGGATTTCCGCCTCATTTCCCCGGATCACAGAAGGGGATGTCTTCCGGATTATATCAATGGCTGTCTGTCTGCGAAACCGTGATGCAGTGACTCCTACCGGGTCCAGGATAACGGGAAGGCCCAGGCCGGCCGCTTTTCTTCCCGCTGCCTCCATGGCCGGTATGGTCCTTTCTTCCAGGGTCCCCAGGTTAAGGACAAGGCTGCTGCAGATGGAGGTAACATCCTCCACCTCATGCAGCCCCTGGGCCATAACAGGAGAGCCGCCTGCGGCCAGGACCATATTGGCCACGTCCCCTGCCGTAACATAATTGGTTATACAGTGGACTCTGGGAGAGCGCTCCCTTAAGTCCTTCATCCATTGTCTCTGCATTATCTGATTTATCCTTTTTCTTGTTATCTTCCCATGCTTTGCCGGTCTGTACATCCAGATCCAGCATCCGCCTCATATACTGAAACGCCCCGGACTTATACAGCACGCCAATCAGGAACGCGGCAATGACCGTACCGCACATGGTGCTCATAAGAAATGGGATTACATAGCAAAAATGGCTGCTTCCTTCCCCATCACCAGTGTGGCTACCGGATAGCAGAGCATTCCGCCCAGTATGCCGGTGCCGAACACCTCCCCAACGTAGGCCAGTGTCAGTCTGCCGAAACGCTGGTACAGATACCCCCTAAAATGCGCCCACCATGCTGCCCGGAAATCGCCAGCAGACTGCCTGTCCCCATCAGATTCCTGATAAAGGATGTGCAGAACGCCATTCCCACGCCATACCACGGCCCAAGGAAAACACCGGCCAGTACATTGGCAAGGTGCTGAACCGGAAAACATTTGGATGCCCTATGGGGATGGAAAAGCCGGATAAAGACACGGCCACCGCTGTCAGCATGGCGCTTACCGCCAGTTTTTTAATGTTTACTTTCATAGTCATACCTCCATGTTTTTTACTTGGAGCCCGCCTATCTTCCTGGTAGAGAGGCATATTTTCTGGTACAGCGGCGTATTTCCTGCACAGCGTTAAATCCTGCTTATGTCCATACCGCGCAAAAGGCCGGAACTTTTCTCTGATATAAAAAGCCCATACCGCGCGGGATATGGACTTAAATTATGCATTGAATACACATACATGTCTCATATTTCCCTACGTTGGCATTACCCAAATCAGGTGCGATAGGTCGAAGTTCGATTACTTCCTCTCAGCCTGCTTCACAAGCTCCCTGTTGTCATTTAGCATAGCACCGGACTATTTATTTGTCAATCCGAAATCATTCAAACTCTCACATACCTTCTGAATACAACAAAAAAAGAGCCGGGGCAGAGCCTGCGGACTCTTTGCTTATCACCTGTAAAATTATGCTCCGTCCCCATCACTCAGAGGCTTAATACGCCCTGGCCTCCCTGGTTAGAACCAGGGTTTCTATGGCATATGCCACACCATCCTGTATATTGGAGCGGGTCTGGCATCTGGCGATACGTTTAATGCTCTCCATGGCATTTCCCATGCAACCGTACTATTTTATGTTCCATGGACAGCATGGAATAGTCATTCTCGCTGTCTCCTATGGCCATGATTTCATCCGGTCTCACGCCCCTGGAGGAGCGTAAAAAGCCAGAGCCCGGCCCTTTTGGGCATAGCTGTGGGTCAGCTCCAGGTTGGTGGCAAAGGAGGACGCAACCGCCAGTTCCGCTATACCGGACAGGCGCTCCTTAATTCTGCCCAGAACCTCCTGCGATTCATGGATGACCGATATTTTATAAAATGCCAGACCCAGCTCAAAGAGCCGTTCTTCCTCCACAAAGGAGAACCGGTCTCTCACTCCCTCATAGGTAAACTCCGCCATGGGAAGCAGCACATTCCGTTCAAAACATGCCCTAAACTGTGCCTCCCTGGCTGTGGTATAGCTGCCTCTGTCCGTCATGAAATCAAAGATAATGTCCTCCTTTTGGCAGCAGTCCAGGATTCCCCTTACCTGTCTCTCAGAAAGCCGTATCTCGTCCATGAGCCTGCCGTCCCAATCATACACAGCGGCTCCGTTCATGCACACCACAGGCGCCCTGAGTCCGGCCTCCTTAAGGGGTTCCAATGCGTCTATATAGCTGCGTCCCGTACAAATCAAAAACTCGGCTCCCATAGCCTTAAGTCCTTTAAGCGCACGCACATTCCTCTCTGAAATATGCCCGTCAGCGCAGGAGAGTACCGTCCATATCAATTGCAACCAGTCTTATCATATATGCCTGCTTTCTGTCAAATATTCTGTCATAGGTCTGTGTACCTGTCAACGACCCGCCTGCACAGGTCCGGCCGGTTAGTAATGATAGCGTCCACTTTCTGCTGCATCAGCATTTCCATATGCGGTTCTTCATTGACCGTCCATACATTCACTGCCAGTCCCTGCCTTCTGGCAGCCGGGATAAGATCCGGATCCTGCATGTGGTACAGGCCGGATGCAGGGCATCCGCTCCACTGTACGCCGCCCATAGTCTGCCGCGCCAATCCAGCCATCCGAGTACAGAAGCCCTGTCTTAAGGCCGCTGTCCAGTTCCTTAAGCCTTACCAGGCTAGGGTGGCAGAAGGATGAATAAATCACCCTGTCCTCCATCCCCATGGAGCAGTGAGAGCCAGTTACCTTTTCCTCAATCTCAGGGTAGAGTATGATGCCGGTCTTAAGCTCCACATTTACTGTCAGCCCCGCAGGCTTTAACAGTTCATAGACTTCCTTAAGCGTGGGAATCCGGGCGTCCTTAAAGTTGGGAAACAGCCTGTTAAAAGACAGTTTCTTAAGCTGGGCCAGGTATAATCCTTTATATACCCTGTGCCGTTACTCACCCTGTCGATGGTCTCATCATGGGCCACCACTAGCTCACCGTCCCTGCTTAACTGGACATCCAGCTCCACCCCGTCGGCTCCCATTTCCGCTGCCAGACGGAATGCCTCCAGCGTATTTTCCGGCGCGTAAGCCGACGCGCCTCTGTGGGCCCAAACCTGTGTCTTCATACTCAGTATACCCTCCAGTCCATGATTATCATTCATTGAGCAGGTTATATTCCCGATTGCCTTATTAATCTGCTGCGCCATCTCAGATGCAGCCTCCTCCGGGCTGGTTCCGTTGTTAAGCATGTTCTCTATCTCCGTTTCAACCACCTGCCTTGCCTCAGGAAATACGCTGAGCAGGGCGCCTGCTGACTGTGGAGTGGAATCATGAAGCTGGTCAATGGCAGTGCCGAACTGGGGATATTTTCCAGATTCTCCCTGAATACAGGTTCCTCATGAGCCTTTACAGTCACAGGGAAATATCCTGTCTGGGCGTTCCAGTAAGCCTGGCTCTCCGGTGAAACAAGGAACTTAACAAACTCCCATGTGGCGCCTTCTTAGCCTCATCCTCATTGTTCAGGGCCCAGAGAGAGGCGCCTCCAATAGACACTCCGCCTTTATCGCTTTCATTGACCATGGGGAAATAAGCGGTTCCCACCTCAAACTTGCCATTTACATCTTCCAGAATCTGCTTTAAGGAGGCAGTGGATCCAAGGGTCATGGCCGACTTGCCGGAGCTGAAATCTGCCAGTCCCGCATCGCCGCCTCTGCCCACATTGGGCGCGTAGCCCTTGTCGTACAGTTCCTTCCAGGCCGCCAGTGTCTTTGCCCCAGCCCCGTTCTGGTCAAATTCAACCGCTGTGGCAGCTGCCTCACGTCCATTTCCGTTGTTTACATAATTCAGTCCCTGCTTGCAGGTAAACTGTTCAAAAAACCAACCGTAAATGCTCAGGGATATAGGTTCTCCTGCCCCGCCCTTGTTCACCAAATCATCGGCAATCCGGCCGATCTCACCAAGCTTCCAGGCGCCTGTGTAATGCCTGCCTTGTCAAACATATCCTTGTTGTAGTACAGCAAAGGCGTGGATGAGTTAAAGGGCATGGAATATAAGGTGTCACCTACAGTATAATACGCCGCGATGTTAGGTTCAATCTGTGTTTTATCCCATCCGTCCGCGTCGATTAACTCCTGCATGGGCACCACCCACCCGGAATCAATCATGAACCTGGTTCCAATGTCGTAAATCTGTACCAAATCCGCACCCATATTGCCAATCTGGGCACTTTTCAGTTTATTGATGGCATCGTCATACTCTCCCTGATACTGGCCTCCACCCGGATTCCCATGGTGTTTCTGAATTAAACTTATTTACCAGATACTCCA
>ENA-OQJX01000669-OQJX01000669.1-human-gut-metagenome-genome-assembly--contig:-NODE-669-length-14701-cov-3.831892_pt1 | contig 14701 bp, 18 predicted proteins | sample MGYA00242615_ERZ504782 | MGnify/ENA primary metagenome ERZ504782 (study PRJEB26092, sample SAMD00036354) | human gut metagenome | host: Homo sapiens | study: EMG produced TPA metagenomics assembly of... | reverse complement strand
TGGGGCTGAAGTAGGTCCCAAGGGTTGGGCTGTTCGCCCATTAAAGCGGTACGCGAGCTGGGTTCAGAACGTCGTGAGACAGTTCGGTCCCTATCCGGCGTGGGCGTAGGATATTTGAGAGGAGCTGCCCTTAGTACGAGAGGACCGGGGTGGACTGGCCGCTGGTGGATCTGTTGTATTACCAAATGCATAGCAGAGTAGCCAAGCCGGGACGGGATAAACGCTGAAGGCATCTAAGCGTGAAGCCCCCCTCAAGATGAGATATCCCATAACGTCAAGTTAGTAAGACCCCTTGAAGACGACGAGGTAGATAGGGCAGAGGTGGAAGTGCGGTAACGCATGGAGCTGACTGTTACTAATAGGTCGAGGGCATAACCAAGCAAGGTGATAGGAAATGGATGATTCTTTGTATGCAGTTTTGAAGGTACAGGAAATACAGATGGAATGAGAGGCAGCACCGGTTGGTGTTGTTTTTTTGTGTTGTTACTGTTTCTACGAATCTTTTGCTTTAAAATGACGAAATTTGGCGATAAGAAGACGGTGACTGGGATGTATATTAATGCTATAATGAAGAAAAATAAGAAAAGGAGTAGAGAACTTATGAAGAATATGGGGAAAAAGATACGCTACATAGCATTTTTTATCGGAGTATGTGTCTTGCTTGCAGGATGTGGGAAGAAATTTGATGCCAGTGGTTATACCAAGGCAGTTTTGGATGTAAGTTATAAAAACGAAATTCAGAAGTATGTAGAATTAACAGGGGCGGATGAAAAGGAAGCGGATAAAATATTTGAAGATAATCTTCAAAACAACATGGATATAATGCTACAAGAATTTTCCGGCTATGAATTGCCGGATGAGTTGGAAGAAAAGTATCGAAAGTTGTTTAGCGATATGATGAAGCAAGTAAAATATACAGTTGCAGAGGCAAAAGAAGTAGAAAATAAAAATTTCACGGTAGATGTAAAAGTAGAGCCTATGTTAATCTTTAATGATACCTATCAGGAGCTTCAGAAACAGACAGAAGATTATGCTACTCAGGTTAGTAATGAAGTGATGAATGGAGCATCCTTACCGTCTGAGACAGATATGCAGACACATGTTTTTGAAATTTATCATGATATTTTGCGGAATTATCTGGATCAGGGGATGAAATACGGGGATCCGGAGACGATTACAGTACATGTAAACAAGGATGATAAAAATGTATATACGATTGCTGATGAAGACATTTCTAAATAGATGGGAAAGTGATGGCAATGGATGTAATTGAACAATAAAAACAGAGTGCACCTGACTTTTTGGGTGCACTGTTTGTTTGTAAATGATGTTAGAAATAAAATATTTTGAATTGTAGAAAAAATTCAAAAATTTTCTTGACAAACAGAGGAATAACAGGTATACTTAACGAGTATTCAAGAGATACACCATATAGGGGATTGGTCAAATGGTATGATAGGGGTCTCCAAAACCTTTGGTGGGAGTTCGATTCTCTCATCCCCTGTTCTTAGGAAGTCGTGAAAAGTTCTAGAAATGGAAGATTTTACGGCTTTTATTTATTATCAAAAATATAGAGGTAATCAAAGTTCCTCTTGAACAGAACCAACGATAAAAAGTTTTGACTTTTTCTAAAACATGTGATAAAATTTATAAGGTTAAAATAAAGTGTGAATGATAAGTACATTTGCACTTTTTTTATGCCTTGAGAACAAAAGAGTGAAAGATACAAAAGAGAGGAGAAGAATTTTGCTTACGATTACAGATTATGTGAAAGCAAAGACTTTGGAAGAAGCTTACGAATTGAACCAGGCGAGAAACAGCCGTGTAATGGGCGGAATGATGTGGATGCGTCTTGGAAATGCGAGAGTAAAGACAGTAATCGATCTGTCAGAGCTTGGTCTTGATCAGATTGAAGAGACAGACCATGTATTTAAAATCGGGGCGATGTGTACTTTGAGACAGCTGGAGTTACATCAGGGATTACGTGAAATGTATGGCGACGGAATTGCAGAGTGTGTCCGCCACATTGTTGGAGTGCAGTTTCGAAATCAGGCGACAGTCGGCGGAAGTATATATGGAAGATTTGGATTTTCAGATGTACTGACGGCATTATTGGCTTTGGATACATTTGTGGAGTTATATAATGGAGGAATTATCCGACTTTCGGAATTTGTAAATCGTAAAAAAGATAAGGATCTTCTTCTCTCTATTATAATAAGAAAAAGCAAGCGTTCCTTCCGCTATGATTCAGTACGGCAAACCAAAACAGATTTTCCGGTGATTGCATGTTCTGTTGTCACTGGAATGGTCAACGGAGTAGAGTCCTGGTACTTTTCAGTGGGAGCAAGACCGATGAAAGCAGCACTGTTAGAAAAGCAGTGGGAGATTCCGGCAGATATTTCGGAAGAAGAAATCCGGGAATATGCAAAAATAGTAGCTTCAGAATTTGAGTATGGAACCAATATGAGAGGAAGTGCAAAGTATCGTCAGCATCTGGCAGAGGTACTGATCTTCAGAGAGATGCGTTCAATCATCACGGAGGGAAGAGCATGGAAGTAAGGTTTAAATTAAATGGAAAACAGGTATCGGCAGAAGTATCCGGAGATACCATACTTCTGGATGTATTGAGAAATTTAGGATGCTACAGTGTGAAATGTGGGTGCGAGACAACAAACTGCGGACTTTGTACAGTCTGGATCAATGGAAAATCCAGACTTTCCTGCTCGATTCTGGCAGCAGGGATCGAGGGGCAGGAAGTGACGACTCTGGAAGGGCTGAAAGAGGAAGCAGAAGAGTTCGGTGCATTTCTTGCACAGGAAGGTGCAGAACAGTGTGGATCTGCTCTCCGGGATTTATTATGAATGTGCTGGCAATGGTGCGGGAGTTAGAAAATCCAACGATTGAAGAAATGAAAGAATATTTATCAGGAAATTTGTGCAGATGTACCGGATATATGGGACAGCTTCGGGCAATCCGGAAATATATGGCGGTGAAAAAGCAGAGTGAGAAAGAGAAGGAGGTGCAGGCATGGGGAACAGAGTGGTAAGTCAGGCCATTCCGAAAGTGGATTATAAGGCGCTGGTAACAGGAAAGGCAGTTTACACAGATGATCTGGCGGCAAAAGACAGTCTTGTTGTTAAAGTATTAAGGAGTCCTCATGCACATGCATTGATTCAGGATATCAATCTGACAAGGGCAGAACTGGTTCCGGATATTGAATGTATTCTGACATACAAAGATTGTCCGGACAAGCGGTTTACGATGGCGGGACAAACATATCCGGAGCCGAGTCCTTATGACAGACTGATCCTGGATCAGAGAGTCCGTTTTGTAGGAGATGCAGTTGCGATCGTTGCCGGACGGACAAAAGAAGCGGTAAATAAGGCGTTAAAATTGATCAAAGTAAAGTATGAGGTATTAGAGCCTGTACTTGATTTTCATAAAGCCAAAGACAATCCGATTCTGGTGCATCCGGAAGAAAACTGGAAGAGTCTGTGTCCGGTAGGGGCAGACAACAAGCGAAATCTCTGTGCACATGACAGCTGTGAAGAGGGAGATATAGAAGCGGTTCTGGCAAACTGTGAGTATATCATTGATCAGGTGTATCATACAAAGGCAAACCAGCAGGCAATGATGGAAACATTCAGAACATATACATATCTGGATACGTATGGAAGATTGAATGTCCTTTCGTCCACACAGGTTCCGTTCCATGTACGGCGGATTCTTGCAAATGCATTGGATATTCCAAAGTCGAAGATTCGTGTGATCAAGCCAAGGATCGGAGGCGGTTTCGGGGCAAAACAGTCTGTTGTCTCAGAAGTTTATCCGGCACTGGTAACATGGAAAACGGGAAAACCGGCAAAGATGATTTTTACAAGAGAAGAATCTATGATTGCATCCTCTCCGCGGCATGAGATGGAGGTTCATGTCCGTCTTGGAGCTGATAAAGACGGAATTATTCAGGGAATAGATGTCTATACGCTTTCCAATACAGGAGCGTTTGGGGAACACGGACCGACAACAGTTGGACTTTCCGGTCACAAATCGATTCCTCTGTACGGGAAGGCGAAAGCATTCCGTTTTGCTTATGACGTGGTATACACGAATGTAATGTCAGCCGGTGCTTATCGTGGATATGGTGCAACACAGGGCTTGTTTGCAGTAGAGTCTGCAGTCAATGAGCTGGCAGAAAAAATGAATATGGATCCGGTCACGCTGCGTGAGAAAAATATGGTTCGTCAGGGGCAGGTAATGCCTGCATATTACGGGGAGACGGCAAACAGCTGTGCCCTGGATAAGTGTATGGAAAAGGCAAAAGAAATGATGAAATGGGATGAAAAATTCCCGAGCCGTGATATGGGAAATGGAAAAGTCAGAGGTGTCGGTGTGGCAATGGCAATGCAGGGCTCAGGTATTTCCGCTGTAGATACAGCATCTGTTGGAATTAAAGTGAACGATGATGGATTCTACAGTCTCTTGATTGGTGCTTCAGATATGGGAACAGGGTGTGACACGATTTTGTCACAGATGGCAGCAGAATGTCTGGACTGTGAGATGGATGAGATTATTGTGCATGGAGTGGATACAGATTCTTCTCCTTATGATACAGGTTCCTATGCATCAAGTACTACATATGTGACAGGAATGGCAGTCGTACGTACCTGTGAAACACTAAAAGACAAACTTTGCGAAAAAGGTGCACAGTACCTGGGATGTGATGTGGACGATGTGGATTTTGACGGACAGTGTGTTGTGAATATCAAAACAGGTACATCCATTTCGAGAGCGGAAATCGGAAACCGTGTGATGTGCAACAATGAAGAGGCGCTCTATGCCAGTGAGGCATACAGCTCACCGATTTCACCGCCGCCGTTTATGGTTGGAATGGCGGAAGTGGAGATTGACAAAGAAACCGGAGAACTGGAATTGATTGATTATGTGGCAGTAGTAGATTGTGGAACGGTAGTGAATCCAAGTCTGGCGAGAGTACAGACAGAGGGAGGACTTGCGCAGGGAATCGGAATGGCCATGTATGAAGATGTCATCTATAATGCAAAAGGAAAAATTACAGCAATTCCTTTATGCAGTATAAAATCCCAAGCCGTCTGGATGTGGGCAATATCCGGGTGGAATTTGAAAGCAGCTACGAGCCGACAGGCCCGTTTGGAGCGAAATCGATAGGCGAGATTGTGATCAATACGCCGTCCCCTGCGATTGCAAGTGCAGTCAGCCATGCGGTCGGAGTAAAAGTGAGAGAACTTCCGATCACCGCAGAAAAAGTATTCTGGGGGATGCAGGAAGAAGATTAAGAAAAATCTCCATATCCGATGAAAATTGGATGTGGAGATTTTTTTAGAAAGTGACTTTGTGAAAGAGTAACAAAAACGAGAAAAATAGAAAAAACAGCTGTACTGCTCTACAGAAGCATGTTATAATCATCTACATCAATAAGAACAAATCTGGTAAATTCTTATTCTTATTAATCTGCATACATTTCTTAATGTTGTAAAAATCTCAGTCAAATAAACAATGCATTGCTTATGAAAATATGTTTCCAAAAAACAATATAAAAATAAAAGAAGGAGTTTATTGTATGGGTATGACAAATGAACAATTGCTGCAGTCTATCACTACGGTTATTGTAGACCGTTTTGATATGCTGGATGGAAGAATCGAGAGGTTGGAACAGCGTAGATAAAATGGACACCGAGTTCCGACAGAAATTTGAACAAATAGATCAGAAGTTTGAACAAATAGATCAGAAGTTTGAACAGATAGGCCAGAAATTCGAACAGATAGACCGGAAGTTCGAGCAGATAGACCGGAAGTTCGAGCAGATAGATCAGAAGTTCGAACAGATAGACCGGAAGTTCGAACAGATAGACCGGAAGTTCGAACAGATAGACCGGAAGTTTGAGCAAATAGATCAGAAGTTTGATCAGATGGATCGAAAGTTGGAACAAATAGATCAGAAGTTCGAACAGATAGATCGAAGATTAGAGGATATGAACCAAAGACTAGAGGGTACGAATCGAAGATTAGATTGTGTGGAGCAAAAATTAAAGGATATGGAGCATACGATCATAGAAGTGGAAAGCAATGTCCTGTCAGAATTGGATACAGTGCAGGAACATGCGAACAATCGATCTGAGCGTATTGAAAACCGTTTGGTGTGTCTTGAACGCAATGGCAATAGTGCGCCAAATTGCGCACTTGCTTTGCGGACAGAAAAGTTGGAAGAGCGAGTAGAAGCTTTAGAACGAAAGGTATCATGAGGATAAGTTTATTTGCTGTCCTGTTTCTGATAAGCAATTCGGCTTGATCCATCTTCTGTCAGGATGGTTCCGCATTTTTTGAAATCCAGTTTAGCGAGAAGACTCTGCATGACGAGATTATCCTGATGGGTGTCAATTTTCAGATTGTGACATTGTGAGAATGCCCAGCTTAAACAAAAAGAAGCTGCACCTTTTACTGTACCGTCAGAAGCAATTCGGTGAACGACTCCGTAAGGTGCGTCATTTAACCAGTTCCCGTCGTAGATTGTGTATAAGTGACATCATTTTCAAATGCATAGTAAAAAACAGCAATAACGCGATTGTTTTCTTCGCAGACATAGGCGTTGCCCATCCGGATATCATGTTCTATCATATCAACAGGAGGATATGTGGTTCCCCATTGAGTCGGATTTCCATGAGACGCCATAAAAGAACGGGCATGTTCATAAATGCGAAGGATAGAATCTAAATCTTTTAAAGTAGCAATTCTGATTTTCATAAGTGCAATTTCCTTTCCCTGATATATTAGATTTTATTGTAAGTGATAAGAAGAAAAAATGACAAATTGAAGGAAAAAAATAGGGGGGGGAAAAAAATGATGGGTAGAAGCTGGAGAATGTGAAAAAAATATGGAAAATTGTGAATAAAATGGATGTAAAGTGTTGACAAACTGTGCTAAGAGGAATACCATGATAATACCAAATAGAGGGATTATTAGGCTTACCAAGCCTAAGTTTATACACGTTTGGGAGTATAAATATAGGCACGACTAGAATTTGTAGCTTAGAAAATGAAAGGGAAAAGTCGGAATTGTGCTGTTTGGGTAAAACTTATTAATTAAGAGAATGTTTAGGAGGAAAGAAACAATGTATAGGAAAAAGTTAATGCGCGCATGCTTAACAGGACTTATGGTTGTGACTGTTGCAACAGCAAATGTAGCGCCAGTATTTGCAGCTGAAGCACCAGCAGGAACAGAGACGACAACTTCAAAAACATCTGTTGTAAAAGCACAGTTTGTAGATGCAGCAGGAACAGTCGTAGCAGGTGGAGACTACTTTGTAGATGCAGATGGAGATGGAGTTTTCAATGTGAGTGAACTTCCGGTACCAGAAGGATACAAAGCAGAGACAGTTGGAGATTTCTCTACAAAAGATTACGCGGACACAGCACTCCAGGTAACAGTTGATAAAATTGCAAAAGCATCTGTTGTAAAAGCACAGTTTGTAGATGCAGCAGGAACAGTCGTAGCAGGTGGAGACTACTTTGTAGATGCAGATGGAGATGGAGTTTTCAATGCGAGTGAACTTCCGGTACCAGAAGGATACAAACCAATGGTTCTTGGAGATTTCTTTGTAGCGGATTACAAAGACTGTCCATTACAGATCAAAGTAGAGAAGATTGCAAAAGAATCAATCGTGAAGATTCAGTTTGTAGATGCTGAAACAGATGAAGTCGTAGCAGGCGGAGACTATTTTGTAGATGCAGACGGAGATGGAATCTTCAATCATACAGAAGTATTAGAGTGGGTACCGGAAGGATATGAATTACAGGAATTTGGAGATTTCCAGGTAGAGTTTTATAAAGAAACTCCATTGCAGCTTAGTGTGACAAAGATTGCAGAAGAGCCAGAGAATCCAGATCCGGAAGATCCAAACAAACCAGAGAAACCAGAAGATACAGGAAAAGAAGACACAAATAAAAAAGACGACAAAAAAGAGGATACTAAGAAAGAAGATAAGAAGAAAACTTCTCCAAAGACTGGAGATGAGACAAGTGCAGCAACCGCAGCATTACCTGTAGGTGTGAGCCTTGCAGCAATTCTTGCAGTATTAGTGAAAAAATTTAAATAATCTGAAAAACGCATAGACGGATTTAGGTTATAAAAAATGGAAATATTGCCAAAAATGCATTGCGTTTTTGGCAATATTTTTCTATGGGGAGTACATGAAAGACAGGGGTATAAGCCAGGTGGCGAAAGGAACAAGGATTACAATGAGAAAATACATAAGATTGGTATTGATGATATGTATATTGGGAATTCTGACATGTGGATGTGGGAAAAAAGATAAGGAAGAAAAAACAGTACCGTTGACAATATATGAACAGCTGAAAGTTACAGAGGAGTCCCTTCCAGATGAAGAAACAAAAGTAATACAAAAAGGTGTCAATAGTTGGGCAAAAGCATTTTTGGCGGTAAATAGTGATGCTCAAGATAAAGAAATAACAGATCAGAGTTTGTATCAAAGTATTGCAAATACAGAACATAGAAGATTATTAAAAGAAGAAAGAGATGCTTTTTATAAAGAAAGCGTGGTTAATATCAATGAAGTGTCTACACAAGTAAAAAGTGCAAAGAAAGCGCAATATGGTAAAACAGATGTAGGTGTTGTGGAATGTGATATAGATGTGAAAGGCACAAGAAATGACCAGGCATTTGAAAAGATATATACTATGCAGATGGTAGTCAATTATCAGACAAATGTTGTATCAGTGTATGAGGTTGAGGATATTACGTGGGAATAAGAAATACCGGTAAAGGGATATCAGTTTTGGAGAGATATCAGGTTACCGGTATTTTTTATGACAAAGAATATAAAAAATGCAGCAATTTTTCATAGAATATTGGAAAGTATTGACAAAAAAAGATTCGAATATACACTAGAAGTGTTTAGGTAGCAAACGTTACGGAAATTTGAAATGGTTTGTTATTTAAGGGGAAACTAAAAGTTATAATAGGAGGAAAGTAGTATGTACAGGAAAAAATTAATGCGCGTATGCCTGACGGGTGTTATGGTTGTTTCAATTGCAACAGCGAACGTTGCACCAGTGTTTGCAGCAGAGCCAGTGGAAAAGGTGGAGACGGAGAGCGATAGTTGGGATAGTATTTCTGGTGAAATTAATTTTAGAGATACAGACAACAATGAATCTATCTTTGTGCAATTTAACAATGAAAAAGTGGAGGATTATCGTTGGGGTGATGATCCGAAAGATACATATGAAGTATTGCCGGCAGAAACTGTGAAAAAATATCTTCCAGAAGGATATGAATTGGTAGAAGGTATCTATTCGGTAGCAGGTGGAGAGACACAGGATTCTTATTTTGTATATGCCGAGGTAAAGAAAGTACTTGTCGAAGAAACACAGGATGTGAAAATCAATTATTATGATGAAGCAGCTGGAAAACAGGTAGCAGAAGTGCCGGTACAGGTATCAATTGATACATCGTGTGTAAATATGGCAATCCTGACAAGATACCTGCCAGAAGGATATACACTTGAAGGTTCTGATTGTATCATCAGAGACGGATATGTATATGTATCCGTAGCGCCAGCAGAAGAAGTACAGAATGTAAAAATCAATTACTATGATGAAGCAGCAAAGAAACAGGTAGCAGAAGTACCGGTACAGGTATCAATTGATACATCATGTGTAAATATGGCAATCCTGACAAGATATCTTCCAGAAGGATATACAATCGAAGGTACAGACTGTATCATCAGAGACGGATATGTATATGTTTCTGTAAAGAAAGATGTAGAGATCAGAGAAGCAGTGCTTCACATTACATTTGAAACTCCGAACGGAGAAGTTGTTACAACAGAAACAGTAACAGCAGAAGGCGCTGATGGAGAAGACGCGGTATTCAGACTTGGTGTAGACTTCAATCTTCCAACAGGATACAAGCTGTCCAACGACAGAGATCAGGTAACAGAAATCACAATTCCATTTGGATCCACAGGCGGACATACAATGGTTGTAGAAAAAGGTGACCTTTCTTCCATCGTAAAAATCCAGTTTGTAGATGCTGAGAATAATGATGAAGTGGTAGCAGGTGGAGATTACTTTGTTGATGGTGATGGAGACGGAATCTTCCACACAAGAGAGATCACAGAGTGGGTACCGGAAGGATATGAGTTACAGGAAGTTGGAGATTTCCAGGTAGAGCTGTACAAAGAGACACCATTACAGCTGAGCGTAACAAAGATCAAAGAGGATAAACCGGAAACTCCGGATCCAGAGGAGCCAAATAAACCAGAGAAACCAGAAGATCCTGACAAAGAAGACACAAATAATAAAGACGACAAAAAAGAGGATACTAAGAAAGAAGATAAGAAGAAAAATTCTCCAAAGACCGGAGATGAGACAAGTGCAGCAGCTGCAGCATTACCGGCAGGTGTCAGTCTTGCAGCAATCCTTGCAGTATTAGTAAAAAAATTCAAATAATCTGAAAAACGAATAGACGGTTTTCGGTTATAAGAAATGAGAATATTGCCAAAAATGCAGTGCGTTTTTGGCAATATTTTTTTAAAATTTTCAGATTGTACTAAATCAAATACAAACGAGAATCATTCCTGTTTTCTCTTGTCTTTCTTTTAACATAATGGTATACTAAGACCCGTAAGAAAGAGAAAATTATTCATGTACATTGAAGGAGGATTTTAAACGATGGCACAGTTTGAACAGTGGTCAGGATTTAACGGAAGACTCTGGAAAGAGGAAGTTAACGTTCGTGACTTCATCCAGAACAACTACACACCATATGAAGGTGATGAATCTTTCCTGGTTGGACCTACAGAGGCAACTGACAAATTATGGGGAGAGCTTCAGAAACTGCAGAAAGAAGAGCGTGCAAAAGGCGGCGTTCTGGATATGGAGACAGAAGTAGTTTCTGGACTGACAGCGTATGGCCCGGGATATATTAACGAAGAAATGAAAGATTTAGAGCAGGTTGTTGGTCTTCAGACAGACAAACCGCTGAAGAGAGCATTTATGCCATACGGTGGTATTAAAATGGCTGAGCAGGCTTGTACAACATACGGATATGAGCCAAGCCCGAAACTGCACGAGATCTTCACAAAATATCATAAAACACACAATCAGGAGTATTCGATATCTACACACCTGAGATGAAAAAAGCCCGTCACAGCAAGATAATCACAGGACTTCCGGACACATACGGAAGAGGACGTATCGTAGGTGACTACCGTCGTGTAGCTCTTTACGGAATCGATTACTGATCGAGCAGAAACAGAATGATTTTATCGAGGGTGAAAGACACGGAATGAAAGGAACAGATTTCCGTCTTCGTGAAGAAATCGCTGATCAGATCAAAGCATTAAAAGAAATGAAAGAAATGGCTGCTGTTTACGGATTTGATATTTCCAGACCAGCTACAAACGCAAAAGAAGCTGTGCAGTGGCTGTACTTCGGATACCTTGCAGCAATCAAAACTCAGAATGGTGCTGCAATGAGCGTTGGACGTATTTCTACATTCCTTGACATTTATATTGAAAGAGACTTAAAGAACGGAACACTGACAGAGACAGAAGCTCAGGAACTGATCGACCACATCGTTATGAAGTTCAGAATGGTTAAATTCGCAAGAATTCCATCTTATAACGAGTTGTTCTCAGGAGACCCGGTATGGGCTACACTGGAAATGGGTGGTATCGGAATGGACGGACGTTCTATGGTAACAAAGAACGACTATCGTTTCCTTCATACACTGGAGAACATGGGACCTTCACCAGAACCAAACCTGACAGTATTATATTCTTCTAATCTGCCAGAGAACTTCAAGAAATATTCTTCTTATATTTCTATCAAGACAAGTTCTGTACAGTACGAGAACGATGATGTAATGCGTCCAGTATGGGGAGATGACTATTCTATCTGCTGCTGCGTATCTGCAACACAGACAGGAAAAGAAATCCAGTTCTTTGGAGCACGTGCAAACCTTGCAAAATGTCTGCTTTACGCAATCAACGGTGGTGTTGATGAGAAGACAAAAACACAGGTTGCTCCAAAATACAGCCCAATCACATCAGAGTACCTTGACTATGATGAAGTAATGGACAAATATGACCAGATGATGGAATGGCTGTCTAAACTGTATGTAGATACATTGAACATGATTCACTACATGCACGATAAATACTACTATGAAGCAGCAGAGATGGCTCTGATCGATACAAATGTAAGACGTACATTTGCTACAGGTATCGCTGGATTCTCTCACGTAGTAGACTCTTTAAGTGCGATCAAATATGCAAAAGTTAAAGTAATCCGTGACGAAAACGGACTTGCTGTTGACTACGAGACAGAGGGAGACTTCCCAAGATACGGTAACGATGATGACCGTGCTGACGAGATTGCTGTATGGCTGTTAAGAACATTCATGAGCAAACTGAAAAAATGCCACACATACAGAGACTCTGAGCCAACAACATCTATCCTTACAATTACATCTAACGTTGTATATGGTAAGGCTACAGGATCTCTTCCAGACGGAAGAAAAGCTGGGGAACCACTTTCACCAGGAGCAAACCCATCTTACGGTGCAGAGCAGAATGGTCTGTTAGCTTCTCTGAACTCAGTTGCAAAACTTCCATACGAAGAAGCACTGGACGGAATTTCTAATACACAGACAATCAGCCTGGAGCACTTGGACATGATGACGATGAGAGAAAAGTAAATCTGGCTAACGTAATGGACGGATACTTTGATCAGGGAGCACATCACCTGAACGTAAACGTATTCGGAACAGAGAAACTCATCGATGCTATGGAGCACCCAGAGAAAGAAGAATATGCAAACTTCACAATCCGTGTATCAGGATACGCTGTTAAATTTATCGACCTGACACGTGAGCAGCAGTTAGACGTAATTGCAAGAACATGCCATAAAGCACTGTAATTTGTAATTCACAGGGACGTAGTACAAACAGGATGCTACGTCCCTTTTTAAATATCAAGAGAAAGGGAATCAAGCAAATGAAAGGATATATACACTCAACAGAGAGTTTTGGATCCGTAGACGGACCGGGAGTCCGTTTTCTTATTTTTGTGAGCGGATGTCCAATGCGCTGTCAGTTCTGCCATAATCCGGATACATGGAGTATGAAGACAGGAACGCAGATGTCAGCAGATGAATTGTTGGACAAAGCATGGAAATACCGCAGTTATTGGGGAAAATCCGGTGGAATTACAGTCAGCGGGGGCGAGCCGCTTTTGCAGATCGACTTCTTATTGGAATTGTTTAAGAAAGCAAAAGAAAAAGGAATCCACACAACAATCGATACAAGTGGAGCACCTTTTACAAGAGAAGAACCGTTTTTTAGTAAGTTTGAGGAACTGATGAAATATACAGATCTGCTTCTTTTGGATATCAAACATATTGACGATGAGCAGCACAAGATTTTGACTGGTCATACGAATCAGAATATTCTGGATTTGGCGAGATATTTAAGTGACATCAATAAACCGGTGTGGATTCGTCACGTACTGGTTCCGGAGAGAAGTGATAATGATGAATATCTGAAAAAGCTGGATGCATTCATTCAGACACTCTCCAATGTAGAGAAAGTGGAAGTACTTCCGTACCATACATTGGGAGAGTATAAGTGGAAAGAACTGGGGATGGAATATCCGCTGGAGGGGATCGAGCCTCCGACAGAAGAGCGGATCCGCAATGCGAATGAATTGCTTCATACAGGAAAATAAAAAAGAAATCGCTCATCATCCGCCTGAGATGATGAGCGATACTTTTTATGCATTATTCTGTTTCAACAAATGCGTCTTTTCCAAGTCCGCACAGTGGACATAACCAGTCTTCCGGGATATCTTCAAAAGCTGTTCCAGCCTCTACACCGTTGTCTGGATCGCCTACTTCAGGATCATAAATGTATCCACATGCTTCACATAAATATTTTTTCATAAAAATAGTCCTCCTTTAATTTTTACAACATTGCAGTTCTTATTTTATATTAAATAAAGAAACGCTTTTCCACCTTTAACAATTCAATTCTTGAATTCAAGCAATGGCTTCTCGACAATCATTGCCGTGATGTCTGTATGGAATCCACTGGTAAATACTGGGTTCCTGTCTTTAATCTTCTGGAAGATGAAATCAATGTTGTCATTGCCAATCCGAAATGGGTAAAGGCAGTTAAAGGCAACAAGGATGCTGCCAAAGATTCGAAATGGATTGGGGATTTGTTCCGTCTTGGACTTATCAAAGGCAGCTATATTCCTTGTAAGAAAGTCCGTATTCTCCGGGAATACACTCGCTATCGTTACAAGCTTGTTTCCTGCCGCTCAAGTGAAAAGAATAGATATCAGAATGCTCTTACTGTTTGTAATGTTGCATTAGATTCTGTTGTTTCCGATATCTTCGGGAAGTCATCCACATCCATTATCGACTATCTGCTTGAACAATCGGTACATCCATTAACCACGAAGAAATCGCATCTAAGCTTCTTCGAAGCCTCAAATCCAAAGAAGATGCTGTTATAGAATCCGTCGAAGGATATCAGATGACTGATGCCCAAAAATACCGTATGCGCCTCGTCCGCGCACATATGGATTAATATCACAGCCGAAATCAAATGATGTTAGATTGAAAATTAATTGGAAAATTAGTAT
>ENA-OQJX01000667-OQJX01000667.1-human-gut-metagenome-genome-assembly--contig:-NODE-667-length-14772-cov-2.835575_pt1 | contig 14772 bp, 20 predicted proteins | sample MGYA00242615_ERZ504782 | MGnify/ENA primary metagenome ERZ504782 (study PRJEB26092, sample SAMD00036354) | human gut metagenome | host: Homo sapiens | study: EMG produced TPA metagenomics assembly of... | reverse complement strand
CAAGACCACTTCCAACGACGGCATGACCGACATGATCCTGTACGTGCAGTTCGACATCAAGAACGGTGCACTGCGGATGCTGCAGATCCCGCAACAGCCTTGTCACCACCAAGAACAAAAATCACCTTTCCAATGGCAAGACCTACGCCGCACGAATTATCAGATCAACTCGGTGGCAATCTCCAACGGCGGCAGCATCGCCGCTCTGGCCGATGTCATCTACGATCAGTTCCGGCTGCCCATCGATTACTATGTGACGGTGGATATGCAGGCACTGGTGGATATGGTGGATAACTTTGGCGGCATCGAGGTGTATATCCCCACGATATGTCCTACGGCGGCAGCAAGCTGCTCAAGGGCTACCGCAATCTGAACGGTGCATCGGCAGAGTTCTTTGTGCGCTGCCGCCACGGCGACGGCTACGCCAATTCCGATATCGACCGCCTGAACATGCAGCGCTATTTCTATGCCGGCCTGTTCAAGCGTGCCCGCGCCATGGGCGTTACCGATATCCTGAACCAGCTGCCGCTGGTGTTCAAGAACTATATCAAGACGGATATGGACATTTCCACCATTGCAAAGCTGGTGGTGTCCTTCCTCAAACTCGACAGCTCCAACATCATTCTGGCGCAGACACCGGTGTTCATGGGCGTGCCCAACGTGGGCAAGACCGACACCTTTGCCGGTTACTCCTGCGTGGTGCCGGATGCGGGTTCCATTGCAAACCTGCTCAACCAGTATTTCTGCACCTACACCGGCCCCATTGATGTGAGCGAAATGAACCTTGTCACCGACGAGTGGCCCCACGGCAGTGCATCCACCGATGCCAACGTGCAGTATATGGGCCGCATCGATAAGGAGTCGGACGATGCCATCCTGAACGGCGATACAGACCTTGATGGCGCTGTTACCACCGACGGTCAGGCCGCAGGCTCCGCAAACTGAAACTGACAGAAAGGAAAAACATATGGAGAACTTCAACGACAGCAAGGCGCTTGCCATTGAGATCGCAAAGATCCTGGATAAGAAAAAGGCCCACGATGTGCGCGTGCTCAAGGTGGAAAGCCTGACCGTGCTCACCGATTACTTTGTCATTGCCTCCGGCACTTCCACCACGCAGGTGGCATCTCTGGCCGACGAGGTGGAGTACGAGCTTTCCCAGAAGGGTCTGGAGCCCTACAGCACCGAGGGCTACGATTCCAAGAACTGGGTGCTGCTGGATTATTCCAACGTCATCGTGCACGTATTCGTGCCCAACACCCGCACCTATTACGATCTGGAGCACCTGTGGGCAGATGGTGAGCCCATTGATATCTCCGAGTACCTCACCCCTGACAGCACCCTTGAATGATTCAGGCAAACAGCTGTCTACCTGAAAAAAGAACCCTCTCAGTCAGGCGTCCGCCCTGACAGCTCCCCCGAAAGGGGGAGCTTGCGCAAAAGAGGGAAGGCTGCGGTCTGCATAAAACCTCTCCTTCGGGAGAGGTGGCATCGCGCAGCGATGACGGAGAGGGTTTTCTGGCAAAGGCAGATAGCTTGAAAGCATACGCCCCCAAGCAACGGTATTTTGGATAAAGTCTGGAGCTGATTAACAACATGAAGTACGATTACAAGGCAGTTGAAGCCAAGTGGCAGAAGGTGTGGGAGGACGAAAAGACCTTCCATGTCGAGATCGACCACAAAAAACCCAAGTTCTATGCACTGGTCGAGTTCCCGTATCCGTCGGGTGCCGGCCTGCATGTAGGCCATCCCCGCAGCTACACCGCGCTGGACGTGGTCAGCCGCAAGCGCCGTCAGAACGGCTACAATGTGCTGTATCCCATGGGCTGGGACGCTTTTGGCCTGCCCACTGAGAACTTTGCCATGAAGAACCACATCCACCCGGCCATTGTCACCAAGAACAATGTGGACCACTTCCGCAGCCAGCTGAAGGCTTTGGGCTTCTCCTTTGACTGGGACCGTGAGATCAATACCACCGACCCCGAGTACTACAAGTGGACCCAGTGGATCTTCCTGCAGCTGTATAAGCATGGTCTGGCTTACAAGAAGGAAATGAACGTCAACTGGTGCACCGGCTGCAAGTGCGTGCTGGCCAACGAGGAAGTTGTCAACGGCGTGTGCGAGCGCTGCGGCAGCGAGGTCGTTCACCGCGTCAAGAGCCAGTGGATGCTCAAGATCACCGCTTATGCCGATAAGCTGATCGATGGTCTGGACGGTCTGGATTACATTGAGCGCGTTGCCACCCAGCAGAAGAACTGGATCGGCCGCAGCCACGGCGCAGAGGTCAACTTCGGCACCACCGCAGGCGATACCCTGACCGTGTACACCACCCGCTGTGACACCCTGTTTGGTGCCACCTACATGGTCGTTTCTCCGGAGCACGCTATGGTCAAGGAGTGGCTGGACAAGGGCATCCTCAAGAATGCCGATGCCGTCAAGGCTATCAGGCCGAGGCAGCCCGCAAAAGCGACTTTGAGCGCAGCGAGCTGAACAAGGAAAAGACCGGTGTCAAGCTGGAAGGTGTCATGGGCATCAACCGGTCAACGATACCGAGATCCCCATTTTCATCTCCGACTACGTTCTGTCCACCTACGGCACCGGTGCCATCATGCTGTGCCCGCCCACGATACCCGCGACTGGGAGTTTGCCAAGAAGTTCGGCCTGCCCATCATCGAGGTGGTCAAGGGCAATACCCCGTCCAATCTGGACGAAGCCGCCTTCACCGATGTGGCCACCGGCACGCTGGTCAACTCCGGCTTCCTGAACGGCCTGTCCGTCACCGATGCAAAGAAAAAGATGATCGACTGGCTGGAGGCAAACGGCAAGGGCTGCGATAAGGTCAACTACAAGCTGCGCGACTGGGTGTTCAGCCGTCAGCGCTACTGGGGCGAGCCCATCCCCATGGTCAAGTGTGAAAAGTGCGGCTGGCAGCCCCTGCCCGAGAGCAGCCTGCCCCTGACCCTGCCGGACATCACCGATTTTGAGCCGGGTCCGGACGGAGAATCTCCGCTGGCCCGCCACAAGGACTGGGTCAAGACGACCTGCCCCTGCTGCGGCGGCCCCGCTACCCGCGAGACTGACACCATGCCCCAGTGGGCCGGTTCTTCCTGGTACTTCCTGCGCTACATGGACCCCCACTGCAAGGATGCCATTGCTTCCAAGGAAGCTCTGGAATACTGGTCTCCGGTGGACTGGTACAACGGCGGCATGGAGCACACCACCCTGCATCTGCTGTACAGCCGTTTCTGGCATAAGTTCCTGTATGATATTGGCGCTGTGCCTTCTCCGGAACCCTACCAGAAGCGCACCGCTCACGGCATGATCCTGGGCCTGAACCCCCACAGCTTTGTCAACCTGCCCGCTGAGGAGCAGGATAAGCTGCTGAAGGAGTACGGCAGCCAGAAGGCCGCTGAAAAGGCTCTGGAAGAAAAGTACGGCGAAATGTCACGCCACCCCATCGTGAAGATGTCCAAGTCTCTGGGCAACGTCATCAACCCGGACGAGGTGGTGGACCAGTACGGTGCTGACACCATGCGTCTGTACGAGATGTTCATGGGCGACTTTGAACAGGCTGCACCGTGGCAGACCTCTGCCATTGCAGGCTGCAACCGCTTCCTGGACCGCGTGTGGACGCTGAGCGACAAGCTGGTGGAGGGCGAGGGCTATCGCCCGCAGGTCGAGACCTGATGCACCAGACCATCAAGAAGGTGGGCGCTGACATCGAGACCCTGAAGATGAACACCGCCATTGCCCAGCTCATGACGCTGGTGAACGCCCTGTACGACAACGGCGGCGCGACCAAGGCCGAGCTGGAGACCGTTGTTCAGCTGCTGAACCCGTTTGCTCCCCACATGACCGAAGAGCTGTGGGAGAAGCTGGGCCACAGCCACGACGAGCAGCTGGCTTACTACCCCTGGCCCAAGTACGAAGAGGCCAAGTGCGTGGAAAGCACGGTGGAGATCGCTGTGCAGGTGAACGGCAAGGTGAAGGCCCGCCTGAAGGTGGCTGCCGACATTGACGCTGCTGCCGCCATTGCTGCCGCCAAGGCTGACCCCGCTGTTGCTGCCGCTCTGGAAGGCAAGCAGCTGGTCAAGGAGATCTACGTCAAGGGCCGTCTGGTCAATCTGGCTGTCAAGGGCTAAACCAACCGATACCCTGCCGAAAGGCTGGATATACAACTACCCGCAGAGGCGGACTGGCGCATAAAACACCCGGGAACGTTTATTCAAAATCTTTTCAAAGATTTTGCGCAAAAAACTTTCAAAAAAAGGTTGACGAACCGGAGAAAATGCGCTATACTGTCTACTGTTAGTTACCATGTAACAACGAAATTCCTGCCTCACGGTCCAAGGGAGGGAATAAGATGTCGGAAATTCGTGTTAAAGAGGGCGAGTCGCTGGAAAGCGCACTGCGTCGCTTCAAGCGCAGCACCGCTCGCAGCGGTGTGCTCGCAGAGGTCCGTAAGCGCGAGGCTTACGAGAAGCCGTCTGTCAAGCGCAAGAAGAAGTCCGAAGCAGCCCGCAAGCGCAAGTTCAAGTAATTGATCACTTGAAGTCGCTGTTGCTTTAGATTTCATACGCGTTGCTAACGCCGATGTAGGGGAGCCTGTATTGCAGGCTCCCCTATTTTCATTGCAGGGAGAAATACTATGCTCATCACCCCCGAATACGTTTTCAAGGATGTCACCCACATCACGCCGGAATGGCTGGCGGCAAAAGGCATCACTGCGCTGGTGCTGGATATCGATAACACCCTCACCGCCGACCGCAGTCAGGAGCTGCCGGAAGATGTGGCCGTGTGGTTGGACACTATGCGCAGGGCGGGTGTCAGGCTCACCATCGTGTCCAACGGTGCGGAAAAGCGGGTGCGGCCCTTTGCCCAGAAGCTGGGCCTTGCGTACCTGTACCGCTCCGCAAAGCCGCTGCCCTTTGCTCTGATGGCAGCGCAGCACCGCATGGGCGTGAAGCACCGTCAGATGGCGATGGTGGGCGACCAGCTCTATGCCGACCGCATGGCGGCAGCGCTGTACGGCATTCCGGGCTTGATGGTGGTGCCCCGCGGCCCGGACCTCGGTGCGCAGGTCATCCTCAAGCGTAAGTGGGAGAAAAAACACTGGCAGAAATACTATGACCGGGGAGGCAAGACCCTGTGAGCGATTGGAAGATCCGGTTCGGCACCGCAGGCACCAGCGACAGCTTTGCCGCCCAAGGCTACAAAAGCAGCTTGGATGTGCCGGAGTACACCGCAAAGATGGGACTGAACGCCTTCGAGTACCAGTGCGGGCGCGGCGTGCGTCTGGGGCTGGACAAGGCTGCAAAAATGGCCGCACTGGCCGGGCCAAAGGATATCCTGTTCAGCGTGCATGCACCGTATTATATCAGCATGTCCAGTCTGGAAGAGGAAAAGCGGCTCAACAGCATCCAGTATCTGCTGCAAAGTGCGGCGGTGTGCAAGGCGCTGGGCGGCAGACGCATCATCTTCCACTCCGGCAGCTGCGGCAAACAGAGCCGGGAAGCGGCCCTTGAAAAAGCGCTGGATACCATGCGCCGTGCCGTGGAAGCGCTGGACGAAGCAGGCTTTGCCGATATGACTCTCTGCCCGGAAACCATGGGCAAGATCGGCCAGCTGGGCACACTGGACGAGGTGCTGGCGCTGTGCAGCGTGGATAAGCGCATTACGCCCTGCATCGACTTCGGCCACCTGAATGCCCGCACTCTGGGTGGCATCCGCTCGAAAGAGGACTACGCTGCCATCCTTGACCGCATGGCAGAGAAGCTGGGGGACCAACGGGCAGAACGATTCCATGTGCATTTTTCCCGCATCGAGTATTCGGCGGGCGGCGAAAAGCGCCACTGGACCTTTGCCGAGACCCAGTTCGGCCCGGAGCCGCAGCCGCTGATGGAACTGCTGGCTGAGCGGAAGCTGCAGCCGGTTATCATCTGCGAGAGCGCGGGCACGCAGGCTGAGGATGCCGGGGCTATGCAGCAGATGTACCATGCAGCGTGCAAAACGTAAAAAATTTTGTGTTTTTATCGTCTTTTTTGCCGAAACCCCTTGCCAAATGCAAACGGATTGGGTAAAATAAATAGAGATATGCGTTAAGCATTTGAGATTAAACTAATGGAGGAATTCCTATGATTTCTGCAGGCGAGTTTCGCAATGGCGTGACCTTTGAGCAGGACGGCCAGGTTCTTCAGGTCGTTGAGTTCCAGCACGTGAAGCCCGGCAAGGGCGCTGCCTTTGTCCGTACCAAGACCAAGAACGTGATTACCGGCTCTGTGGTTGAGACCAGCTACAACCCGACCGCAAAGTTCCCGCAGGCTTTCATCGAGCGCAAGGATGTGACCTATAGCTACGAGGATGGCGATCTGTACCACTTCATGGACAACGAGACCTACGATGACATCCCCGTCAACGCAGCCGATGTGCCCGATAACTTCAAGTTCTGCAAGGAGAACGAGCTGTGCAAGCTGCTGAGCTACAAGGGCAAGGTGTTCAGCGTCGAGATCCCCAACTTCATCGAGCTGGAAGTTACCCAGACCGAGCCGGGTGTCAAGGGCAACACTGCCACCAACACCCTGAAGCCCGCTACCGTCGAGACCGGTGCTGAGATTCGTGTGCCTCTGTTCATCAACGAGGGCGACCACATCCGCATCGATACCCGCACCGGCGAGTATATGGAGCGCGTCTGATCCCTTTAACGCCAAACCGGGCTGCGGGCAACCGTCTGCCCGGTTTTTTAAAACTCCGATTTTTCTCATTTTAAGGAGGGCATTCGTATGGAACTGAACAAAAAGGCAGCTTATCTGCAGGGTCTGGTCGATGGTCTGGGCATTGATGATACCACCAAAGAGGGCAAGATCATCAAGGCCATGAGCGCACTGCTGGGTGAAATGGCTGAGGTCATCGAGAGCGTGGACGAAGATCTTTCCCGCGCCTACGACCAGATTAACGACCTGAGCGATGAGCTGGAAGATCTGGAAGCAGATCTGTACGAGGAGGAGGACGAAGACGGCGAAAGCGAGGACGCTGAGGATGAGGACTCCGACGGCGACGACGATGCCAAGATGATGACATCGCCAGCGAGCCGTTCTATGAAGTGGCCTGCCCCAACTGCGGCGAGACCGTTTACGTCAGCGAGGATGATCTGGATGCAGGCGAAGCAACTGCGCGCACTGCGGCGTGACCTTTGAGGTCGCTCTGGAAGGGGACGGCGAAGAGGATGCCGAGGATGGCCCCGTGCAGTACGAAGTGACCTGCCCGGACTGCGGCACCACCGCCGTGTTTGAGGAAGACGAACTGCTGGACGGCGCACCCAAGTGCCCGAACTGCGGCAAGCCCCTCGACTTTGAAGTGACCGAAGAATAAGCAAAAAAGACCGCTGCACTCCGGTGCAGCGGTCTTTTTTTGTTTACTGTGCGTTTGCCTTCTGCAGCCAGATGCTGCCGATGTCCAAAGCGTTGTACAGGCCGATCTTGGTGGTCTGACGCATCACGCGCTCCTGCGGAGCCTTGGTGGTGTCGGTAGAGAGCAGCATCAGGTGGACCTTGTCTGCAACCTGCTGGTCACCCACAGGCTTGGTGGTCGTGATCTGCAGATAGAGCACATATGGGTCGGTCATATTGCCGTAGTACAGCTCATTGTCCTTGCGGACGAGGGGCTTGCCTTTATAAGTCAGTTTTGGAGTAAATGCCATCGTGAAAGCCTCCCTATCAATAGTAGTTCAGTTCAGTATAACACATCTATGGTACAGGATGCAAGCTTTTGACCCGATAGAAGGCGGGCTTTTGCACACAATGGCATGCCTGCGTGCAAAAGAATCTGCAATTTTAGGCACTCTGGCAGAAAACGGGTCTTGCCGGAATGCACAGATATGGTATACTAAGAACGAGAAAGCCCGCAGCATAGCCCGGGCAGAAAAGTGAGGGAGACAGCATGGCAGACTATCAGGAATACCGGCGGCGCGTGTTGCGCAAACGCTGGCGCAGGCGGTTCATGGCGGCAGCTTTGCTGCTGCTGCTTTTGCTGGTGGGAGCCATCGGGATGTTGTGGAAGAGCCTGCACCGGGAACAGCGGCCCTCCGGCGTTGGGCAGAACACCATCCTGCAGGAGGTAACACAGGATAATACTTGGAACACGGCCTCCTACGCGGTGGCGCGGCAGCTCACGGTGCAGACGCTTGCAGACAGCGCGGCCACTGCGCTGGATTTCCGTATGGCGGCGCTGCCAAAGAGCAGCACGGCTGTGGGCAAGGAATGGTTCAATGACGTGAGCTTTGTGGGCGACAGCCTGACGCAGGGCATGCAGCTGTACGAAGAAGGAATGCAGAACGCCATGTTCTGTGCATACAAGGGTGTTGGGCCGAACGTGATCGTCAACGGCACCACCTGCAAGCGCGCCGACGGCGTGGCTGAGGTGCCGCTGGAAGCGTTGACCGCCCAGCAGCCCAGAGCTATTTATGTTCTGTTGGGCACCAACGTGCTGGGCCGCGATACCGATTATAGCAGCTTTCTGACCTATTACCGGCTGATGCTGGACATGCTGAGCCAGACACTGCCAAATGCAAAGATCTATGTGCAGTCCATCACGCCGGTGCGGCCGGAAGTATGCCAGAAGTCCGGCCATGAGGCTTGAACCGCGACCGCCTGTGCCAGATCAACAATGAGCTGGCAGCCATTGCGCTGGAAAAGAACTGCTATTTTCTCAACCTGTGGGAAGTACTGGCAGATGAAAACGGCGACCTGATCGAAAGCTACGCCCAGCCGGACGGCTACCATTTGAGACCCGCCGGGTATGCCGTATGGACGGATTATCTGTGCAGCCACACAGAAGGATAAAAAATAGAGGTTCGTTCACTGAGCGAACCTCTTATTTTTACTTGAAACTTAGAACAGGCCGGTGATCTTGCCGTTGGCATCCACATCGATGCCCACAGCGGCGGGCTTCTTGGGCAGGCCCGGCATGGTCATGATATTACCGCAGATGACCACCACGAAACCGGCACCAGCAGCAAGGCGCACCTCGCGCACCTCCATGGTAAAGCCGGTGGGGGCACCGATGAGCTTTGCGTTGTCGCTGAAGCTGTACTGGGTCTTGGCGATGCACACGGGCAGGTTTCCGTAACCCATCTCAGTCAGCTCGGCCAGTGTCTTGCTGGCGGCGGCGCTGTAGTTCACGCCGTCGGCCCGGTAAATTTTGGTGGCGATGGCGTTGATCTTGTCCTTCAGGGGCATTTCCAGCGGGTAGGTGTACTGGATGGGACGATCCTCCAGCACCTCCAGCACCTTCTCGGCCAGCGCCTTGCCGCCCTCGCCGCCCTTGGCGAATACCTCGCTCAGCACGCAGGGAACACCCTGCTCGGCGCACACCTGCTCCACATAGGCCTGCTCTTCGGCGGTATCGGTGGGGAAGGCATTGATGGCGACCACCACCGGCAGGCCGAAGCCATTTTTCAGGTTGTCGATGTGGCGGATGAGGTTGGATGCACCGGCCTTGACGGCTTCGAGGTTGGGCTGGCTCAGGTCGGCCTTTGCCACGCCGCCGTGGCTCTTGAGGGCACGCACAGTGGCCACCAGCACGCAGGCAGAGGGAGCGATACCGGCGTAGCGGCACTTGATATCCAAAAACTTCTCTGCGCCCAGATCGGCACCGAAACCGGCTCAGTGATGGTATAGTCGGCCAGAGAAAGGCTCAGCTTGGTAGCCAGCACGCTGTTGCAGCCGTGGGCGATGTTGGCAAAGGGACCGCCGTGGATGATGGCGGGGTTGTTTTCCAGCGTCTGTACAAGGTTCGGGTCCAGCGCGTCCTTCAGCAGGGCGGTCATGGCACCGGCAGCACCGATCTCACCGGCGGTGACGGGCTTGCCGTCGTAGGTGTAGGCGCATACGATCTTGGAAAGACGTTCCTTCAGATCGGAAATGCTGGTGGCAAGGCAGAAAATTGCCATCACCTCGCTGGCAACGGTGATATCAAAGCCGTCCTCGCGGGGGGTGCCGTTCACCTTGCCGCCCAGACCGTCCACGATGAACCGCAGCTGGCGGTCGTTCATGTCCATGCAGCGCTTCCATGTGATGCGGCGGGGGTCGATGTTCAGCGGGTTGCCCTGCTGGATGCTGTTGTCGATCATGGCAGCCAGCAGGTTGTTGGCTGTGCCAATGGCGTGCAGGTCGCCGGTGAAGTGCAGGTTGATGTCCTCCATGGGCACCACCTGTGCGTAGCCGCCGCCGGCTGCGCCGCCCTTGACGCCGAACACCGGGCCAAGGCTGGGCTCACGCAGGCAGAGCATGGTCTTTTTGCCCAGAGCGTTCATGGCATCGGCCAGACCCACGCTGGTGGTGGTCTTGCCCTCGCCCGCCGGGGTGGGGCTGATGGCAGTGACAAGGATCAGCTTGCCCTGCTTTTTGGCATCGTGGATCAGGCGGTGATCGATCTTGGCCTTGTAGCGGCCATAGGGGATCACGTGCTCATCGGAAAGGCCCAGCTGGGCGGCAATCTCGGTGATGGGTTTCATTTTGGCTTCCTGTGCGATCTCGATATCGGTTTTCATCAGACATCCTCCTTTGGAAGTCGTTTTTACAAGCATTGCACGCCGCCTGAACGGCCTTTTGCTCGCATCCTGCGTTGCTTTCCCTTGCAATCCGTCAGGATTGCTGCGGAAAATCGCCTTGTCTGCGGGCAAAATCCCGCCATTCAACGCACCCTGCTTATAAAAACAACTTCCGACAACAAAAAGGCAGCTTTGCGCAGCAATTGCGCAAGGCTGCCCAGACGGTCGGCATTGACTCTCCCGCCATCCCTGCACTGTGGTGCTCCACAAGGTTCCGTCAGCAGAGATACGGTCTCTATGCAGTAAAGATAGCACAATGCCGGGGTGTTTGTCAAGGAAAAACATATACGAACTTGTCGGGGCGAGGCCCTCCATCTTGCTGCGCAAGACCGTTCTGTCGCTTAAAAGCCCCACTGGGGCTTTCATTGCTGCGCTGCGCTCGCAAACGCGAATATTTTGCGTTCTACAGCTTTCTGTGCTATAATTAAACTGGATTATTATGAAAACAGAAAGCAGGAATCCCTTTTATGCTGCAAAACCCTGAATTGCATTATCTGGATAACGCCGCTACCACCATGGTGCTCCCGAGGTGGCGGATGTCATCGACAAGGCCATGCGGGAACACTGGGCAAACCCGTCCAGCCTGTACGGCCCCGGTGCCCGCAGCGAGGAAGCACTGAACGCCGCCCGTGCCGCTGTGGCCCGTACACTGGGCTGCAAGCCAAAGGAGCTGTACTTTACCTCCTGCGGCAGCGAGAGCAACAATCTGGCCCTGCTGGGCGCGGTGCGCACCCGCACTTTCGGCAAGGGCATCGTGGTGTCCGGCTTTGAGCACCCAAGCGTCCAGCGCCCGCTGGAAGAGCTGGCGAAGCAGGGCTACAATGTCACGGTGGTCAAGCCCCGCCCGGACGGCACATTGGATATCAACGAAATGCTGGAGCATGTGGACAAGAACACCATCCTCGTGGCCTGCATGATGGTGAACAACGAGGTGGGCACCCGCAACGATGTGGAACGCCTTGCCGCCGAGGTCAAGCGCCGCAACAGCCGCACCATTGTCCATGTGGACGCAGTGCAGGCGTGGATGCGTGTGCCCATCAAGCTGACGAACATCGACACCCTGTCGGTGAGCGGCCACAAGATCCACGCTCCCAAGGGCATTGGCGCGTTGTATCTTTCTGACCGTCTGGTACAGGCGTTCCGGCCGCCGTACCTCGGCGGTGAGCAGGAGCGCGGCCTGCGCCCGGGCACCGAAAACCTGCCTACGCCATGGGTCTTGCCGCAGCCGCCACCCGTCTTGCCAAGACCATGAAGAGCCGTGACACCGCTATGAAGGCTCTGAACCAGCGTCTGCGGGCGGCTGAAGGCCTTTCCGGAGGTGGAGCTCAACAGCCCGGAAAACGCGGTGCCCGAGGTGCTGAACTTCAGCGAGATGTGCATCAAGAGCGAGACCATGCTGGCATGGCTGGCCGAAGCGCAGGTGTATGTTTCCTCGGCAAGTGCCTGCGGCCGCGGCCAGCCCAGCCACACGCTGGCGGCAATGGGCAAAGACCCGCTTGCCATCGACACGGCCATCCGCGTGTCCTTCTGCGGCGACAACACCCCGGAGGATGTGGATGCTTTCCTCAACCGCTTTGAGGACGGAATGAAGCATCTGCAGAAGATCCGGAAGTGATTCCGCAGGCAGGACCGTCTGGAATGGCCGCCGCTTTGCTCTGGCCATGTTAAATCGTAACCTAGGAGATACAACATTTATGCATGAAATTATCATGGGCTATCAGGGTGAAATGTCCCTGAAAGGCCTCAACCGCAACCAGTTCGAGTCGGCGATGATGAAAATTCTGCGCTACCGGCTCAAGACCGTGGGCAAGTTCAAGGTCTACTGCACCCAGTCCACCTTTTACATGGAGCCTGAGGAAGAGGACGTGGATATGGACCTCGCCTTTGACCGGGTGAGCAAGGTGTTCGGCCTTGCGGCGCTCAGCCGCGCCGTGGTCTGCGACAAGGACTTTGACACCATCTGCCAGACCGCTGAGGATTACCTCGGTGCCAGTCTGCACGGCATCCGTACCTTCAAGGTGGAAGCCCGCCGCTCCGACAAGACCTACCCCATGACCAGCCCTGAATTGATGCGGGAGCTGGGTGCCTATCTGCTGGGCAAACACAACTACCTCAAGGTGAATGTGCATAACCCGGATTTTAAGGTGATCGTAGAAATTCGTGATTACGGTGCCTACATCCACGGCCCCAAAGTGCCCGGCGAGGGCGGTCTGCCCGTGGGCACCAGCGGCCGTGCATTGAACATGCTGTCTGGCGGCATCGACAGTCCCGTGGCAGCTTACCGCATGGCAAAGCGCGGTCTGGCACTGGACCACATCCACTTTGCGTCTCCGCCGTACACTTCGGAGCGCGCAAAGCTTAAGGTGAAGGCTCTGGCGCAGCTCACCAGCATCTATACGGGCAGCTCCAATCTGTTCGTCGTGCCCTACACCAAGCCGCAGGAGTACATCCGGGATAATGCTCCGGATGTGCTGTTCACGGTGCTGATGCGCCGCAGCATGATGCGCATTGCCAACGTTATTGCCAAGAAGCAGGGCTGCGAAGCCCTTGTTACCGGCGAGAGTCTGGCTCAGGTAGCCAGCCAGACCGTCAAGGCCCTGCAGTGCACCGATGCTGCGCAGGATCTGCCCATCCTGCGCCCGCTCATCGGCATGGACAAGACCGAGATCGTGGAGACGGCACGCCACATCAACACCTTTGAGACCAGCATCCTGCCCTACGAGGACTGCTGCACCATCTTCACCCCGCCGCACCCGAAGATCCGCCCGGAGCTGGCCGAAATTCTGGAAGCCGAAGCCGCCATGCCCGGCCTTGCCGCGCTGGAAGCCGAAGCAGCAGAGAGCGCCGAGCGCATCCGCATCCGTATCACCGATCAGGTCGAATTTGAGGGGTGAAAGCCATGACAGCAGAGATCATCAGTGTGGGCACCGAGCTGCTGCTCGGCAACATTTTGAACACCAACGCCCAGTATCTGAGCCGCGAGCTGGCGGCACTGGGCATTACGGTCCAGCGGGAGAGCACCATCGGCGACAATCAGGGGCGGCTGGCGGACTTTGTCAACGAGGCAAAGAACCGCTGTGACCTGCTGGTATTCACCGGCGGTCTGGGCCCCACGGCAGACGACCTGACCAAGGAGACCGTTGCCGCCTGCTATGGCGATACGCTGGTCTTTGACGAGAGCGAGTGGGAGAAGATCACCGGTTATTTTGCCCGCTCCGGCCGGGTGACCACCCCCAACAACCGCAAGCAGGCCATGGTGCCCGTAAAGGGGCATAAGATCATCAACCACCACGGCACCGCCCCCGGTGCATGGTTTGAGCAGGAGGGCCGCTGTGCTGTCCTGATGCCGGGCGTGCCCAGCGAGATGAAGGCCATGTGGAACGAGAGTGTCCGCCCCCTGCTGATGATGCGCCAGAACTGCACCCTGCACTCTGTCACCCTGCGGGTGCTGGGCGGCGAGAGCAGCCTGGAATATCAGGTGCGTGATCTGCTGGAAAACGCCAACCCGACTGCCGCCATCTACTGCAAGACCGGTGAGTGCGAGATCCGCATCACTGCCCGGGCTGCTTCCGATGCGGAAGCGAAAAAATGTGCCGGGAATATGCCAAAAAGTTCTATGATCTGCTGGGCGATGCGGTGTATGATGAGGATGTGGCCGGGCTGGAGGAGACACTGGTGCGCACCTTAAAGGAAAAGGGGCTCACCCTCTCCACCGCCGAGAGCTGCACCGGCGGGCTGATCGCACAGCGTATCACCTCGGTGCCGGGCTCCAGTGAAGTGTTCGGCTACGGCTTTGTGACCTATTGGGAGGCCGCCAAGGCCAGGCTGGTGGGCGTGGAACCGGATGTCATTGCAAAGTACAATGTGGTGTCGGCCCCCGTGGCCGCCCAGATGGCTCTGGGGGCCGCGCAGGCTGCCGGTGCTGAGATCGGCATCAGCGTGACCGGTGTGGCCGGGCCGACCGGCGGAGATGCCCTCCGCCCGGTGGGCACGGTGTATTTGGGGGCGGCCCGGGGGGAGACGGTGTATCTGAAAAAGCTGTCTGTCTCCCGGCCCGACCGTGCGCTGGTGCGTGCCCGTGCCGCGCAGCCGCCTTGAGCTGGCTCTGCGGCTGGCACAGGGAAAGTCCCGCGGCACAGAGCCCTTGCCCGGGACGCACAGCACAG
>ENA-OQJX01000665-OQJX01000665.1-human-gut-metagenome-genome-assembly--contig:-NODE-665-length-14846-cov-3.421972_pt1 | contig 14846 bp, 14 predicted proteins | sample MGYA00242615_ERZ504782 | MGnify/ENA primary metagenome ERZ504782 (study PRJEB26092, sample SAMD00036354) | human gut metagenome | host: Homo sapiens | study: EMG produced TPA metagenomics assembly of... | reverse complement strand
CTGCCATTTCTCATCCGGAGATGCTGAAAATGCAGTGGGCACACGGACACAATAACTCTATAGTAAACGGAATTCCCCGTATCGGATATATGAAAGGCGGTCAGAAAGCCCGTTGGAAAGACGAGGAAAACACTTGACGTCGGAAGATGTCCGTGAGAATAGCAATGCAATACGTGATTGGCTGAAATCGTGCGGAGCGTCCAAAGTCGTCGTACATTTCGATATGGACGTGCTCGACCCTGCCGAAATCATAGCTGCTGTCGGTGTTGTTCCCAGCGGAATGAAAATATCGGAAGTCGTGAGGGTAATAAACGACATCGCTACGGAAAAAGAGATTGTCGGTTTGACCGTTGCTGAACCGATGCCGCGTATTGCGATTCGCATCAAAGAGATGTTACACCAACTACCCTTATTGAAATAATCCGAGTATGAAAGTTTTATTGGTCAATGGAAGTACGCATCCCCAAGGAGGAACTTGGCAAGATCTGAGTGTGGTAGAGGAAGCTCTGCATGAAAAGGGAATCGAAACAGAATGGTTCTGGATTGGCAACAAATCAGTATGAGGTTGTATTGACTGTCGGAAATGTGCCGAAACATACCGTTGTGCATTTTCCGACGACGTATGCAACAAGCTGATAGAATCTATTTTGAAATCCGATGGCTCCATGAACTTGAAATTGCAGGAGGGGCTGCTTGCGTTGCTGCATATCGACAAGCGGTTTGCTCCGGCGCTCTTCGATTTCAACGAACCGTAGAAGATAGATATCATGGAGTTTATGAACGAGAATTAGTGGATGTCTATGCCGAAGTGGGTTTCAAGAATCCATCGCACTTTTCGACCGCTTTCAAGAAACAATACGGCATACTGATACTTCTTTAATCCTAGAATATGAGGAATCAATCGATGTAACTTAGAATGTCGTAATTCCTTTCCGATAGAAGAATTTAACCTTTTCATCCTCTCATTAATCAAATAAAAGAAGTATATTTGCTTAATTATTAAACTATAAGCAATATGACTATCATCGCCAATCCCATTTACGACGCTGTCTTCAAATTCTTAATGGAAGACAAGAAAGTCGCCAAGATATTTCTTTCCGCATTGCTCAAAAAGGATATTATAGACCTTGAAATGCGCCGCCACGAGTATACTTCCATGGAACATACTCGCATCTCACTCTTTCGTATAGATTTTTCAGCAAAGATTCGTGAGAATGACGGTGCAGAACACCTTGTCCTTATCGAACTGCAAAAGACTTGGCTCATTACTGAAACCTTGCGCTTCCGACAGTATCTGGGCACGCAGTATCTTAATAAGGAGAACATTATCGAAGAAAGAATGAGCATGGACAAAGGCGTACATATGGTTTGCCCATCATTTCTATCTACATTCTGGGACACCCCTTGGGTAACCTGACCGAGCCGGTGGTTTACGTGCACCGCCGCTATCTGGATTATGACGACAATCCTCTTCCTTCTCCCGACCCTTCATAGAGAGTCTGACTCATGACAGCATCATCGTGCAGATTCCTTTCCTCACCGGACGAACTCGTAACCGTCTTGAACGTCTGCTGAGTGTATTTGACCAAGAATATCGGCAGGCTGATAGCGAACACTATCTGGAAATTAACGATGAGCATCTTGACGATGAAGTGAAGTGTGTTGTTCATCGGCTGCTGAAGGCTGCCGCTGCACCCAACGTGCGGCGTGCCATGGAGATAGAAGACGAAATTCTTTCTGAAATAGAGGACAGGGATACGACAATTATGATGAAGAATAAGGAAATTGAGCAGAAAGAGCAGTTGATTGAGCAGAAAGAACAAGTGATTGAACAGAAAGAACAAGTGATTGAACAGAAAGAACAAGTGATTGAACAGAAAGAACAAGTGATTGAACAGAAAGAACAAGTGATTCGTTCAATGATTAAGATGCTCTGTAAAAATGGGACATCGATTGAAGAGATATCCAAACAATTGTCAATGCCAGTGGAGTTAATCAAACAATACATTGATTAATATATTATGCTTCTCTGATAAAGATATAAACACTATAAAAATAGCAGCAAGCTACTCTTACAAACATGAGTAACTTGCTGCTATTTTTTCTGTTATTGTGCTATTACATTTTCGCTTTTCTTTGGCATATAAACCAGCTCGCTTTTTTATCTAAAATGTAAATACATATCGCGCTACGACCATGTAAAGATAAGAGATTATTGAATCAATAACCGTCCAGTTCTTTTTTTCATTTAATTGCTTGATTTTCTTTTTTCAGGTATAACCGTTTCGAGAATATTTTTTGTATGCTCATGCATTTATTTATGCAGTTTATTTTCCGGTTCGTTACTTTTTAACCGGCTATTTCCTTGTAGAATATTAAAAATAGAACATTAACAGGCTTATATTATCATTTCGAATTCAGTTTGCTCACTTGGTATATTTCAATACTGCCTTCACGGGAAAATGGTCTGAAGGAATGCGTGCTTCATACATTCCGGTGGCTTCATTTTTAATCCGGTAAGTATCTGTCAGCACTCCGTACTTTTCAACAATAAAGTTTTTGGTAACGAAGATATGGTCGATACGGTTGGGAGTATATGTGTTCGGATTCCATCCTGCACATGTTCCATTAGTTGCATATCTCAGTTGCGCGACCTCATAAGAGTCTGATAATATTCCGGATTCATGAAGTACTTGATAACTTTCGCTGGTCTGGTCTACATTGAAATCTCCGGTGAGTATGACGGGGTCTTTGCCACACATCTCTTTAATCTTGCTGATAACCAGCTTGGCACTTTCGCGACGTGCCACTACTCCGATATGGTCCATGTGCAGGTTAAAGAACCAGAATCTGAACTTGCCTGTAATATCCTTGAATTCTCCCCATGTACAGATGCGGGTATAGGCTGCATCCCATCCTTTATTCGGCTTCGAGGTATCTTCCGATAACCAAAAATTCCCGGATTTGAGTAACTTGAATTTATCCTTCCGGTAGAAGATAGGCGCATATTCCCCTTTCGTTTTCCCGTCATCCCGTCCTACGCCTATATAACTGTATTGCGGCAAGGCATTCAACATATCTTCCAGTTGGTTATGTTTCACTTCCTGCGCTCCGAATATATCGAAGTCATGAAAGGTGATTAACTGGGTGAGTACCGGGCAACGCTGTTCCCAGCCGTTTCCGGCTTTGGCATCGTTCGGGTTACTGTTTCGTACATTGTAAGAAGCGACATTCAGTTGCTGCGCATTCAGTATTGACACACCGCAGAGCGCCAATACAATAAAAAGTTTTCTCATTGTTTCTTTATTGTTAGATGGTTATTAAGTATCCTTTTCTTCTGTCTGTCCGCTCCTGTATTCTTTGGGAGAAGTGTTGTATAACTTGGCAAACTCCCGGTAGAAATAAGACTTGTTTGAGAAGCCCGATTTATACATAATCTCGGTAACGGTAAGCTTGGTAGTCTTTAATAGGCCTGCTGCATATTCCAGGCGGATGGTACGGACAAATTCGCTTGGTGTCTTTTCCGTCAATTCTTTGAGTTTACGGTACAATCCCGCTTTGCTTACTCCTATAAAGTCTGCGAGAGAATCCGGATTCATGGATTCGTCGTCAATATTATCTTCGATGAATTTGATAATCTTGTCCAGTAACAGCTCATCCTCTTTATGCATGGTGATTCCATCCCTTACGATGAGAGAGGAACGGCTGGATTTGAAATACTCTTTCATCAGAGAGTATTTATTAATCATATTCTCTACCGCGCTCAATACATGCCTCGGGTGGAAAGGTTTGGGGATATATAAGTCTGTTCCATGTTTGTAAGCGTTAATCTGGTCTTCGATGGAGTTCTTGGCGGAGATATGGATAATCGGAATGTGGGCAGTCCGCTCGTTGGCTTTCAATATATCCGTCAGAGTGATGCCGTCCAGCCTGGGCATCAATACATCGCTGATAATAATATCCGGCTGTTTCTGTTCGATTTCTTTCAGCGCCTCTTCCCCATCGGCTGCTTCCCGAACCTGGTAGTAAGGAAGCAGGATATCTTTCAGAAGTTCGCGGATATTCTTTTCATCTTCTACAATCAATATACTAATTTCCTTTTGTTTTGGGACAAAAAGCATTTCACCGGCTTCTGCCTCTTCTTCTGCCGGCTGACTTTCTTTTCCGGAATTCACGTGCATGGACGGTAGAGACACATTGAATTCTACATACTCTCCCAATACACTTCCTACTGTGATTTCTCCGCCCAATAACTCCGTCAAGCTCTTGGTCAGATTCAGGCCGACTCCGGTGCTTCCCGCATGTTTCAGGTTACTGCTTTCGAAAATCTTGAACCGGCTGAATATCTCACTCATTTGTTTCTCTGTCAGTCCCTTGCCCGAGTTGCGGATTCGGAAATGCAATGTCCCGTCAGCGACATTCCCCCGTATTTCAGCACGGATATATCCGCCGGACGGCGTATATTTGAAGGCGTTGGAAAGCAAATTGAATATTATTTTTTCCAGTGCATTCCGGTCTGTTGTAAAGGATGATACCTCTTTGCTTTTGAAGCTGAAGTCTATCTTGTTTTCTTCGGCAATTTCGGTATAGTTGTCCGATACATAGTCGACGAGCAACTGAATATCCACTTTTTCAGCATAGATAGCTGTATGTCCCGCTTCTGCTTTCCGGAACTCCATCAGTTCGTTGATAAGCTTCTGCATCCGGTCGGCATTGTTCTTGATGATGTAGATATATCTTTTTGTATAACTGTCGAGGTCTGCCTTTTCCAACAAGTGCTGTGCCGGGCCGTATATCAGTGTCAACGGAGTGAAAAACTCGTGTGCCACATTCGTGAAGAAGTTCAACTTCGATTCATGGATACGTTGCTGATTCTGTTTCTCGATATGTTCCAGTAGAATCTGACGGTTCAGCCGGATTCGATTCTTGATGACGGATTGCGTGATATAGATAGCAATGGCAATCAGGATAAAATAAATAATAAAAGCTGTAGTACTGAGCCACCAGGGGTAAGCGATGTCCAAATTGAGGGAATAGATTTCGTTGCTCCATACCCGGTCGCCATTGGTGCATTTTACTTCCAGTTTATATTTTCCCGGCGGCAGTTTGGTGATAACGATATTCGGGTTATTCTCATTGTAAATCCATTCGTCGGCAAAGTCGATAATGCGGTAGCTGAACTCACAATTCTCATTGTTGATAAAATCATGTGCGGCAAATCCCAAAGTAATATAAGGCTCGTCATAGTCCAATCGGAGTGTATGGTTACGGATACGTTCGTAGATATTCTGGCTTGTATTGTTTATCTTCAGGCTGTTCAGGCTTAATGATGCGATATGTTCCCGTAAGCGTATCTTGTTCTCGTCGAAATAGTTCAACCCGCTGACTCCGCCGAAATACAGCCATCCGGCTTTGTCCTTAAAAATAGCCCCATCAGAAAATTCGTCGTTTTGCAGCCCGTTTCTTGAGGAATAATTGGTAATTTTTCCCGAGGGCAAGTCGATAAAGGAGATACCTTGATTGGTGCTTGCCCAAATATTCCCGTTCTCATCTTTCAGGATGCCGTGAATCGTATTATTGGGCAATCCGTTATTGTCCGTATATTCGGTGATGGAAGGCGGTGTGGCTGTCGGGAACAACCGGTTAAGACCATAACTGGTACCTATCCAGATACTGGCAGAATCTCCTTTAGTCAGATAAATCACGTCATTGTTAGTCAGGGACAAACCGGGGTCTATCTCATTCATCTGCCGGAAACGTTCGGACGCGATATCGAACTTATTAATTCCGCCCCCTCGCGTGCCTAGCCAAAGTTCATTCTCATCGTATCCGGCAATAACCGAATAAATAATATTATTGCTTGGCGAAGAAGGGCCGGGAGATTTATATTGTTTCATGTCCGTTACTCTATAACTTTTTCCTTCCCTTTGCAGGCTCAGCTTGATAAGTCCGTAGCCGGAAGTTCCCAACCATAAAAGTGAATCATTATGGGTGAAAAGGATACTGTAAACTGCCCTGAAAGCTGGAAATTCAGCGGGAATACCCAGTTTTTTCACCTGGTTGCCATTGAGTGGAATATAATTGATACCCGCCCCTTCGGTTCCGATGAATATATCCCCGGACATATTTTTGCGGATAGTATAAACGGAGTTGGAGATTAACCCGTTGCCTGTTGAAAGATAGGGGTTGACTCCCCGTTCCTGCTTGTCGAGCAGCAGGATACCTTCTCCTTTTGTTCCTACGAGTATATTGCCATTGTCTTCCTCACAAAAACAGCGGACAGGATAATTCGTTTTTACGGTATGGAAAGGCGAACTGTGTTCATAGACTTCCAATATCCCTTGTCCGTCCGTACCTACCCAAAGGATATTCTGCGAGCCGATATAAATAGTGAAAATGGAAGCTTTCTCCGGCAATTGGAGTAATTCCGTTGAAGTCCCATTTTCAAGATTATATCTGATGCATCCCCCTCGATAAAGCTGATAAGGAGATATTCACCGTGGCAGATAGCTTGTGATACGGTTTTGTTCTCCGGAATATTTATACTGTCCAATATACGGTTATCTTGTGAAACAGTCAGCGTCCTGTCATCGTTAATGATGAGGCAGTCCTGGGAAAGATAAATATTGGAAACGGGGGCACAGTGCCTGATTTCTTCTTTGAACGAGAGTTCGGGACAGGAGTTGCGGACAGTCAGTTGATAATGCAATAATTGTCCATGTCCTGTGAGAAAGAATATCCGGTCTTTGGAATCAATGACGAAGTTCCTGATGTCATCGGGCAGGTCATTCTTCAAGGAAACAAACTCCTGTTTCCGGTCATCGAAACAGAATAGACCCTGCTCTTTCACATAACAGATAATATGCTTGCCGGAAGTGATATCCAGCAGAAATGACTTCTCCTGTTTCGGCGGATTATTCTGTGTACCTAAATAATAAGGAGTAAACTGTTGGGTAGAACGTTTCCACCGGTTCACCCCATAGTCCGTAGATACCCACAGGATAGAGTCGCTCTGCTCGATAATCTGCCAGATGACATTATTACTGATAGACCCTGCATCCTTTTTATTATAAGAATAGGTTTTGAAGCTACGACCGTTATATGCATTTAATCCGTCCCATGTCCCTACCCAAAGCGTATGTTCCGAATCTTCGAGGAAACAATTCACCGAATTATTGGATAATCCATCCGCATTGGAAATCTGTTTTACTACATTCTGCGAATGTAATAAAACAGGCATCAGGCATGAATAAATAAGGATGCAGATGTAACGGAAATATGAGTGTTTTCGTAGAATCATGTCGCAAAGATAGAGAGGAAAAATAAGAAAACAAAGATAAAAATATGCTGTACAACACGTGTATACCCTTTTGAGAATATAGTACACTCTTCCCGTCGCTGCGTGGGGTAGCTTTGCCACGAGAAATAAAAACAACACCTATTTAATGATTAGAAAATGGATATTGCAAAACGATTTCATCAGAACCCATTATTGAAACCATCTGATTTACAACCGGGAATAGAAGGTATGGAAATCACCTGTTTCCTGAATCCCGGCGTATTCCGCTTCGACGGAAAACCTGGTTATTACTGCGGGTAGCCGAACGCCCCGTACAGAAACAGGGAGTGATTAGTTTCCCCGTATATAATAAGGAAGGGAAGATAGAAGTGCTTTCTTTCGACGAAAATGACCCGGAACTGGACGCTTCCGACCTCGTGTGATAGGATATGCGGGACAGAATTATCTGACTACCATGTCTTATCTCCGGTTGGTATCGAGCGAGGACGGCATCCATTTTAAGGAAGAACCGGATTATCCGCCTATTTTCGGCAAAGGGGCATTAGAGGCTTTCGGCATCGAGGACTGCCGGGTGGCGACTACAGCCGACGGCTATTACCTGACGTTTACCGAAGTCTCTTCCGTTGCCGTCGGTGTAGGGCTGATTCATACCCGTGACTGGAAGAATTACACTCGTCACGGCATGATTTTTCCCCCTCATAATAAAGACTGTGCCTTGTTTGAAGAGAAGATAAACGGCAAATATTTCGCCTTGCATCGCCCGAGCAGTCCCGAACTGGGCGGCAACTATATCTGGCTTGCCGAATCACCCGACCGGTTGCACTGGGGTAACCACCGTTGCGTTGCGACCACTCGTCCCGATAGCTGGGACTGTGCCCGTGTGGGTGCGGGCGCCGCGCCTATCCGTACAGAGGAAGGCTGGCTGGAGATTTATCATGGTGCAGACTATCAGAACCGCTATTGCCTGGGAGCCCTTCTGCTTGATTTGAACGACCCCTCAAAGGTAATTGCCCGAAGCAAAGCTCCTATAATGGAACCGACTGCTCCCTACGAGCAGACCGGATTTTTCGGGAATGTGGTCTTCACGAACGGGCATCTGGTAGAAGGGGATAAGGTGACTGTTTACTACGGTGCGAGTGATGAAGTAATCTGCGGAGCGGAGTTCTCCATCGGGGAAATCCTTCGTTCATTAAAGTCATGACATATATTAAGGTAAGAAATGAATAAATTGAAAGAGAATATCAATTCTTCAAGCAGCAGACTTCCAATGTACGTGTACTGTTGATGACTAACCTGCTCTATGCGTTCGTGCTTCCTGTGGTGGAGATATTTGTAGGTGCTTATGTGATGCGTCACACGAGCGAGCCTGTTTCCGTAGCTTTCTATCAACTTTTTATGTATATCGGCATCATTGCGACCTCTTTTGTCAACGGCTTCCTGTTGCGGCATGTCAGCGTGAAAGTACTGTATGCAGGCGGGATATTAGTTAGCGGGCTGTCGATGTTTGCCATGATGCTGGTGAAGTCATTGGGCTTTGTAGAGTTAGGCATAGCAGGTTTTGTTCTCGGAGCCGCATCGGGTTTCTTTTGGACCAACCGCTATCTATTGACTCTCAACAACACGACCGATAATAGCCGGAACTACTTTTTCGGACTGGAATCTTTCTTTTTCTCCATCACTTCGATAACTGTTCCTTTATTGATTGGCGCATTCATCAGCCAGATAGACGGCAAAGAAATCATGGGATGCCTGATTGATATAAATGGTGCCTATCGTTTGGTCACAGTCGGAGTCATAGTCGTGACCCTGTTTGCCGTAGCTGTCTTGTGGCGTGGTAAGTTTGCCAATCCGATACAGAAGAACTTTCTGTACTTCCGGTTCTGTACACTGTGGAAGAAAATGCTGTTGCTGGCTTCCCTGAAAGGAATGGTACAGGGATTCCTGGTGACTGCCCCCGCCATCCTGATTCTGAAACTGGTCGGTGATGAAGGGACATTAGGCTTGATACAGGGAATCAGCGGTACGCTGACGGCTATACTGGTCTATGTACTGGGGCGTATTGCCAAACCCGAAGACCGCCCGAAGATATTTATTGCCGGGTTACTCGTCTTTTTTATCGGTACTCTGTTCAACGGGGTCTTGTTTTCAGCCACCGGAGTGATTATCTTTGTCCTCTGTAAGGTAATCTTTCAGCCCTTGTTTGACTTGCCTTACTATCCCATTATGATGCAAACCATCGACGCAGTAGTTAAAATCGAGAAAAGAAATGAATACACTTATATTTTAAGCCACGAATTCGGACTATTCCTGGGGCGTGCTTTCGGGCTCATCCTTTTTATGGCGCTTGCCTTTGCCATATCACAGGATTTTGCATTGAAGTACGCATTGATACTGGTAGGAGCCTTGCAGTTGATAGCCTACCCGTTGACCCGGAACATCATCAAACAGAACCAAACGGTTCGTTAATATTTCAAAACCATTAAGCTGCCATTGCAAACGGATGAATTATTATGTTGTACAGCACCTATATACCCTTTTGAGAATATAGTACACTCTATTTTTTGCGGGGTACGATAGTTTTGCTGGCAGAAAAACGATGAACGACCGATTGGGAAAACTAAAAAAACGACGTATGATAAAACTAAAATCTGTAATCTATTTAATCAGTATGATGACACTAGCCGGATGCTCCGGACAAAAACAGGCATCCGTAGCTGTCGAAGAACAGAGCGGACAATGGATACTCGGCCCTTTTGTCCGCCCGGAAGGGGTGAACCCGGTGATTTCCCCGCAACCGACTACTTTCCAATGCCCGATGCGCAAGCAGCCGGTAAGATGGGAAGAGAGTGACACTTTCAATCCGGCGGCAACCGTCAAGGACGGGAAGATTGTGGTACTCTACCGTGCGGAAGACAACTCGGCGCAAGGCATCGGAAAGAGGACATCCCGCATCGGCTATGCGGAAAGTACGGACGGAGTGACGATGAGCCAAGCGGACGCACCGGTACTCTTTCCTTCCGAAGACGATTTTAAAGAAATAGAATGGGAAGGTGGTTGCGAAGACCCGCGTGTGGCAATGACGGAAGACGGATTGTACGTCATGCTTTATACAGCCTGGAACCGCAATCTTCCCCGCTTGGCGGTGGCTACTTCCAGAGACTTGAAAAACTGGACGAAACACGGACTCGCTTTTGCGAAAGCATACAACGGGCGTTTTGCCAATATAGCAAGCAAATCGGCTTCTATTGTCACCGGAGTGAAAGACGGCAGACTGGTCATTGAGAAAGTGGCTGGCAAATACTTTATGTATTGGGGGGAGAATGCGGTATGTGCCGCAACTTCCGATAACCTGACCGACTGGGCTCCGGTACTGAACGAAAACAACGAACTAAGGGAGATAGCCAAACCCCGCAGCGGGTATTTCGACAGCCGCCTGACTGAGTGCGGGCCACCGGCTATCAAAACCGTGAACGGTATTGTATTATTATACAATGGCAAGAACGGATACAAGGAAGAAAGGGACCCGGCATACCCCGCAGGCGCTTATTGTGCAGGGCAGTTCCTGTTTGACGCCAACGACCCTTATAAAGTACTCGACCGCTTGGATAAACCTTTCTTTGTGCCCGAAGCCGCTTTCGAGAAGAGCGGTCAGTACAAGGACGGAACAGTGTTTATCGAAGGATTGGCTTACTTTAAAAACAAATTATATCTCTATTATGGCTGTGCCGATTCGCAGGTTGCAGTAGCGATATGTGATGATAATATAGATTCGAAACTTAAAACACATAATTAATTTAATCTATGAAACATGTTTGTAAAATGAACACGGTTGTCTTAAAGTCGTTCAACGACCGGCTGAAGATAGCTACTGTTTCAGCTTTAATGGCAGGGACTTTCCTGTGCGTGCCGTTTACGGTATATGCGGAAAGCCCTTCGGTATCGGGTATCGAACAGACTGTTCGGAATATCACGGTGAAAGGTGTGGTTGTTGATGCCGGCGGAGAACCGGTTATCGGAGCTTCGGTGCAACTGAAAGGTGCTGCCGGTGTGGGGACGATTACCGATGTGGACGGTAAGTTTACCTTGCCGGTTCCCGCTAATGGAGTGTTACAGATTTCCTATATAGGATATAAAACAACAGAAGTGCGGGTGAACGGGCAAGCTGGACTGAAAGTAACTTTGCAGGAAGATACCGAGACGCTGGACGAGGTAGTGGTGGTAGGTTACGGTATTCAGAAAAAGGCTTCCGTGACCGGTTCGGTAGCTGCCATCTCTTCGGATAAGTTGATGGAAGTAAAAGCTCCCAGTGTGACGAATATGCTCGCCGGACGTTTGCCGGGTTTGCGTGCCGTACAGCGTAGCGGAAGCCCCGGTGATGATGGAGCTTCCGTCGATATTCGCGGATATGGAAGCATGCTGGTGATTGTAGACGGTATCGAGCGTGATTATACGCAGCTCGACCCGAATGATATCGAATCCATCTCTATCCTGAAAGATGCCGCCGCAGCTGTTTACGGTTTTAAAGGTTCAAACGGTGTTCTGCTGGTTACTACCAAGAAAGGGACGGAACAGAAGGTAAAGATAGAATATAACGGCTATGTAGGTTTTCAGAAAGTGACCCGCTATCCGGAGATGATGAATGCTTATGAGTACGCTTCTCTTTACAATGAAGCGATTCACAATGCCAACCCGTGGCGCGGAGCTTCCGCTTATTCACAAGAACAACTGGAAGCCTACCGGAACGGTACGGCAGGTACGGACTGGTGGAGTGAGACGATGCGTAGCACCGCTCCCCAGACTTCACACAACTTGAGCCTGACAGGCGGTACGGAGAAAGTGAAATATTACATGTCTATCGGATATATGGACCAGGGCGGTATCATCCGTTCGGGCGACTGGAATTACCAACGTTACAACGTCCGTTCCAACCTGAGCGTGGAAGTGGCTAAGGGACTGAACGTGGAACTGCGTTTGAGCGGACGCTTCGACAACCGCAAAAAGCCTTACAATGGTGACAACCTGTTCCGTTCGGCACAAATGGCCATCCCGACTTATTCCATGTATGCCAATGACAACCCGGATTATTGGGGAGCCGTAGGAGATATGGCGAACCCCGTGCATGTTTCCGATTCGGACGACAGTGGTTATGAAGACCGCCTGCGTCGTGAATTTAACAGCTCGTTGGCTATCACCTGGCAACTTCCCTGGGTGAAAGGACTGATGGCGAAAGCATTGGTTGCCTACGACTATACGAACAAGGAATGGAAAACGTGGCGGAAAGACCTCTCGGAATATACGTATGATTATGCGAATGAAGAGTATATAGAGAAAGTGGTTAACACCGCGCATCTGGAATCGAAGCTGGAAAACTATGACAAACCGACCTATCAGTCTCTATGAACTACAACAATACGTTTGCTAAAAAGCATAATATCGGTGCCATGCTCGTATGGGAAATGTATAATGACAAGAAGAACTGGGTGACCGGGACACGTGATTTTGCTATCGGGCTGATTCCTGACCTGGACTATGGGGATAAAACGAATCAGGAAGCTTCCGGCAAGACACAGGAAACGGCTCACGCCGGCTTGGTGGGACGTCTGAACTATGATTTCTCTAACCGTTATCTGGTGGAATTCAATTTCCGCTATGACGGAACCTATAAATTCCGTGCAGGTAATCGTTGGGGATTCTTTCCGGGTGTTTCATTGGGATGGCGTGTTTCCGAAGAGGCTTTTTTCAAGAAACTGTTACCCGATATGGATAACCTGAAAATCCGTGCTTCGTACGCCAAAGTGGGCGATGAAGGAGATTTCGACGCGTTCCAGTATCTGGATGGATATACGTCTCACGGAAGCTATATCATGGGCAGCAACGGAGTGACTTCGGGCATGACTACGGTAGGTATGGCAAACCCGTGGCTGACTTGGTATGAATCGAAGATTATGAACATCGGCTTTGAGGCGTCTTACCACAGGGGACTGATTTCTGTGGAGTTCGACTGGTTCCGCAGAAACCGTTCCGGTCTGCCTGCCACCCGTGTAGGCTCATTGCCTACTATCTTCGGTGAATCAATGCCGCAGGAGAACCTGAATTCTGATATTAACACCGGATTCGAGATTGTAGTCGGGCATAAAAACCGGATTGGCAATTTTAATTATAATGTGTCGGCCAACTTCTCTACTACCCGGATTAAGTATGATTATGTGGAGCGGGCGGCTTCCACCAATATGTATGACGATTGGCGTAATAACACCAACGGGCGTTACAAGGATATCCGTTGGGGAAAGAAAGTAATCGGGCAGTTTACTTCTTTCGAGGAAATTTTGAACTCACCGGTTCAGGATAAGGACGGTAACCGTTCGCTGATGCCGGGTGATTTGAAATTCGAAGACTACAATGGTGACGGTATTATTGATGATAACGATACGCAACCACTCGGACACGGTGCCACACCCCGTATGTACTACGGACTGAATATGTCCGGAGAATACAAAGGATTCGACCTGACTGTCTTCTTCCAGGGAGCTGCCGGACACGATATTTATGTTAGCGGGGATATTCTCGACCCGTTTATCCAGCAAGGTTTAGGTAATGGGCTGGCTATCATGACCGACCGCTGGCACCGGGAAGACCCGACCGACCCTTATAGCAAATGGATTCCGGGATATATGCCTGCCGCACGCGTGGCAGGTGTCGCCGATAACCGTTCCGGTAACTCGTGGTCATTGCACAACGCAAATTACCTGCGCCTGAAAACTCTGGAACTGGGATACACGCTTCCTAAAGTCTTGACAAAAAAGGCGGCTATCGACCGGGTGCGTTTCTATATCAACTGCAACAATCTGCTGACTTTCACCAAGCGTGACGGACTGATGAAGAACGTCGACCCCGAAAGCAATTCCAGCGGAATACGCTATTATCCGCAGATGAAGACGTATAACTTTGGCGTAAATGTAACCTTCTAAAACCAGTAAAGACAATGAATAGGAATTATCTGAAATATATATTGATAGGCGGGGTGTCCATCTTCGTATGGACGGGATGCGATGATTATCTGAACCGTGAGAGTACCAGCGGTGTCAACACACCGGATTTGATTTGGCAAAATCCGAAAGCAATCACAGCCGTATTGGCGGATATGTATGACTCGGGACTGAAACTGGATGAGTTTGACGACTGGTATGGAAGCAAGAAGGCGAACCTGGCGAATCAGACCAGCCTCTCGGATGAGGCTACCGCCAGTTATCAGAAGGAGAGCGCATTCGACAAGTCGAACTCTACTTATTCTTATGGCGACTATGTATTCAACGACGACATGGTGACCCGCTACAAGCAAATCCGCATTGTAAACAACTTCCTGCTGAATATTGAGAAAACTTCCGTATTGAGTGAGGATGAGAAAGAAGAACTCGGAGCAGAAGCCCGTTTTATCCGTGCTATGCAGTACTTCGGACTGGTGAAGCGTTATGGGGCGTTCCTTTGCAGACTGTTCCGAAAGAATATACCGCAGGAAATACGGAAGCTCTTTACCAGGCTCGTGATT